>Ga0247611_10008021_pt1 | contig 13114 bp, 8 predicted proteins | sample 177DNAGHGhighgp2_FD_192422 | JGI IMG/M metagenome (GOLD analysis project Ga0247611, IMG submission 192422) | Sheep rumen microbial communities from Palmerston North, Manawatu-Wanganui, New Zealand - 1770 DNA GHGhigh gp2 | ecosystem: Host-associated > Mammals > Digestive system > Stomach > Rumen ... | reverse complement strand
TCGGCGAGTTGACGCGGGGACTTCCCTATCCCGTGCGCGTCGACAACGACGGCTCGGCCAGCGGCCTTGCCGAGGGCTATGCGCGCGGGGCGAAGGGGAATCTCGCCTATCTGTCGCTGGAGGACGGTGTGGGCGGCGCGGTCCTGATGCGCGGCGAGCCCTATACCGGCGACCATATCCGCAGCGGCGAGTTCGGCCATATCTGCGTCGAGCCGGGCGGTCTCCCCTGCTCGTGCGGGCGGAACGGCTGTCTGGAGGCCTACTGCTCGGCACGGCGCATCGAAAGGACCTTAGGCGTCTCGCTCGACGAGTTCTTCGATGGGGTCGCAGCGCACGAGCCGGCCTATGAGTCGCTGCTGTACGATATGCTGCGGCATCTGGCGCTGGCCGTGAACAACATCCACATGTCGCTCGACTGCGACATCGTGCTCGGCGGCTTCCTGTCGGAGTATCTCCAGCCCTACCTGCCCATGCTGCGGCGCTATGTCCAGGCGCTCGATGCCTTTTCGGAAAAGGCAGATTATCTGCAGCTCAGCCGTCTGCGCCGCCACATCACGCCGCTCGGCGCCGCGCTGTATTTCATCCATGATTTCATCGCGTCGGTCTGACGCCTGTTCCAATATAAAAAAGATCTCCCGTACATGGTACAGGAGATCTTTTTTGGTTTAGGCTCAGCTCAGCCCCTCGCCCGCCAGAACCGTACGGCGGCGGAAGCGGCGGTAGATGAGGAAGGAATAGAGCGCCACGATACAGTCGCTGACAAACTGGGACCAGACGATGCCGTAGATGCCGAAGAGCGCGTTGAGCACGAAGAGCATCGGGATGTTGATCAGCGCCCAGCGGCTGGCGGCCAGGCCAAGCGCATAGCCGCCGCGGCCGACGGCCTGGAAAAAGTGGACGTAGATAAAGCTTAAAAACATCACGATCGTCGCGAGCGCCCGCACGCGCAGAAAGCGCGAGCCGTAATCGACCGTGACCGCGTCGTTGAGGAAAAGCCGGATCAGATCCGGGGCGAAGAGCTCGTAGAGCACGATGCTCACGACGCTGATCGCGATGCCGACGCGGCGCGTAAAGGTCAGCACGTCGTCCATGCGTTTGAGGTTGCCGGCGGCAAAGTTATAGGCGGCCAGCGGCACCATGCCCAGGCACAGCCCCACGCCCGCGTTGAGCGGCAGACGCTCGACCTTCAGCACGATGCCGATCGCGGCCAGCGCGCGGTCGCTGTAAGAGGCCATCAGCCGGTCGATGACGATATAGTCAAGGTCAAAGAGGAACGGCCCCATCGCGGCCGGAAGCCCGACGGCGAAGAAGGAAGAGATCTGTCTTCCCTCCGGCATGCCGACACGCTGGGAGAGCGTGAGCACCGGGCTGTGGAGCCGGCCGATGACGACGCAGAAGAAGCCGAGCGTAAAGATATTCGACAGCGCCGTTGCGATGCCCGCGCCGAGGATCTCGTTTCCGCGCGGCAGCAGGACGAACATGAAAAGCGGGTCGAGCAGGATGTTGAGGATCCCGCCGAGCGAGACGCCCAGCCCCGCCTGCTTCGCGCAGCCGACGTTGCGCAGGAGGTTGCCCATCGTCATGGACAGCACCGTCGGCACCGCGCCGACGACGATCACGCACAGGGCATAGCGGCGGGCATAATCAAAGGTGTCCGCGCTGGCCCCGAGCAGGCCCAGCAGCGGCCGCATCAAAAGCAGCGTGAGCAGCGAGAACAAAAGCCCGCCCAGCGCCGAAAAGCGAAGCGAAAACGCGGCGACCCTGCGCGCCTCGTCGCTCCGCCCGCTGCCGAGCAGACGCGCAACCAGCGTGCCGCCGCCTACGCCCGCGATGTTCGCCACGGCGATCGTCACGTTGAAGATCGGCAGGATCAGCGATGCGCCGGCGACCATGAAGGGGTCGTTCGCGCGGCCGATAAAAAACGTATCGGCCATATTGTAAATAAGAATGATGAGCTGGGAAATGATCGTCGGCACGGCCATCGTCATGACGGCCCTGGGGACGGGCAGCTCTTCAAATAAAAGCTTGTTTTCTTTTTGTTCGTCCTTCATGGCTCTCTCCTTTTTTCGCGCGCCTATCATAGCACGCCTTCCCTCTTTTCGTCCACAGAAAAAGCTTCCCCTTAAAGTATTTTTTAGTTTCCCTTTGTATCCTGTGGGCAGAAAAGGAACAGCGCGCCGCGGTTTCCACCCGGCGCGCAGGAAGGAGAAGACCATGACAAAGACTGTTTCCGACCCCGTCACCGTGATGAAGCGGCACGAGATAAAATATCTGCTGAACGCGAAAAAAACAGCGTATCTCCGCGCAAGGCTCGTCGGACACATGGTGCCGGACGCCTTCGGGCTGACCTCGATCGCCTCGCTTTACTATGACACGCCGGACCGCCGGCTGATCCGCGAGAGCATGGAAAAGCCCGCCTTCAAGGAAAAGCTGCGTCTGCGCTCCTATGGGCTGGCAAGCGGCGACTCGCCGGTTTTCCTCGAGCTCAAGTGCAAGGCCTTCGATACGGTCTACAAGCGCCGCGTGCAGAGCACGATCGGCGGCGTGGAGCGCTTTTTTGCCGGCGGCGAGGAGCTTGGCGAGGGGCAGATCTTCCGCGAGATCGACGCCTTCTGCGGCCACTACGACGCGCTCGCGCCGAGCTGTCTCATCATCTATGACCGCACGGCCTATTACGAGCCGGACGGCGATCTGCGTCTGACGATCGATGAAAACCCGCGCTACCGCATGCAGGATCTCGCGCTCGACCGCTCGCTCGACGGCATCCCGCTCCTGCCGGAAGGCTGGACGATTCTGGAGATCAAGGTACAGGACGCGATCCCGCTGTGGCTCGCCGAGATCCTGTCGACCGGGAAGATCTACCGCGGCAGCTTTTCGAAATACGGCGAGGCCTACCGCCGGGAAGTGCAAAAGCGCGCCGGCTGATTGAGATTGACAAGGAGGATATTTCATGTTTGAATCTGTTTATACCAGTTCCGTTTCTCCCGCGGCCGTCGCGCTGATGGCCGCCGCGGCGCTCGTCTCCGGCGTGGTCTACGCCTGGATCATGAGCTTTTCCATCCGCTCGTCGAAGCGCTTTTTTCTCGTCGTATCGCTGCTGCCGCTCGTCGTGGCGTCGGTGATCTGCTTTGTCAGCGGCAGCATCGGCGCGGGCGTCGCCGTCGGCAGCGCCTTCGGGCTGATCCGCTTCCGCTCCGCTCCCGGCAGTGCGGACGAGATCGCCGCGATCCTCGTCGCGATGGGCGCGGGCATCGCCTTCGGCATGGGTTATCTCGGCTATGGCGCGGCGCTGCTTCTGGGGCTGGCCGCGGTATACTGGGTGCTCGCAAGGCTCGGCATCTTCGAGCACAGCTCGCTTCCGAAGGAGTCGCTGCTACGTATCACGATCCCGGAATCGCTGGAATACGCGGGCGCGTTCGACGACATCTTTGCCGCGTATCTCTCGCACGTGGAGAGCGCCGGCGTCAAGACGACCGGCATGGGCAGCATGTTCCGTCTGTCCTATAAGATCCGCATGAAAGATCCGGCGCAGGAAAAGGACTTTATCGACGCGCTCCGCACGCGCAACGCCAATCTCGAGATCTCGGTGCTCCCCTGCGGAGAGGAGCAGCCGGGTCAGCTGTAAAACCGGATATCAAAAGAAGGAGGGCACACCATGCAAACAAAGGCGCAAAAACGTTTTTGCTGTCTGCTGGCGGCCGTCCTTCTTTTCGTTTTGTGCGGCTGCGGTGCCGTGGCGCAGCAGTCCGCCGCCGCGGCGCAGACGGACGTCTCCCCCGCTCCGCTTGCGGTCTGGTTCTTCGACGCGGACAAAGCCGACGCCATCCTGCTTACGACCGAAAATGCCGCCGTGCTGATCGACTGCGGCGAAAAGGGCTTCGGCGGCACGATCGCCGATGCGCTTGCCGCGCGCGGGATCGCAAAACTCGATCTCCTCATCGTGACGCACTTTGACCAGGACCACGTGGGCGGCGCGGCGAAGGTGATCGGCGCCGTTGAGATCGGCGAGGTGCTGCAGAGTAACTGCCCCAAGGACAGCGGCGAGTATAAAAAGTATGTCCGCGCGCTGAAGAAAGCGGGGATCGAGCCGCTGACCGTCCGCGAGACGCTGTCGTTTGAATATGACGGCGTAACCATCACGATCGATCCTCCCCTGGAGGAAACGTATGCGGAGAATGCGAGCAACAACTCCTCGCTGATCGTCACGGTCACGCTGGGTGAGCAGACGCTTCTCTTCCTGGGCGACGCCGAGAGCGCGCGCATCGCGGAATATCTCGCCGGTGCTCCCGTCGACTGTACGCTGCTCAAGGTGCCGCATCACGGCGGGAAGGAGCCGATGACGGAAGCGCTGCTCGGGGCCGTGCGGCCGGAATACGCCGTGATCACCTGCTCGGATGCCGAGCGCGAATCCGCCTCGACGACCGCCGCGCTGCGCTCGTGCGGCGCCGAGATCTTTCTTACAAGGCTCGGGGCCGTCTCCGTCCGCTGCGACGGCGAGACGATCGAAGTCTTCTACGACCGTTCCTGAATCCATCAGCGAAAAACCGTCCGTTCCCTTTGGAAACGGACGGTTTTTTATCGAGCTCCGAAGCGTCAGGATACGAACTGATAGACTGTGAAGGCCGCGTAGATCGCAAGGAGCAATACGCCCTGGATGCGGCGCAGCTTGCCGCTCTTCAAAGTCGGCAGGCAGAGGATCGCCATGACGGCGAACATGACCGGCAGGTCGACGACGAGGCTGGAATTGAAGCCCGCGATCGTCTTCTCGGCCGGGACGGCAAAGGGCGCGATCGTGATCGCCATGCCGCTGACGAGGATGATGTTGAAGAGGTTGGCCCCGATGACATTGCCGAGCGAGAGCGCGCCGTGTCCCTTGATAAGGCTGGTAATGGCGGTGATCAGCTCCGGCAGGCTGGTGCCGAGGGCGACCATCGTCAGCCCGATCACGCTGTCCGGTACGCCGAGAGCCGCCGCGATGAGCGTGCCGTTGTCAACGAGGAAACGCGCGCCGAGCGCGATCGCCGCCGCGCCGACGACGAGCAGCAGCAGTTCCTTCCACAGGGGCTTGGCCGTGTCCTCCGCCGCCTCTTCTTCCCCGTCATCGGCCAGCTCCGGGTGCTTTTTCATCTGTATGGTCGAGAGGATCATATACCCGACGAACACGCAGAGATACACGATGCCCATCCAGCGCTCAAACTTGCCAAGCGTCCAGGCGATGAGGGCATAGCTCAGCGCCGCGGCAAAGAAGAAGGCCGTCGGCAGACGGAAGGACTTGGGGTCGACCTTGCCGGGGCGGATCGCGACGGTGAGCGCGGCGATCAGGCTGGTGTTGCAGATGATCGAACCGATGGCGTTGCCGTAGGAGATGCCGGCGTTTCCTTCGGCGGCCGCCTGTGCCGAGACCATGACCTCCGGCAGCGTCGTACCGATGGATACGATCGTGGCGCCGATCAGCAGCTCCGGCAGATGAAAGCGGTGGGCGATGCCGACAGCACCGTCGACGAACCAGTCGCCGCCCTTGATGAGCAGCGCAAAACCGACAAGAAACAGCAGCACAGGTACAAGCATAGGGCTTATCCTCCGAAAAATGGTCGTTTATTTTCTCTTGTTCCGTCCCCAGAACGTATTGTAGCGGTCGGGCTTCCATTCCGGATCGACGTCGCGGACGGCCTCGGCCGCGGTGATGACGGCGTCGCCGTTGTCGATGTCGATGAGCGTGTAGCGGTCGTTGCCCATGCCGAGCTCCTTCATATAGCTCAGCTGTCGGAGGCCGTGGCGGCTCTCGACGCGCTCGATCATGGCCTTTCCTCCGCCGCCGGGCAGCGCGTAGATCAGATCGATGCAGGCGTTGTCCGCAGCTAAGATGTCAAGCGAGGCGACAAGACCGACGTCCGGCGTGACGACCGGCTCGGCCTCCGGGCCCTCACAGTCGCAGGAGACGGACATGTTGCGCATCGTGTTGATATAGCAGACGTGCGGCGCGAAATGGTCGATCGTGGCCTTGGTGCTCTCGGAGATGCGCTCCATCAGCTCCTCCTCGGCGATGCTCCACATGCCGGCGCCGGGATGCGTATGGATCTCCTTCTTGCCGATTCGCCCGTCGGCGCAGCCGATGCCGATGTTCTTGTTGCTGCCGCCGAAGCCGCCCATCGTATGGCCCTTGAAGTGTGTCAGCACCAGGAGCGAGTCGTAATTGAGCATGCTCTTGCCCACGTGCATTTCACGGAACCATTTGCCGCCCTTGACCGGCAGCGCGGCCACGCCCTCGGCGTCCGTGATGTCCACCGGGCAGAAGGTCCATCCGTTGATCTGAAGCGTCTTGCGGTGCTCCTCGGTGGTATAGCGGCTGCCCTCGTAATAGGTGTTGGTCTCGATGATCGTGGCCTCCGGCAGACGGGAGGAGATCAGTTCCTTGACCCAGGGGCGCGGGATGATGTTGGGGCCTTCGGCCTCGCCGGTGTGCAGCTTGATCGCCACCTTGCCGCAGAGCACGGAGGAGACCCGGTCATAGATCTTCTTCAGCCCCTCTTCGGAGAGGTCGCGCGTGAAGAACACCACCGAGCTCTCGCCCGTGCGTTCGTCAAAGGGGATATACTTGTTGCCGCCTTTTCCGGGAACGGGTTTTTTATCAGCCATGATCTGCTCTCCTTTTTTCATAGATGGGGTCATTATAGCACGACCGCAGCAGCTTTTCCAGTACCGCGGGCAAAGATTTCCTTTTTCGGGAGGATTGCGGCATTGACTTTTTCCCGATTAACAGATAAACTGGAAATGTTGAACAGATCGACCAAATCTGTTGTCTTTCGGCTATATCCGATCTATCGAAAGAGGGGTCAACATTTTAAGGAGGGAATCAATTTGGAAGTCAGGCAAAACCTGATCAAGCTTTGCGAGAAGATCAACGACGGGCATTATAAGATCACGCCCGACTGTGCGGAGTACAAGATGTTCGAGCAGTGGATCACCGACGAGCAGATCACCGTCATGATGGCGCTGACGAGCATGAAGCCGTCCTTCGTGCCGATCATCGCGCGCAAGGCCGGCATGAGCATCAAGCGCACCCGCGAGGTCCTGCACGAGATCACCGACATCGGTCTTGTCGTCCAGGTCGTCGTCCCGAAGGTGGGGCTGGAGGTCTATCTGCTGCCGCCCTACACGCCCGGCATTTTCGAGTTCCTGCTGATCAACGAGAAGTTCTGCATCGCGCATCCCGAGATCGCGTACGCCTTCCATCAGCACGCCACCACCAGCCAGATCGAGCATGCGCCGACCACCCCGATGGGTGCCGGCATCATGCGCGTTATCCCGTTCGAGAGTGCCATCCCCGCCGGGACGGAGCAGATCGACCACGAGCGCGTCAGCAAGTTCCTTGAGGATAACGAGGGACACATCAGCATCACGCCCTGCCAGTGCCGCCGCGTGCGCCGCATGATGGGCGAGGGCTCCGGCGACCTTGACGAGGGTCTTTGCGTGTTCCTGGGCCATGTCGGCGACATGTTCAACCGCACCGGCAAGGGCAAGCCCGCCACCGTGGCCGAGGCCAAGGCACTGATCGAGAAGTGCGAGGCGCGCGGCTGCGTCCACCAGGTCACCACGCTCCACACGGACGAGACGCTCGCGATCTGCAACTGTATGACCGAAAGCTGCCTCGCGCTCGGCGTGTCGCAGTATTACAACTGCCCCGCCACCTCGGCGAGCAACTATGTGGCCGAGATCGACCAGGAAAAGTGCGTGGCCTGCGGCCAGTGCACCGACCACTGCGCGAACAACGCCATCCAGATGGGCCAGAAGCTCTGCGCCAAGACGCCGATCGAGCACAAGCCCCACGAGCTGCCCGACGACATCGAGTGGACCGAGGAGCACTGGAATCCCGAGCACCGCACCAACCGCGAGTACATCGCGCCCGAGGGCACCGCGCCCTGCAAGACCGCCTGCCCGGCGCACATCGCCGTTCAGGGCTATTTGAAGCTCGCCGCCCAGGGACGCTACCTCGACGCGCTTGAGCTCATCAAGAAGGAAAACCCGCTGCCCGCCGTCTGCGGCCGCATCTGCAACCGCAAGTGCGAGGAAGCCTGCACCCGCGGCGACATCGACCGCGCCGTCGCCATCGACGAGGTCAAAAAGTTCATCGCCGACCGCGAGCTCGACCGCGACACCCGCTTCGTCCCGCGCAAGCTGTACGACTTCTCCGACAAGAAGGTCGCCATCATCGGCGCCGGCCCCGCGGGCCTGAGCTGCGCCTACTTCCTCGCGGCTGACAACTATAAGGTCACCGTATTCGACCGCAACGAGCTGCCCGGCGGCATGCTGCGCTACGGCATCCCGTCCTTCCGTCTGGAAAAGACCGTGCTCGACGCCGAGATCGACGTGCTCAAGGAGCTGGGCGTGATCTTCCGCTGCGGCGTGGAGGTCGGCAAGGACGTGACGATCGAAGAGCTGCGCCGTCAGGGCTTTGACGCGTTCTATCTCGCCGTCGGCGCGCAGAAGAGCTCCTCTCTCGGCATCCCGGGCGAGGATCTCCAGGGCGTCTGGGGCGGCATCGACTTCCTGCGCGAGGCAAACGCCGGCGCGCGTCCGGCCATCGGCAAGAAGGTCGTGGTCGTCGGCGGCGGCAACGTCGCGATGGACGTCGCCCGCACCGCGGTGCGTCTCGGCGCCGAGGTTACGGTCGCCTACCGCCGCAAGGAGAGCGACATGCCCGCCGACCCGGCCGAGGTGGCCGAGGCGAAGGAAGAGGGCGTGAAGTTCCTCTTCGAGCACAAGCCCGTTGAGATTGAAGGCAAGGACGGCAAGGTCGCCGCTCTCGTCTGCGAGGGCGACAAGAAGATCGAATGCGATGCGATCCTCGCCGCCATCGGCCAGCGCATCGACCTCGGCACGCTGGATCTCGGCGAGCTTGAATGCGACGAGAAGGGCCGCGTCAAGGCTGACGCCATGACCTATCAGACCGCGCAGAAGGACATCTTCGTCGGCGGCGACGCCTTCACCGGCCCGAAGTTTGCCATCGACGCGATCGCCCAGGGCAAGCAGGCCGCGATCTCGATCCACCGCTATGTCCACCCGGGCCAGAGCCTGGTGATCGGCCGCGACAGACTGACCTACCGCGCCTTTGACAAGGAAAACGTCGACTTCGACACGGTCAAGCGTACCTACGACGCCACCGCGCGCCAGGTGCCCGGCAAGGACGAGGCCAAGGCTTCTTCCTTCCGTGACGACAGAAAGACCTTCACCGAAGAGCAGGTCAAGAAGGAGACCGCCCGTTGCCTCGGCTGCGGCGCCTCGTTCGTCGATCCGAACAAGTGCCTGGGCTGCGGCGTGTGCACCTCCCGCTGCAAGTTCGACGCCATCCACCTGCGCAAGCGCACCTTTGTCGAGAACATCCCGTACCACGATCGCCCGAAGGTGCTGCCCCAGTTCATCGCGGAGCGCGAGAAGCGCATCGAGATCCGCAAGATGCACGAGCAGGCAAAGTAATCTTTTTTCCCCCCATAAAATAAGTCCCGCAGTCCTCAGGGCTGCGGGACTTTTGCTTCGCCGCGCGGTTGTTTTTTCCCGCAGAGATGGTATAATAAGCGCAACCATAACCGCCGGAGGATGATGTTTATGCCGATCTCCTACTCGCCCGAGAAAAAGATCTTTTCCCTGCACACCGACCGCTCGACCTATCAGCTTGCGGTCGACGGCTTCGGTGCGCTGCTGCACCTGTATTACGGCGCGCGCTGCGAGGGAGAGGCGGAATATCTGCTGACCTTTGCCGACCGCGGCTTTTCCGGCAACCCCTATGCCGCCGGAGACGACCGAACCTGGTCCTATGACGCGCTGCCGCAGGAATTCCCCGCATGGGGCAGCGGCGACTTTCGCGCGCCCTGTCTCGGCGTGCGCGCCGCGGATGGCACGGCGGGCTGCGCGCTGCGCTATCAGGGACATGAGATCGTAAAGGGCAAGTACGCCCTGCCGGGGCTGCCCGCCGTGTATGCCGAGGACGGCGACGAGGCCGAGACGCTGAAGATCGCGCTTTTAGACGAACGTCTGGGGCTTTCGGTCACGCTGCTCTACGGCGTGCTGCCGCACTGCGACGTGATCACGCGCAGCGTTATTGTGGAAAACCGCGGAGAAGAAACGCTGACGCTCGGCAGACTGCAGAGCGCCTGTCTCGATTTTGTCGGCGGGGACTATGACCTCGTCACCTTCCCCGGCCGCTACGCCTTTGAGCGGCAGTTCGACCGCCGGGAGCTCGGGCGCGGCACGCACGCGATCGGCAGCCGGCGCGGCTATTCCTCGCACCAGTACAACCCCTTTGTGATCCTCTGCGACCGGGACGCGACAGAGAGCGCCGGGCGCGTGTGGGGGATGCAGCTTGTCTGGAGCGGCGGCTTTCTTGCCGAGGCGGAGCGCGACCAGCTTTCGCAGACGCGCCTGTCGATCGGCATGGACGAGGTGCAGACGGCCTGGCCCCTCGCCCCCGGCGAGTCGATCTGCGCGCCGGAGGTCATTTTGTCCTACAGCGCCGCGGGCTTTGAGCGGCTGAGCCACAATCTCCACCGCTGTCTGCGCAGCCGCGTCCGCCGCGGCAGATACCGCGAGGAGAGAACGCCCATCCTGCTCAACAGCTGGGAGGCCTCGTACTTTGATTTTACGGGCGAGAGCCTGCTCACGCTGGCAGAGGGCGCCGCGAAGCTCGGCGTGGAGATGCTTGTGATGGACGACGGCTGGTTCGGCGCGCGGCGGGACGACAAGAGCTCGCTCGGCGACTGGACCGTGAACGAGGAAAAGCTCGGCATGCCGCTCGGCGAGCTGGCGCGCCGCGTGAACGCGCTGGGGCTGAAGTTCGGCATCTGGATGGAGCCGGAGATGATCAGCGAGGACAGCGAGCTCTGCCGCGCGCATCCCGACTGGGTGCTCGCGGTCCCGGGGCAGGCGCCCGTCCGCTCGCGCAGCCAGCTGGTGCTGGATTTCTCGCGCGAAGAGGTGCGGGAGCATATCTTCCGCGCGATCTGCGCCGTTCTTGACAGTGCCAACATCGAATACCTCAAATGGGATCTCAACCGCTCGATCGCGGACGTCTATTCTCACGCCGCGCCCGACCAGGGCCGCGTGCTGTATCAGAATATGCTCGGCGTGTATGAGGTGCTGGAAAAGCTCTGTGCTCGCTATCCCGATCTGCTGATCGAGGGCTGCAGCGGCGGCGGCGGGCGTTTTGACGCCGGGATGCTGCACTACTGTCCCCAGATCTGGTGCAGCGACAACACCGACGCGATAGACCGGCTTTTCATCCAGCACGGCACGTCGTTCGGCTATCCCGCCGTTTCGGTCGGCTCGCACGTGTCGATCTGCCCGAACCACCAGACCGGGCGGACGACGCCCTTTGAAACGCGCGGCGCCGTGGCCGCGGCGGGGACCTTCGGCTATGAGCTCGATCCCGCGCAGCTCACGGGAGAGGAGTGTGCGGCCGTAAAGACGCAGATCGCCGCTTACAAGGCCGACGCGGCGCTTGTCCACGACGGGTTCTACTACCGGCTGAGCGACCCGGCGAAGGATGTCTGCTGCGCCTGGGTCTTTGTCGCAGAGGACGGCAGCGAGGCGCGCCTTTCCGCCGTGCTGCGCGAGAAGCACGCGAATGAGCCGGCGCACTATATTCGTCTGCGCGGTCTCACGCCCGGCGCGCGTTACCGCGCACGGGAGACGGGGCGCGTCTATTCCGCCGACGCGCTGATGGACGCGGGGCTTCCCCTGCCGCTCGACTGCCGGGAGTATGGCAGCTTTACGCTGCATCTGGAAAGAGAATAAGCTATTTTGGGCAGCAAAAAGCACACGGCAAAAGGGCGCGCAGATTAGGGAGACGACAGGTTTTGAACGGACCTTTTCCGCCCATACTTCACAGAAAAAACCGGAAATACGTCAAGTATTCCCGGTTTTTTCTATATTGTCTGGACGAAAAATCTCTCGCTCAAAACTGCTTCGCACGCAAAGAGAGAGATTTTTGTGTCGGGCGAGGCGAAAAGCACAGGAATAATGGCTATATATTCCGAGCATTTTCAACGAAGCCCGGCGCGAAAATATCTTTTTTTGCGCTGCCGTATCCCTATTCTGCGCGCCCTAAGCCGTGTGCTTTTTTTGAGAACATCAAAGAACCTCCAAAAAGGCTCAGATAATAGAGCCGCAGGGGAGCTCGAGGGTAGCGAAGCGGCGGCACGGGAGTGAATGACGCGCCGGGGGCGCGTCAGAGCCGTGACGTGACCGAGCCGCAGCGAGAAAAGACCCGCCTCGAGTACAATAACCCGTCGTCCAATAAAGCCTGATGTATCAGGCTTTATTGGGTAATCGCATTTTGATTGACAGTCAAAATGCGCGGCGGGAGAAGCGCAGCCAAAAAGTCTTATCAGACTTTTTGGCTGCGCTGATCAGATCCCGCGGAAGCGGAACGTGAAGGAGAGGTCTTCTCCGCCCGGGAGCAGGTATTCCGGATGGGTCTTCGCGCCCCAGCTGTCGTCGCCGCCGACGCCCATCTGACCGAGTGCGGCGCGCACGACCGTATAGTGCGCCTCCGGCAGCTCGTAGGCGTGCGAGGCGTTTTCCAGCTCGTGCGGCGTCCAGGGCAGCGCGCTGAAGAACATGCCGTCGCCCTCGAAGAGCATGCCGCGTCCCTTGCGGTCGACGACCTTGGCCCAGCGCACGCCGCAGTGGCCGCCGCTCTCCTGCGGGACCAGATAGCGGGCGAGGCTGTCCGAGACCTTCTTTTCATAGACGCCCAGACGCGCGCCGTGTTGCCGGTCGGCATAGCTCTCCTCCGGGCCGAGACCGTACCAGATCACGCGGTCGAGATCGGCGCTGAACTTGAACAGCACGCCGAACTCCGGCATGTCGCCGAGCCCCTCGACCGCCTTGTAGGAGAGCGTGGTCTCCACGGTGCCGTCGCCGAAGACCTCATAGCGCAGCTCGCAGCCGCTCTCCGGCACGGTGGGCATCTTGTAGACAAAGCTGACGCAGACGCTGTGCGCGCGCTCCTCCACCTGCGGGAAGAGGGGCATCCCGGGGCCAATGCCGATCGCATACAGGCTTGCGATCTTCCACTGGGCATAGCGCTGGGGCATGCCGTTGCCGCAGTCGTTGTCCG
>Ga0247611_10008020_pt1 | contig 13115 bp, 14 predicted proteins | sample 177DNAGHGhighgp2_FD_192422 | JGI IMG/M metagenome (GOLD analysis project Ga0247611, IMG submission 192422) | Sheep rumen microbial communities from Palmerston North, Manawatu-Wanganui, New Zealand - 1770 DNA GHGhigh gp2 | ecosystem: Host-associated > Mammals > Digestive system > Stomach > Rumen... | reverse complement strand
ACAAAAAGAAATAAAAATAGAAGAAAAAGATAATGTTGGTACTATTCATGATAAATTAAGCATTTTGGGTAGTGAATTATTATTAGAAACATTACCATCAATATTTAATAAAACAAATGAAAGAATACCTCAAGATGAAAGTGAAGTTACATTTGCCTATAATATTAAAAGAGAAGAAGAAAAAATTGATTTTAATAAAATTGCATTAGAAGTATATAATCAAATTAGAGGAATGTATCCATTTCCTGTTGCTTATACAACACTTGATAATGAAGTAATAAAAATATGTGAAAGTTATATAGGTGAAAAAGTAAAAGGAAATGTTGGCCAAATAACTAATATATATAAAAATGGTATTGGTGTTAAATGTAGTGATAAAGAAATAATAATTACTAGATTAAAACCTAGTGGTAAGAAAGAAATGAATGCTAGTGATTATATAAATGGAAGGAAAAAAGAGAATCTTTTGGGGAAAGAATTATTATGAGTCAATCAAGTAAGTTATTAATTATAGGAATTTTCTTTTTATTAATGATAATATATATATTATTTACATCAATTCAAGATAATGAAGTAAAAGATTATTCTTATATAAATGATTATATTAATAGTATTAATAATGATTATATGTTAGATGTTTTAAATAATGGTAATGAAATTGTTTATTATAAACAACAAAATATAGAACATTATGTAAGTAATTCATTTGAAAATAAACATTATATTAAAGAAAATGATAAATTATATTATGTCAAAGATAATAATAATGTAGAAATAGAATTTACCAATGATTTAGATAATAAATATAATTATGATTTAAATCTTATTAAAAAAGTTATATCTCATTGTAAATATAGTGAAATATATAATAGAATTAATTGTACAGTAACATATGATGATTATAGTAAAGAGTTATTATCTTTGTATGGAGTTAGTACAGAGAAAAAAGAAGATATAAAAATATTTTTTGATATTGAAGATAAAAAAGTCAAAAAATTAATTATGAACAATTATGAAATAAATATTCTAGAAACACCAGATTTAGAATTATTAACTAAGTAAATAATCTAGTTATGTCGAAGTGAATGAAATATATATTATTTTATATTAATATAAATATTGGTGATATATATTAAGAATATTAATGAAGAATTTAAAAAGTTTGATTTATTAATTAGGAAATGTATTTTAAATATTGAAGATAAAATGTTATAAGTTTTATCTTTTTTTATGGAAATAATATATTATTAATGGTAAAATTAAATTGATAAAAGTTATGAAAGGAGTATTTATATGAATTTTGATGAAATTAAAAATTGGGCGAAACAAAAACTATCTGAGAATTTTTGGTATATATGTGGAACAGTATTTATTGCAAATATTTTAACATCATTAACTATAACAACATCGACAACTAAGACTGTTATTAATGGGACAGAGTATACATTTTATAATAGTATTAATATTGGTGCTTTATTATATTTCATTAGTGTTGGTTTAGTTTATTATTTAGTTAAAATAATTAATAATGAAAAGGCTGAATTTAGTGATATTTTCCATTTTAGCAAAGACTTTTTAAGATGCTTGGGTGCAATTTTACTTCAAGTATTATGGGTATTATTATATATGCTATTATTAATAATTCCTGGTATTATTAAAGAATTTGGATATGCGTTAGTACCTCATTTATTAGCAGATGAAAAATATAAGGATATGAGTGTTCCTAATATTCTAAAAAAGAGTGAAGAAATGATGTATGGTCATAAAATGGATTTATTTCTTTTTGAATTAAGCTTTTTTCCATGGCTAATTGTTGTAATTATAACATGTGGTCTTGGAGCAATATATGTTATTCCTTATTATAATCTTGCAGTTACTAAATTCTTAAATAGTATTAAAGTAGAAGCTGAAGAAAAAGAAGGAAAAGTTTCTCATAAAGAAGCAAAAGTAGAAGATGAAAAAGAAATAAAATCAAAAACTAAATCTGAAACTAAAAAAACTAAAACTACAAAAACAATTACTTGCCCAGGATGTGGAAAAACAGTTAAAGCAAATGCTGAATATTGTAGTGAATGTGGAACAAAATTGAAATAATGATAAGAGCCTTTGGCTCTTATTTATTTTGAGTTTTATTACTTTTTATTCATAATTATTTACTTGTTATATTAACTTTAATATGATAGAATAATCAACCTAAGAGGGATAATATGAAAAGAGATAAAGAAAGTAGTGAAACGAGTACATTTGATGCAAAAGTGGATATTGTAATAAATCCAAATAATATAAGAAATTATTCGTTAGAAAGAAATGATTACACAAAATTAGCTATGACAGCTATTAAACAGAAAGCAAATGTAATTAAATATATTTCACCATCATACAAAGATTATTATATATTATGTGAAGAAGCTATTAATCAAGATTATGAAACTTTTCTATTAATAAAAGATAGTGTAAACAATTATAAACAATTAGGTATAAAAGTAATTATGAAACATCCTTTTTTAGTAGCAGATTTAATTAAAGAAAACAAATATTATCATTTCTTTTGGGAATTAGCAATTTCTATAAACTATAGTGTTTTAAGATGTATATATAAAGAGAATAAAGAATTATTCCCATTAATTGAAAAAACTATTCAACAAGAACCTTTTGCAATTATTCATATAGATAGTAGAATATCTATCTATAATAAGTTATGTAATATAGCATATAGTAAAAATAAAGAAACAATAAAATATATGGATATAAATTATGTTGATAAAGATTTGGTTTTTGAAATTATTAAAAATGAACCAGAAAAAATCAAATATTTAGATAGAAATAAAGATTATTATATTGAAGCTTGGAAAATGGCTTTGAAAATTGATGGATCTTTAATAAAATATTTCGATTATATCCAAAATGAAAATCCATCTGTATATTTTAAATTATTATCATTAGCATTAGAAAGCAATCCTGAAGTAGAGAATGATCCTTTGGTTATAAATTATTTTCGTATATATAATAGAAAATTAAAAGAAAGTCTTGAAAATTTAGAAAACTTTGATGATAAATTATTAATTGGTTTGGATTTAGAATATAAGATATTAACGAATAAAATAATCAAATTAGAAAAAGAAAAGAACAAAGAATTAAAACGACAATCTAAGAAATCAATATAATAAACTGATTTTAAAAATAGAAAATAAACTAGTTAAAATGATTTTTTGATATAAAGAGGAACTTATAAAAGAGTTCCTTTAATATTTAGCTTTGTTGACAAATTTATATAATTGTCGTAAAATTTAGAGTGGAAGAGAGGCTATAAAAAGATGTATGAGGATAAAATTAATGTTACTGCTAAAGAGATACTAGAAAAAGATTTTAAAGTTGATGCAAGAGGATATAGACCACAAGAAGTAGATCAATTTCTTGATTTAATTATTAAAGATTATATTTATTATGAATCAGAAAAGAAAAGATTAGTAACTAGAATTGAAGCTTTAGAAAAAGAGAACACTAAGTTAAAATCTGAAATAAGAAATTTAAATGAATCTTTAGATATAGCACGCTCTAATAAAGGTGTCACTAATGTTGATTTATTAAAAAGAATTAGTGATTTAGAAAAAGTTGTATATGGAGAGTAATTCTTTAGACAAACGCTGGATATATTTATATATCTAGAGGAAAGTCCATGCTCACCCAGTCTGGAATGATTGGAGTGTTCGTGCTAGGGGAAAAAATAACCCTAGGTAGCATAGCAATATGCTAACGGCATCGAAATAATCAAGACCTGATTAAAGTAGATATAAAAGTGCCATAGAGACGAGACTATTAGGGATAATAGTTGTGGAACGAGGTAAACCCCGCGAGTGAGAAACCCAAATTTGGTAGGGGAGCTTTCACGAATGAATTAATAAAGGAGTGAAGGAAGGAGAAATCCTTAGATAAATGTTTGTCACCTTTTAGGTACAGGACATGGCTTATTAAGAATTATATTTATATAGGAGATGCAATGAAAGAAATAGGAGAAAGTTTTAGACAAGCAAGACAGACTATTGGTATTTCTAAAGAAGAAGTAATAAAAGATTTAAATATAACAGAAAGTCAACTAGATAATCTAGAAGATGGAAATATTAATGCATTTAAAGATGTTTTTTTTCTTAAAGAAACAATAAAAAAATATGCAAAATATTTAAACTTAGATGAAGATGATATTCTAGATAGTTTTAATGATTTTATGTTTAGTTATACTTCAAGAATACCAGTAAATGATATTTTAGAACAAACTAGAGAGTTAAAAGAATTAGAAAAGTTAAAAGAAGATAATAAGGTGGTTTCACCTTATACAATAAAGAGAAAGAAAAGTAATTTGAAATATGTTATTATATATATAGTTTCTGTAATTATATTAATAATACTTGTTATAATAATAGTTAAATATTTAACAGATAGTAATCAATTAGAACTAAATAATATAATTAATTTAATTGAAAGGAATTGATGATTTGTATGAATGTACCAAATAGAATTACAATTTGTAGAATAATTCTTGCTGTGTTATTATTAGTATTAATGATTTTTCCATTAAATAAGATTGGATTTGCTTTTCCAGAAATAAGAGTTAATGAAGAGTTTATTATAGATAGTAAATATCTAATATGTGGAGTTATATTTTTAATAGCATCACTTACTGATTATTTAGATGGTCATTTAGCTAGAAAATATAATTTAGTAACTGATTTAGGAAAGGTTATGGATGCTATTGCTGATAAAGTATTAGTTAATGGTGTATTAATTATTCTTGCTGTTGAAGGATATATTAGTGTTATTATTCCTGTAGTTATTGTTTCAAGAGATATTATTGTTGATTCTATTAAAATGGTTGCTGGACAAAAAAATGGAGCTGTAGGTGCTAGTTATGCAGGTAAAGTAAAAACTGCATTTATGATGGTTGGTATTACATTATTATTTTTCTATAACTTACCATTTTCATTATTTAATATTTATCCAGCACAAGTAATAATTATGATAGCAACAATTTTATCTATTATAAGTGGAACACAATATTATATTAAAAATAAAAAATATTTATCAAAATAATAATAATTAGGGCACAAATATGAAGTGTCTTTTTTTATTGAATAAAAAAGAAGAATATGCTGAAATGTTTAGAGGTTTTGATGGAGTAATAACTGATCTTACACCTTCATTTGGAGAACCTAAATCTAGATGGTGGAATTTAAGATTATTTGATACTAAATGGAAATTTAACTATGGAAGTAATAGTCAAATATTCAAACTAAAGAGATGGATAGATTATTCTGATGGAGAACAAGTTCAATTATATTTTGATGATGGTAGTGGTATTTTATCATCATATATTAACTCTTCATTAATATACGCAAGTAGTGAAGAAAAAGTACAAATAATAGCATCAGCATTTGCAAGAGAAGAAAAATCAAAAGTTAGAGTTATAAAATATAAATAAAACACACATTTTTTAAAAGTGTGTTTTTTAATTATTGAAGTATTATTTTGAATATTTTTAGTTTTTATAATTAGTTTTTTTATAACTTTTTAATTATAAATATATTATGTAAATGATAATTTAAAAACAAACAAACAAAAGTTTGTAAAAATATATTGACAAAGGTTTTTATTTGTTTTAAAATTAAATTATTGAAGGAGAATACTTATGAAAAAAGATAAAGACAAAACTTTAGATCAAGTACTTGCCGATATTGAAAAACAATTTGGTAAAGGCGCTATAATGAAATTAGGAGAAAAAGGTATTAAAAATATAGATGTAGTTTCAAGTGGTTCAATTGCTCTTGATCAAGCACTTGGAGTTGGAGGTTTTCCAAAGGGTAGAATTATAGAAGTTTTTGGACCAGAGTCAAGTGGTAAAACTACTATTGCTCTTCATGCTATTGCTGAAGTACAAAAAACAGGAGGAAAAGCTGCATTTATTGATGCAGAACATGCATTAGATCCTGTTTATGCTAAAAAATTAGGAGTTAATACAGATGAATTATTATTAAGTCAACCTGATACTGGTGAACAAGCTTTAGAAATTGTTGAAGCACTAGTTAGAAGTGAAGCAATGAGTATAATTGTTGTTGACTCAGTAGCTGCATTAGTTCCTCAAGCAGAAATTGAAGGTGAAATGGGTGATTCTCATGTTGGTCTTCAAGCAAGATTAATGTCTCAAGCATTAAGAAAACTAAGTGGAGTTATTAATAAAACAAATACTATTTGTATATTTATTAATCAATTAAGAGAAAAAGTTGGAATAATGTTTGGTAATCCTGAAACTACACCTGGAGGAAGAGCATTAAAGTTTTATTCAACAATTAGATTAGATGTAAGAAGAAGTGAACAAATAAAAGTTAATGGTGATGTTATAGGAAATAAAACAGTAATTAAAGTTGTTAAAAATAAAGTTGCACCACCATTTAAAACAGCTGAAGTTGAAATTATGTATGGAGAAGGTATCTCTAGAGCAGGAGAAGTAATTGATATAGCAGCTAATATGGGTATTATTGATAAATCTGGAGCTTGGTTTAGTTATAAAGGCGAAAAGATTGGTCAAGGAAAAGAAAATGTTAAATTAATGTTTAAAGAAAATCCTGATTTATTCCATGAAATAGAAAATAAAGTAAGAAATGATTTATTTGGAGAAACTAATAAATTAGATACTAAAAAAGATAAGTAGATTATCTTTTTTTTAATTTGAAATAATAGTATAATATTTATAGGTGAGAATATGAAAGTTCAAAAATTTAATTATGTTAGATTCTTTATTTTCATTTTTACACTAATTGCTTTGATAGTTGGTATTGTTATATTAATTAAACATATTAATTATACAAAGACATATGAATATAAGTTTCTTAATTTAGGATATAATGAAGAAGAAATTAAAGTTTTAGAGAATAAATTAAATGATAAAGAAAAAGAAAAATTATTAAAGAAAAAATATAATGAATTATATATTGAATTTATTAATGAAAAGTTTTTCTTATTTGATAATATGGATAAATATATTGAATATAAAAATGAAAATGATGATGTAGAAAATAGTAAAATAGTTGCTATAATAAATACAGAAGCTAATATTGATTGGTTTGATAATGAAAGAGATGCTGATACTTCTAAAGGTATACTTGTCCTTGTGAATAGATTATATGGTCTTAGTAGTGATTATGAAGTTGATGATGTAGTTGATGTGCCAATAAAATATGCATATGATGGAATGAAATTATCAAATAAATTAATAGATGATTTAATTAGATTATGTGATGAAGCTAGTGAAGAAGGGTATACATTTGTTGTTTCAGAAGGTATAAGAACATATAAAGATCAAGCTGCTTTATATGATGAATATGCAAATGCATATGGGAAAAGTGATGCAGATTTATATGTAGCACGTCCTGGACATTCTGAATATGAAACAGGTTTATCTTTTGACTTAGTACCATATAATAAATATTATAAAGATCCAAAATCTAGTGAAGAATATACTTGGTTAAGAGAAAATGCTCATAGATTTGGATTTATATTTAGATTTGAAAGTGATAAAGAAGATTTAACTGGATTTTCCGCAGATACATGGAGGTTAAGATATGTTGGAGAAGATGCAGCAACCTTTATTAAAAATGAAGGAATATGTTTTGAAGAGTACTATGCTTATTTTGTTAGGGGGAATAAATAATGAATGATAAGAAAATAGTTGTATTAGGTGGTGGAACTGGTCAATCAGTTTTACTAAGTGGACTTAAGAGATTTCCATTTGATATAACAGCAGTAGTTAGTGTTTGTGATGATGGAAGAAGTACTGGAAAGTTAAGAGAAGAGTTTAATGTACCAGCAATGGGAGACATTAGAAGAGTAATAATTGCTTTATCAGAAACAGAAGAGATAATTGGAAAACTTGTTAATTACAGATTTAAAACTAATGGTAATTTTGATGGTCATACAGTAGGAAATATTATTTTAACAGCACTTACAGATATTTATGGAAGTATGTCACAAGGAATTAAACAAATAACTAAAATACTAAATATGAAAGGTACTGTTCTTCCTTTTTCAGATGATAGTGTAACATTAATGGGTGAAATGGAAGATGGTAGTATTGTTAGAGGAGAGCACAATATTACTGAAAGTGAATTGAAAATTAAAAAAGTATTTTATGATGAAACACCAAAAGTTAATAAAGAAGTAATTAAGAAAATAAAAGAATCAGATGCAATAATACTAAGTATGGGTAGTGTATTTACAAGTATTATTCCAAATTTAATATGTAAAGATGTATTAAAAGCAATTGATGAAAGTAATGCTAAAATAATATATGTATGTAACTTATTTACTCAACCTGGAGAAACTGATGGATTTAAGGTAAGTGATCATATAAATCTATTAAATAGTTATTTAGGTAAGAAAAAGATTGATGCAGTTATAACAAATAGTGAAAAGATTAGTGCTTCAGTACTTAAAAAGTATGAAACTGAAGAACAAAAGGATTTAGTTATAAATGATTTAGAAAATATTAAAATAACTAATATACAAAAACCACTTGTAACTATGATAGATGGTACTCTAAAACATGATAGTGTTAAACTAGGACTTGAGATTATGAATTTATTGACTAAATAGACATTTTATGATATAATAATTATCGTTGAAAGGGAGTAGTTCAGATATATAAATATCTGCTATTATTCGCCAACCAATATCTAATGATATTCGGATATAGATTAAAGAACAAGACTTTCATATATAGAAAATATGAAAGTCTTTTTTTGTATATAAGGAGGTATTTATGAAAAATAATGTTTTATTATCAATTATTAAATTCTTTATCTATTTATATTTAATACTTTTATTAATTAAGCTGTTATTTCCAGCAATAGTTATATTTGGTGTTTGTATGTTTATTAAGTACATATATGATAAAAATAAAAAAACTAATAAAATATATGATAAGAATATATCTGTTTATAAAGTAAATGATATTCCAAAGAAAGATGAGTTTAAAAATTATATTATTAATGAATTATATAAATTAACTGAAAAATGTAATTCCTTAAATAAGGAAACTAAAATAGAATATCTAAATACTATCAATGCTACATTAGATGAATTTACAAGAAGATATGAAACTTTGATAAATAATTCATATAAAAAAGGCATTGTTTTAAATATTGATTCAGAAGATTCAATAAAAATGGATTTTATATCTAAAGTAACAAAATTAGAAACTGAAATAGATAATGAAATTGAAAAACAAAATAAAAAAAGTGTATTAATTAATGAATCAAGTAAACTACAATCATTAATTAATAAAAAAATAAAACGAGAAGAGAACATAGGATTGGTTCTTAGTAAATAGTTAGGAGGTTTTATAAGAAAGAAAAAACAAATTTATTTAAGAAAAAAGCAATAGCTTTAAGTACAATAGTATTATTAGCAGGAATTTCTTCAGGATGTTCATCAAATAATGAAGAAAGTGAAAAGCATTATTTGGTTATTAAAAGTGAAGGGAATGCAATTATTATGGAAATAAAAAATTTTGAAAACTATTATAATCATCAGTACATTTATTTACTAAATGGTGAACATATTGATACTTTTAGTCAGGATACTTTTTATTTCACAGGTTATAATGCAGAAAAGGAAGCTTATCATTTTGCAGAGGTATCACTTGGTGAAAATGGTGAAATAATAGATTATAACGAAGATAGCTTATCTTTAAAAAAATAAAAATTTTGCTTGACTTTTGGCACTATGATATGATAGTATTAATATGCTTGATTGTTATCAAGTGCCTACCTAATGGGGAATTAGCTCAGTTGGCTAGAGCATCTGCCTTGCACGCAGGAGGTCGCGGGTTCAAGTCCCACATTCTCCACCATAGGAAAAATAATCGAACTATAAGTTCGATTTTTTATTTGTATGATTATAATAATTAAAAACCAACTCTAGAATAGAGTTGATTCTTTTATTTAATTCTACTAAGAGTATTATGTTCTTCTATATTAGGAATTTCAAAATTAATATCATTTGGAATATATTGGCTAGCCATTCTTACAAAATAGTCAAGTTTAGCTTCAGCTATTCTTTTATCAGCTTCAGCCTTTGCTACATTTGCTTTAGCATCAAGCAAAGCTAAATATTGTTCTAAATTATCTTTCCAAATACTTTCAGTCTTGTCTTTAATAATATATCTAGGAAGTTTTACTTCTTTTAACATTTTAATTATATTATTAACACGTTTTTGCCAAAATTCATTCCAAGTTTTGCTTTCAATAAGATTTTTAATTGATGAATAAGTAAAACTATCTAAACTATTAAAATCTTCTATTTGTTTAATAAGTAGACCAAAAATTGGACAATTTGTTAAAAAATCACAAGTACATTCACTTTCGGATTTCCCTGTTATTCTTTGATATTCAGCCTTTTTAGCAGCAAAATATTGTTCAATTGTTGTAAAATTCTGAAGGTATATTTCGTGATCTTCACTAATAGGTTCCCATATTACTTCAACATCGTTTATAGGTTCTGAAGAAAGCTTATTTTTATACTTAGAATCTATACCATAATAATTTAATTTAGATTCTATTTGTTGAAGATCTAATAGAAGTTTATTTCTTACTTCATTAAGTTTTTTTATTTCATCATTCTTTTTTTCTTTTTCGGCTTTGATTTCACTATCTATTTGTGCTTGTCTTTTAATTTTTTCTGCAGTTATTTCTTCATCTAAATTAGAAGATAAAACAAGTCTTCTATCATTTATTTGTTTTCCTAGCTCTTCATTTTTAGATTGAAGAGATTCAATATATTTTTTTAATCTTTCAATTTCTTTAGATAAAGCTTCTTTAGTAGATAATAGTTTTTCATTGTTAGTAGTTAATGTTTGATTTTCATTTCTAGATTCTTCAATATCTTTATGTAATTGAGCTAATCCATTTTCTTCAATCTCTTTTTTTAATTCAGTAATAGCCATAATACTTTCTTCACTTATATCTTGTGAACAGAATTTCATAATATCATCATAATAAAGTAAATATTCCATATAATCAATTATAGTCATTAATTTTTTAAATCTATCATTTGATCCTTTATAAATCTTATCTGCAAAATCACTAATGATTTTTAATGTTTCTTCATAACCACGTTCTTTTATCGTACTGATAAAATCATATGTAAAAACAATGCCAAATTGTTCTTTTAATTCAGAATCTGAAAAAATTTTATCTAAATAATCTATTTCTTCACTAGTTAAAGATAATATGGCTTTAGCAAAAGTATCATCATTTTTTGCTCTTTCTAATAGTTCTATTAATTCTGGCTTTTTTTCAAGTAATAATAAGTAGTCATCTTGCTCATTTGATATCATTTTTAACATAAATATATAACCCCCAATTTCGAGGCTATATAATAACATATGTTTGCAAATAAGTCAATGTTCTACATAAGCTATAATTGACAAGAAATATAATTATATGGTATATTTTTTGTACCGAAGGAATATCCTTGTCAGGTCTATAACCGATGTATGATTAAAAATTTAGTACTTATTAGTACCTTCTCGGTTAGAAAAGAGCTTATGCTCTTTTTTTATGGTAAAAATAATTTAACTTCTATAAAATTAGTAGTAGGGGTGATATCAATACCTTTGTTAATAAAATCATTATATTTAGAATGTAGATAGTGAGCAACATAGTCTGCACTTTGTATTCCATAATGATATTTAGAATTATAAGTTTTATATTTTATTAACAGTTTATTATTTAATAGTGGTTTATGTATTTTAGAATAATCATAATTAATTATTCCATTAATTAATTCTTCATAGATTGAATCTTTTAAATTATAATATCCATTACTTTTTGATGTGCATTCGTCTGATTTAATATATAAATTAACAGGTTTATTATTATCAATTAAATGATTATTTATTGAATATGCAATTATATCTTTAATAATTCTTTTTTGAGCATAATCAATGAATCTTCCTCTAGATGGTTTATCATTTATTATATTTTGATATATTTTATTATTATTGATAAATACTCCAAAGTTATTTTGCTTTTTTATTAAATTAAATATTCTTCTATTATCATTTGGTTTAATTCTTGTTGTACCTTTTATCTCAATACAATTTTTATTACAATTAATATTATTTTGTTTACAATAATTACATTTTATGGATTTAATTATACTTTTATACTTATTTATAAAATTCATATAATCATTAGAAGAATAAAAAAATAAACCTCCATATATACAGGATGTTTCATTAATATTAAATTTACCTGAGTCATCAATTAAAATAAAAAGATTTTGTTTTTCTTTCATGTAATATCCTCCAAGATGTTTCTCTATTAAATATAATAAATGTTATAAAAAAAATCAATAATTTATTTGTAAGTAAAAAATAATTAGTGTATAATGATTATGATATGGAGATTTCAATGAAGAAGAATAAAAAGAATATATTTATTTATTTTTTAGAAATGCTTATAGTGTTTTTGATTATAGATTTTTTTATGACTATTGTAGCAGGTGGAATAGGAACTTCATCATTATTTTATAAATATGGTGATGAATTAATTATAGAAGTATTTTATGCATTAGTTATTATGATAGTTATGCTTTTATTTAAGAATTCTTATGTATTTACTGAAAAAAAAGAAAGGTTTTGGGATGGGGTATTACTTGCTGTACCAATGCTTTTAATATCAATTATTAATTTTACTAGTAGTATAATGTCTATTGGTTTTTTTAAGATATCTAGTTTTATTAATATGATTATTTTTTGTATATTTGTTGGAATAGCTGAAGAGTTTTTATGTAGAGGATGGCTTCAAAATGAATTTATTGAAAGATTTTCTGATAATAAAAAAGAAGTAATTACATCTATAATATTATCTTCATTAGTATTTGGGTTTATGCATATTGTAAATATTGCTTCTCAAAATTTATTTGAAACTATTTTACAAATTATTAATGCAACGTCTCTTGGATTTTTACTTGGTAGTGTATATTATAAAACTAAAAATATTTGGTCTGTTATATTTCTTCATGCATTTTATGATTTTTCTATTATGCTAGGTGAAATAGATATG
>Ga0247611_10008019_pt1 | contig 13116 bp, 10 predicted proteins | sample 177DNAGHGhighgp2_FD_192422 | JGI IMG/M metagenome (GOLD analysis project Ga0247611, IMG submission 192422) | Sheep rumen microbial communities from Palmerston North, Manawatu-Wanganui, New Zealand - 1770 DNA GHGhigh gp2 | ecosystem: Host-associated > Mammals > Digestive system > Stomach > Rumen... | reverse complement strand
GCCTTCGGCGGTGTTGAAGACTTTGGTGGCGTGGAAGCTGAGGGTTGACATGTCGCCCCAGTTGAGGATGGATTGTCCGCCGGATTCTACGCCGAAGGCGTGGGCGGCGTCGTAGATGACTTTGAGTCCGTATTTGTCGGCTATTTGCTGTATGCGTGCGCCGTCGCAGGGTTTGCCGTAGCAGTGGACGGGCAGGATGGCGGTGGTGCGGGGGGTGATGGCGGCTTCGATTTTGTCGGGGTCGAGGCCGCAGTTTGCGGGGTCGATGTCGACGAAGACGGGACGGAGTCCGTTCCACCAAATGCAGTGGGTGGTGGCTACGAAGCTGTAGGGGGTGGTGATGACTTCGCCGCTGATGCGCAGGGCCTGCAGTGCGGTGAGGAGGGGGAGTGTGCCGTTGGTGAAGAGGCTGATGTAGGGGACTTTGAGGTATTGGCAGAGGGCGGTTTCGAGTTGTTGGTGGAATTGGCCGTTGTTGGTTATCCACCGGCTGGACCAGATGTCTTTCATCAGCCGGCCGAGTTCGTCGGGGTCGGGAAGCAGGGGGGAGGTGACGGTTATGTCGCGGTGCTTTTCCACTTGGGCTTGGGGCTATTTTTTGAATCTGAAGAAGTTCAGGATGGAGTCCTTTTTGCTTTGGGGTTCGGCGAGGTCGTCGTAGTCATTGTTGCCATAACCGTAGCCATAGCCGTAACCATAGCCGTAGCCGTAGCCATAGCCATAGCCGTAGCCATAGCCGTAACCGTAGCCGTTGCCTTTACGTTTTTCGTATAGGACGTCGTTGAGTATGGTGTACATGTTCGGGAAGGCGTTTTCTTTGTAGAGGCGCTCGATGTCGAGGAGCATGCGCTTGTCGAACCTGCGTGCGCGGATGATGAAGCAGGTGTGGTCGGCTACGTGTTTGATGAGGTCGGTGTCGACTAAGCCGGCGGGTGTGGAGTCGATGATGATGTAGTCGTAGCGCGGACGGAGGGTTTCGAAGAGTTTTTTGAAACGGGGCGAGCTGATCAGTTCGGTGGGGTTGGGGGGCATGGGGCCGGAGAAGATGGCGTCGACGCCGGGGGCCGGGATGTCGTGCTGGATGAGGTCGTCGATGTTTTCTTTCTTGCCGGTGAGGTAGGTGGTCAGGCCGTCTTTATGTTTGCTGTAGAAGCGATGGGTGAGGGAGCCTTTGCGGAGGTCAATGTCCATGATGAGGACTTTTTTGTCGGTGAGGCCGATGCATGCAGCCAGATTGCTGGTGATGAATGTTTTGCCGGAGTTGGCCATGAGTGATGTGAAGAGTAGGACTTTGGCTTGGCCTGGTTCTCCGCTGAGGAATTCGATTTTGGCTCGCAGGTGGCGGAAGGATTCGGCAATGCTGTCGTTTTCATTGTTGATGACAATGGTTCCGTGTTCCCGGTCGTTTTCTTTTTGGCTTATGGCCTGTTCGACTTTCTTCTCTTTCCTGCTCTTGCCTTTGGCATTAGTTTTGTTGGATTGCTCGAGCGAGAGGATTTCGCCGAGGAAGGGGACGGAGGTGGCGGATTCGATGTCGGAATAGGATTTGACTTTGGTGTCGAAGAGTCGGCGCAGGAAGTAGAAGCTTATGGGGACGAGAAGGCCGATGATGAGGCCGAGGAATGTCATGCGCTCGGTGTCGGGGGCGACGGGTGTGTTGTTGACTTGTGCGGCGTCGATGACTTTGGCGCTGCCTTCGAGCGAGGGTTGGCTGATCATGAGTTCTTCACGGCGGGTGAGGAGCGAGACGTAGAGTTGCTCTTTGATTTTCTGGTTGCGTTCCAGGCCTTCGAGGTAGATTTGCTTGTGGGGGACGGAGCGCATTTTGATGGAGGCGGAGTTGGCCATGTTGCGCTCGTTGACGATGCGCTGTTCGAGCGAGGCCATGTAGCCTTCGGTCATGGAGGAGAGGTCTTGGCGCAGTTGTTGCTGGCTTTCGATGGTTTTGGTGGCCACGGGGTTGTTGGTGGTGCCCATCTCTTTGTAGCGGGCGATGGCCTGGGCGTTTTGGTTGAAGGTGTTGAGGTATTGGACGATGACGGGGTTGGTCATGGTGCCGATGGGGATGACGTGGCTGCCGTCGCTTGAGCGGATGGTGGAGAGGAGCATGCGTACCATCTCGAGTTCGGATTGCAGGCGGTTTATCTCTTGGTTGGATTGGAAGTTGGACTGGATGTATTGCTCGCCGATGGAGGCAGAGGTGATGACGTCGTTGCTGCTGCGGTAGTTGGCCATGGCGGACTCTTGTGCGTCGAGGTCGCCACTGATGATGTTGATGCGCTCGTTGATGTAGTTGTAGGTGTCGGAGATGATTCGTTTTTTGTCATTGACGGCCCCTTCGTTGTAGACGCGGATGAGGGTGTTGATGAAGTCGGCGCAGCGCTGGGCCGAGGGGTCGCGCATGTAGAGGTTGAGGATGGTGTTCTTTTCGCTGTCACGCTCGACGGAGAGTATGCTGCGGTAGTAGTCGGTGACGGCGTCGATGGATCTGTTGCGGATGATGATGTCTTGCCCGATGAAGTCTTCCTGGAAGGCCCAGGTTTTGTGGACGGTGAGCCGCCCCATGGGTGTGATGACGGTTTTGTCGAGGGGGATGTAGAGTGAGTGGTGGCCGGGGCGGTGGAGGAGGACGTGGTTCTTGTCGATAATGGTGGCTACGAGTTTGGCGGGTAGTGAGAAGCCTTCTTCCCGGTCGGCCACTGCCAGTTCGATGGGGGTGGTATTGTACAGTTCTTTGTCACGGTGGATGTATTTGGTTTTGGTGGAGTAGGATGTGTGCAGGTTCAGGTCCTCGACCACCTTGCGTATGGTGGTTTTGGAGGTGAGTATCATGATTTCGTTGTTGATGGTGCTGGAGTAGAAGGAGCGAAGGCCGAGGGAGGTGCGGAGGGTGGCTTCACGGGTGTCTTCGTCGCTGATGCCGAGATCGTTGCCACTGCGGATGAGTATCTTGGCGTGGCTGGCGTATGTTTTGACTTGTCTGCGTGCATTGAGGTTGGCTATAAGGCCTCCTATGATGGCGAAGAGGAGGAGCCAGTGGATGTTTCGCAGAATAAGGAAGACGATGTCCTTGATGTGGAATGTTACCGACTGTTTGTCGTCGAGGAATGAGAGGTCGGTTTGGGTGGTTTGGGTATTTTTGTCGTCCATGGAATGCGTGTTGTATGATTATGCTTTTATTTTCGGTTTATCAGGTTGATGACGGTCAGGACAAGGGTGATTGAGGACATGACGGTGGAGGACCACATGCCGACAAAGTTGCGGGCCTCCTGGCGGGTGGTGGAGGTGTTGTAGTTTTGGGTGATGATGAAGTCGTTTTGCTGGAGCATGAAGAAGGGGTCTTGGAAGACGGAGGAGGAGCGGGGGTCGAGGTAGCGCATGACCATCTTTCCGTCGATTTCGCGCATGATGGCTATTTTGTTGCGGTTGGTGTAGACGCTGAGGTCGCCGCTGAGGGCAAGGGCTTCGAGGAAGGTGCAGCGCTCGTTGGTGATGGTGATGGCTTTGCCGCCTTCGGCTCCGAGGAAGAAGATTTTGAAGTTGGCGAACCGGACCATGATGACGGCTTGGGTAAGGTATCCGCCATTTTCAAGACGGTGTTTGATGGTGTCTTGGAGTTCGAGGCGGGTGAGGCCCGACACGTGTATTTCGCCAAGGACAGGGAACTGGATGTTGCCGTTGACGTCGACGAGGTATGATCCCCGTTGGGTGCCTGTAGTGGTGCCAATGCTTTTGTTGCTGATGTTGAATGGCTTGGCAAGGTCTTCCTCGCCAGAAGGCCCGTAGACGTAGATGTCGAGTTCGTCATAGGGGCAGATTCGTGCCTGGAATTTGTTCTCTAACTCGATTTGGCTTCCGTGGCGCATGTCTTGCAGGTAGTTGACTTGGCTTGGGGTGACGCAGGAGGTGAAAGCGAAAGCCAGACTGAGGGCAAGAAATGTTATCTTCAGTTTTGTCTTCATGGGTGTATACAATGTGAATGGATTAACGTGGATGATGCTTTTTTATTGTTGGGATTGTTGTTTTTTGTCTGTATGGAGTATGAGTATCCGTTTGAGGATGTTTTTGAATGATTGTGAGAGGTATTCTTTGAGGTGGTGCGGTCCGGGAGGTGCCCATCGTTGTGGGTGAGTGGTGATGAGCAGGTGGAGGCCAGACTGGCGCAAGGGTGAGCTGGGATCGGTGAGTTGGGCGATGAGTTGGTCGGTGGTGTGGAAGGTGAGTCCTTGTCGGGTCCACTGGTCTTGGTAGACGGGTATTTTGTCGCGGCGGCTGACGTTGTAGCCGTCCCAGCGCCGTCCGGTGTCGGTGAGGTAGAGTGTGGTGTTGAAGTCGGTGTCGAAATATGGCTCGTGAGTGATGCCGAGTGAGTGGTAGTCGAAGTGTTTCCAGAGGTCGCGGCTGTCGTAGGGGCTGCGGGGGGAGCCGTGCATGCAGATAGATGTGATTGGAGCCAGGGTGCGGAGGTGTTGTAGGTTGCGGCAGAAGTCTTGATAGGCGGTTTCGAGGTTGCCGTGGCAGGTGGTGAGTGATTCGTAGTGATAGCCTATTTCGTGGCCCAGGGAGGAGATTTCTTTTACGATGGAGGGATTGAGACTTTCGGGTACAGTGCGGAAGTAGTAGGTGGCTTTGAGGTTGAGGCTTGTTTCGATTTTGGCTGTGCGGAGTGAGTTGGATGGCAGGAGGTCGACGTCGTGACGTAAATGAAAGGGGATGTTGCTCTGGATGAGAGCGGTGAGGAGTTGACGGTATTTTGTTAGAGTGAAGTCCATAGCGTTATCCGGGTCTGTTTAGAGGTTGCTGAGGATTTGGACTATTTGGTTGTTGATGTCGCCAATTTGGGTGTAGTATTGTTGGCGGCGTTGCATCCATTGCTCTTTCTGAGGCGCGGAGGCTAAGATTTCGGCTTGGCGGATGGCCTCGTCGGGGTCGGCTATGTTTATGAGGAGTTGATGCTGGTTTTGGAGCATGACGAAGTTTGACATGTCGTTTGGTCCCACGAAGGAGTTGGAGCGTATGGCAGGGGTGCCGAGGAGGGCGGCTTCGGCGGACATGGTTTGCGAGTCGCCTACGTAGAGGGTGGCGGCACTGAGTACGTGGTGGATGAGTGCTGCCGGGGTGGGAAGGCGGTATTTGTCAAGGTGTTGGGGAAGGGGTTTCTCCGAGGAGATGTAGACGGTAAGGTGTTGCGAGAGGACTTTGACAAGATTTTCTTTTTGCTGGAGGGTGAAGCCGAATCGGCCCACATCGTGGTTGGCCTCCCAGCCCACAAAGCGGAGTATGGCGTAGGGCTGCCGGAGGTTGTAGTTCGGAACGATGGAGGGGTCTGGCTGGAAGACTGTCGGGGCAAGGTAGCAGTCCTCGAAGATGCCGGGGATTCGGATATGGCGCGGCCCGTAGTTGAGTTTGAATGATTGGGGGGTGATAACTTTGGTGCAGATGGGAACGACAAATTTGTTGTTTATGGTCACGACTTCGGAGTCGATGAAGATAACGGATTTGCGGCGCAGCAGTTTGGCTGTGAAAGTGCCGTACCAGGATCCTTTGGATACAATGATGTCCGGATTGTAGCGGCGGGCTATGGAGAGATAGTTTTTGATGAGAGAGAATGTTCCCAGGATTTTGGTGGACATGCTTTTGTGGTGTTTCCCGAAGATTGTGTACGGGATGTTTTCTTCTTCTAATACTTTGAGAAGGACATCTTTGTCGCGCGCCAGCACAAGGATTTCGTTGCCTTGTTGCTGGAGGATTTGCATTATGTATTTGAATTGGTAGTAATGCTTCGGATGGTTGAGTTCGAAAATATACTTTTTCACGATACGGGTGTTATTGGTCTTTGTTGGAGGTGGTGGTCGGGTATGTCTTAACTACTTTGGCAGGAACCCCTACGGCTACACTAAAGGGAGGTATGTCGTGGGTGACAAGGCTTCCGGCGCCGATGATGGCTCCCTCGCCGATGGTCACACCAGGCATTATGATGCTGCCGATGCCGATATGGCAGTTGTCTTTGAGCACCACTTTGGCTGTCTTGAAAGGCCATTGTTTGGGGTTGATGCCCGGAGTGTAGCAGGCCATGTCGCGTTTGTGGCAAATAATCTTGACACCATAGGTGATGTAGACGCCATTGCCGATTTCGATAAGTTCCGGGTTGTGGTCGTCGAGGAGTACATTTCGGGATATTCTGCTGTTTTTGCCGATTTTGACTCCCCGAAGGCGGTGGACAGTAGTCGTCACCTGATGGGGGAAGGTGAACATGGCTATGTCGGAGAGGGTGTGAGTCCAGATGCCTTTTAGGATGGATTTCAGGGTTCGGCGTTCTACGTACTGCATGTCAATGATGGTTTGAAAAACAATACAATATGTGATTATTGTTGGTGGGTGTATTCAGAGACACAGTAGTCTTCTTTTCCAGAGGGAAGGGTGGGTATATTGTCAACAAATTGCAGGTTGACTTGCGACCCTTCGAAATGGTTGCGGTAGTTTGTAAGTATGTAGTTGAATTGCTCGTGGGGTTCATTGGCATCATTGAGCTTTAGGAGTATGTCAATGTCGCCATTTTTGTCCTGCCGGATTTGGAATTTGTCGATTTTGGAGTACACTGCTTGGTGGGAGGGGTCGTGGTAGTTCAGTTCTGGATACATCATAATCCAAAGCATGAGCGGTGAGATTGGGGTGCCCTTTTTGTTGTAGACAAGGCGGCCGGCACGCCCCATAACCTCATGGATAAGACGAGTGTGTCGTCCACAGTCACATCTCTCTTTTTTCATGACAGCCATGTCCCCCACCTGGTAACGGATGAACGGGAATACAAAGTTGTTGAGGTCAGTAGTGCAGACGTTCCCGACTTCGCCGTCAGGGATGGGATTGCCCAGCGGGTCGGTGATTTCTATAATGCATTCTTCCTCACTGATGTGGAGGCCTTTGTGAGAAGGGCATTCATGTGAAAGAATGCCGCCGTCACCTGCTCCGTAAGCATCATACACCGGGGCATGAAACACCTGCTCAAGCTTCCTGCGGTATTCCTCAACAAGGACCTCGCCCGTGGTGAGAACTGCCTTGACTGGGCAGACCGGAAGCTGTTTCCTCTCGATAAATCGTGCGAGAATGTAGAGGGAAGAGCCGTAACCACGGATGGCGGCCGGCCGGATTTTCATTAAGTTGCTGTAGTGTTCCATCATGCACTCATCGGTCACATTGGCACTGCTGAATTTGTGGTTGCGCATGATGAACCGGTCGTAGGCACCTTTTAAAGAGAGGATTTTCTTCTTTTGGTTGATGGAGTTTCCCCCCAGTGAAAAGATCTTGTCGCCCAGATGGAGTCCGTACCACTCCCAGGCTCTTAGGGTGGAAGCCTTCCATGCACTCCACTCGGCGTTATCTATGCAAAAAGTAAGGGGAGTGCCGGTGCTGCCGCCGGTGGAAGCGATATGTCGGCGGGAGTCGCTCACAGCCGTGCTGAAAAGGTCCTGGTAATTGTCGCGGATAATTTGTTTCGTGAGGACGGGCAGTAATTTCAAGTCTTCGCGTGAGAGGATCTGCTCCGGCTTTATGCCAAGTTGGTCGAAGAGCCGTGTGTAGTATGGGACGGTTTGATAGCAGTGATTGATAAGTTTCTGGAGTTTGGCGTTTTGTATGGCGTCTATCCTCTCTTCGGAGAGGAAATCATTGCGTCTCATCCGTTTCAACTCGGAGGCCACCTGGCTCCCGTTGACCAGGTCGCCGATGGGGAGGAACAAGTTCTTGTCCAAAAAATTATATAGACTCATAAATAGACATGATTTTTTTTGCTATCGTTTCGGTCGTTAAGCCATATTCGACGATTCTGTCGCGGCCATTCGTCCGGCCGCCGCGCTGCAACGCCTGCCGGATACAGAGGGCAATCCCCTCCGTGTCGCCACAAGGGGCAACAAACGTCCCGTCAACCCCATGGGTAATCCAGCTCACATCGCCCACATCGGTGCTTACAATAGGGCAATTGCAGGCCATGGCTTCTTTGATGACGTTGGGCGAGCCCTCGGACTCGGAAGTGAGCAACATAAGGTCGGCGGCACAAAAATACTTCACCATCTCGTCGTGAGGCTTGTTGTAGACCGGGTATAGGCAAACCGAGTCGTCGTGCAGCCTGCTCACAGCCTCCTGCGCCCACGAAAACCGCTTCTCGACACGCGAAGGGTCGGAACACCATATTACGTACTTCTTCCCATCGGTGAAGCCGCACGCAGCGCGGGCCTCCCGCTGAGGGGTAATCACAAACTGGTTCAGGTTGACGCCATTGGGGACCACCGGCAGGCTGACTCCAAGTTGGTCGGCAGTGCGCTGCGACTTGACGATAGTGGCATCCCACACATGTTTGATGCAAAATCGGACCCACCTGAGTTTGAAACCATTGTGGGGGAAACTTCCCAATATAGAGACTACCACCTTGGCAGGGGTAAACATGGCTGCAAGAGTCGCCACCACCCCGCACACCGAATAGTGGGCATGAACGATGTCCGGACGCTCCTTTCGGACAACCCTCCTGAGCCCCCTGATTGCACGGGCGTATGACCTCCACCCTTTTCCCCTTACCGGGAAGAGAACCATGTCAAGCCCCTCCCGGCGGAGGGACTCGAATTGCGACTGGACAAAAGCGCTGACCGTTCCCACGCTTTTGTTGCCGCTTGCAACAAAGATTACTTTCATCTATTTGAGATTGTTCCAATACCACTCGCAGGCTTCGGAGAAACCGCTCAAGGCATCAAATTGAGGCTGATAGTTGAGCACTTGGCGTGCTTTGTCGATAGAGGCTTGCGAATGGGGTATGTCGCCCGGCCGGTTGTCGCGGTAGGTGGGTTGAATGGAAATGATGGTGGGGTCGAATTTGGCGAGATTGCCACGGAGGCAGTCGAAGAGTGCATTGAGTGTTGTGTTGCCGCCATAGGCTACGTTGAACACGGTGTCTTTTGGCGCATCGGGCGGAAGCGTCTGGTTGTAGGCAGCCATTCTGGTATGAAGTTCGTCGCTTGGGATTAATGCAGCTAAGCGGTTGGCTTGAATTACATTGTCAATATAAGTGAAGTCGCGCGAGTAGGTACCGTCGCCATTGATGAATGGTGACTGGTGGTTGATAAGTGCTTTTACCCATAGGGGAATGACTGCGGCATAGGCTCCGTTGGGATCCTGTCTGCGTCCGAACACATTGAAGTAGCGCAGCCCGATGGTCTCGATGTTGTAGAGAGAAGAGAAAACGTTTGCGTATAGCTCGTTGACGAATTTGGTGATGGCGTATGGCGATAGAGGTCGGCCAATAAGGTGTTCCCGCTTCGGGAGGACTGCGCTGTCGCCATAGGTGGAGGAACTGGCGGCGTAGACAAAACGCTTGACCCTTGCATCGCGGGAAGCAACAAGCATGTTGAGGAATCCGTCAATATTGTTTGCGTTGGTGTTGATGGGGTCGTTTATGCTGCGAGGCACACTCCCCAAAGCTGCTTGGTGCAGCACAACTTGGCTTCCCTCTACGGCTTTCCGACAAGTTTCCAAGTCCCGAATATCCCCTTGGATAAAGTGGAAGTTGGGTAAGGTGAGAAAAGGTTCAATGTTGCGTCTGAAGCCTGTTGAGAGGTTGTCAAGACAGGTGACTTCGAAACCCTCTTTTAAAAAATACTCACAGAGGTTGGATCCGATAAATCCGGCTCCGCCAGTGATGGTTAATTTCGTTGATGTCATTATTTTTAATATATCCCAAGTCTTTGCTTGATTTCTTTATTGTTTGATAGGGTCCCGTCGGTAAACTTTGTAGACAGGCTCATGGTCGGCCTCGATAAATCCCCGTCTGCTGGGCGGGAGGGGTATATTTCAGCCAACAAATAGTCCGTCAGCCATTTGGCATGCCTGAGAATACAATTCGTCCCCTTTGGGGATGATGGCTTCTTGCTGAGAGATTGAATCTTCTGTCGGTGCTTCTGGACATTGAGATGTCGGAATGAATATTCAATCTTGATGCTATACGATGCTTTGATATATTCCTTGAAGGGCAGAGATGTGCTTTTCTATGCCGTAGGCCTCTCGTACTTCAATTGCGTTCTTCCGGGCTTTTGTTAAATATTCTTCCCTGTGCGAGAGGAAATCTTTGAATGCTGTCAGTAGTGATGTTTCGTCATCGGACTTGAAGAGTGTTGCCCATCGGCCATTATGGGTGATTTCGACCATTGTACACCAGTCGTTGACAAAGGTGGGTACTCCGGTCGATATGGCTTCTATTACGGCCAGTCCGAAGCTATCGTGGCGGGTTGAATATATAAACGCGTCCATCGTGCCGAGAATGTCTGGCACGTTGTCGCACAGTCCGGCGAAAGTGACCTTCTCGTCCAGCCCATTATTTTTGCAGTAGTCGACACATTGGTTATAAAGCTCCATCTCTTTGGGCCGAGAGGCTCCGACAAATGTGAAGTGAAAGTCCACACCCTCTTGTTCCAGCAGGTGGAGGAAACGGCATACAAGCATGTGGTTCCTGCCTTCGCCGAAACTGCCTACCATGCACATCTCAATTTTCTCATCAATGCGGTGACAGTTTTCCCGTAATTTGAGTTTGCTGAAGTTGACGCCGTTAGGAACCACCATAATCTTCTTTTCGCAGCCAAAGACCCCCCTTTTCACAAAAGCCTGTTTCAAGCCTTCGCTGACAAAAACAATCCGGTCGCTCCCTCGGAAGATAAGCCGCCGAAGCACCTTTGGGGCATTGACATAGCCAAAGCCATGGAAAGTCGTTACCACTTTGGCACCAGTGAACCAGGAGCAGACGATTGCTAAGATGGCGTTCAATGAGGTTTGAGCATGGAGGATGTCGATCTCATTTGCCTTGATGGCGCGGCTCAACCGCCACAGATAAGCAATCCAACTACGCTTTCGAGGAATCCGTATCATCCGAACCCCCGTTGAAGCTATCTGTTGTGACAGAACCCCCTCGTTTCGATAAAGACATACTGCCTCGAAAGGAAGGGAGCTATGATGCGATAACACATCAAGAGCCAAGGTCTCGGCACCGCCTCGGTTTAGCGCTCCAAAATAAAAGGCAACCCTTATTTTCTCGAGAGAGATCGTGCCACTGTTTTGTATGTTGGTCATAATAGCATCTGCATTCTTTCAGTTACAGGATACCGCGCGAACCCAGTTTGAACACAGCCCACCCAACCACCAGTAAAGGCACAATCCAGAACCAAACACGCACCCATTGGTAGTTGCGCCCGTTCAGCAATGTTACACCGTAGGCGGCAAGAGTGAGGAGAATCGGCAGGCCGGGAAGTAGGAATCGTTCCGCATTCGCAAATCCACTCATGCAGATAATCCCCAAATATGTAATCACAAATGTCCCAATCATGGACAGGTCGCGCCAATTCTTTTTGACAAACAAGGCACTGAAAAGAGTAAGAAGAACAAAACCACCTAAGAAATTGCGGACAAAATTGCCGCCATGCATCAACTGTTGGTTATACTGCTGGTCCACATCCACCATCGTAGGGAAAGGCAGGACAAACATGATGGGAGCCATGACAGCACCCGTGGCATATTTGGCCCAGGACACACCCTTTGACATCTGATGCTCCCTTTTGGCAACCTGATTATCGTCTCGGCTCTCCCAATAGCCCTGAGCCTCGTTAGTGATTGTACCCCCCGCCATGACGAGAAGACCCACCACCGCCCAAAAAATCAGAATAGTCCTGTTCCAACGGCTTAATACCGATTGGCTGGAAAATACAAGAGCGGTAAGGATAGCGAACAACACCGCGACACCCAACACCGTTCGGAAAGTGAACAACGACAGCGTAAGCAAAACCACCACCACCACCTTCCAAACCGACACCGACTTGCTTCTCAGCAAATCGTCAGCCCTCTCCAACGCAAAGATGGTCAAGAACAGCATCTCGGTTTCCTTAAGATGCAGACCGCAATACATGATAAGATTGGGCATCAAACAGCAGAAAATGCCCGCCAGCTTGCCAGCCGGCTCACCAACGTTGCGGCGGGCCAGCCGATAGATAAGGACACAGCTAAAAGCGCTTAAAATTGCCTTAATAAAGCGGGTTATCAATATATTAGGACCAAATATGCTATAAAGGCCGGTCAGGTATATTATGTAGCCCCTGTCGCTTAAGGGCGTCAGGGCCAATCTGTCGGAGGCTTCGCTCCAACCAATATCAATGTACCATTCCGCGCATGCATGATAGTCGAATGAGTCGGCTGCGCTAAATTCGAAAGGAATCCCAGTCTTGATGATAAAGAATATGTAGGAGAACAGCACCCAAACAATACGGAACAGTAACGCTGTAATGAATAACTTTCGGGTGAAACGTTTCTCATCATAGTCAACCCACTTCCGTGAGAATCTGCTGGACAATCCAAAAAACAGCAAAACCCAAACTATGCCGATAATTAAGAAATCAAGCCCTAACATATACTTGACAAAAATGAGGCTCACTGCCCCAAGCGACAACAGGTATATGGTTACTGCTTTTGATGAAATCTGTTTTGGAAAGAAGGGAACCAAGGCAAAAAAGCTTTTAATGTTGTTGGTTTTCAGAAATGGTATATCAGTCTAAGCGGTGCGGCACTTCATTTAAATCTCGGACACTTTGCAACAACCTGTTTGCAGCGCGAACCGGCTTGCTTTATCAAGAATAGAATCCGTTGGAGCCAAAGAGGTGAATGATAAAAGCGGTATACGGGCGCGGCTATGTGATTCCAGTCCACCTTCCCCAACTCCGCAACCGCAGCGCCATGATAGGCGCGCGAAAGATAATACCGCTTCAAGCCGCCGCACCGCAATCGGTCTAAAAGGTACTTTAAATCCTTATTGTTGCTTTCTTCTGCAGACAGGAAGTCAAGATTCCACAGCATGTGCCGTTCCGGGGAGTGAAGTCTTCTCGTGGCACGTTTGCCGACAGGGACATCCTGAAAATAGTTCGACAATGGCTTGTTGACGAAGGCTATCTTATGGGCGAGAGCCAGCTTTATCCACAACACAAAGTCCTCGCCCAGTGTGAGCCGTTCATCAAAACAGCCCGCCTCCACCAAAGCTTCCCTCCGTATTGCCACAGAACTGGATGTCACCGGCATACACAGCGTTTTGGCATACACAAG
>Ga0247611_10008018_pt1 | contig 13117 bp, 11 predicted proteins | sample 177DNAGHGhighgp2_FD_192422 | JGI IMG/M metagenome (GOLD analysis project Ga0247611, IMG submission 192422) | Sheep rumen microbial communities from Palmerston North, Manawatu-Wanganui, New Zealand - 1770 DNA GHGhigh gp2 | ecosystem: Host-associated > Mammals > Digestive system > Stomach > Rumen... | reverse complement strand
CTTGGACATTCTGATGGAGACTGCTTATTACATTCTATAAGTGAAGCAATCCTTGGAGCTTTAGCTTTAGGTGATTTAGGAAAATTTTTCCCTGATACTGATAAATCAACACTTAATATTGATTCAAAATTAATATTAAAAGATGTTTTAAAAATGATGGATGATTTAGGCTTTAAAATTAATAATTTAGATTGTATGATTTATGCCGAAAAGCCTAAAATGGCGCCATTTATTTATGATTTAAGAAAAAGTATTTCATCACTACTTAATATAGATATCTCCCTAGTTAGTATTAAAGCAACTACTTATGAAAAATTAGGACTAGTTGGAGAATCTTTAGCTATTGCGAGTGATTCAACAATACTTCTATACAAATAATGCTTATTTGTCTAAAATAAGCTTTATTTTTTTCAGTAAACGTTTTACTTTTATTTTTTATATAAAAAATATAAATATTGTGATAAAATAATTGCGTGGTGATTAATATGGTAGTAGAAACTAAATTTGGAACCTATGAAATCATAAAAAATATTAAGGATGCCTTTGATATAGTTAAGTTTGAAGAACGCTATATTGAAGAATGCTTTGATAGATTTGAAGTTTTAGTAGGAGATGTCTCATCAGGTATTTTAAGAATTAAAGGTTTTAGCGCAAATGATAAGGAAAATGATGTAAGATTTATTCCTGATTATTTAAGTGAATCATGTGCTTATGGATGCCCATATTTCATCTTACAAAGATTAAAGAAAGGTAAGAATTAGTTATGAATACTGAAGAACAAGTAATTGATGTTATAAATAGAATTAGACCATACTTAAATAGTGATGGTGGAGATGTTGAATTTGTTAGATTCGAAAATGGTATTGTATATGTTAAATTAGTTGGTGCTTGTGCTGGATGCGCAATGCAAGATGCAACACTTAAGGATGGACTTGAGGCATTGCTTTTAGAGGAAGTTCCTGGTGTAATTGAAGTTGTTAATGTTTCAGAAGAAATTTCTGAAGAAAATAAATAAAGGAGAATAAAAATATGAAAAAAATGTCTTTAGATTTAAAAAACATTTCAAAGTTCGTTAGTGAAAAAGAATTTAACGATGAAATGAAACATGCAGAAGCTGCATTCAATACTTTAATGAGTAAAAATGGTGCAGGTAACGATTTCTTAGGATGGTTAGATTGGCCTATAAACTATGATAAGGAAGAATTCGAAAGAATTAAAAAAGCTGCAGAAAAAATTAGAAAACAATCACAAGTACTAATTGTTATTGGTATTGGTGGATCATATCTTGGAGCTAGAGCAGCAATCTCTATGATGCAAAAAGCATTTGGTAGAGAGGAACTTGATATCGTATTCTGTGGAAACAATATTTCAAGCAAATATACTTATGATTTAATCGAATTCATTAAGGATAAAGATTTCTCAATTAATGTTATTAGTAAGAGTGGTACAACTACTGAACCAGCTATCGCATTTAGAATCTTCAAGAAGATTTGTGAAGAGCGTTACGGTGAAGGAGCTAAAGATAGAATCTTTGCTACTACAGATAAAGCAAGAGGAGCTTTAAAGAAGCTTGCTACTGAAAAAGGTTATGAAACATTCGTAGTACCTGATGATATCGGTGGTAGATTCTCTGTTACTACAGCTGTAGGACTACTTCCTATTGCTTGTGCAGGTATTTCAATTGATGATTTAATGAAGGGTGCTAATGATGCATACAACGATTTAAAGAATTTCTCAAAGAATAATGATGCTGTTAGATATGCACTTTCTAGATACTTATTATACAAGAAGGGTTATAAAGTAGAAATGCTTGTTAACTATGAACCAGCATTCTTCTATTTCGCTGAATGGTGGAAACAATTATTCGGTGAATCAGAAGGTAAGGATAATAAAGGAATACTACCAACAAGTGCTAGCTTTTCTACAGATCTTCACTCACTTGGTCAATACATCCAAGAAGGTGAAAGAATTTTATTTGAAACAGTTCTTAACCTAGAAACTCCACTAGAAGATATTACAATTGAAGCTGATGATGCTAACCTAGATGGATTAAATTACTTAGCTGGTAAGACTATTAGCTATGTAAATCATAATGCATATATGGCTACTGTTCTAGCACACGTTGATGGTGGAGTACCAAATATCGCAATTAATGTACCTGAATTATCAGGATATCAATTTGGATATATTTCATATTTCTTCTTCAAATCATGTGGAATTAGCGCATACTTAATTGATGTTAATCCATTCAATCAACCAGGAGTTGAAGCATATAAGAAAAATATGTTCGCTCTACTTGGTAAACCAGGATATGAAGAATTAAAGAAAGAAATTGACAAGAAGTTAAAATAGTTTAAATTAATAAAAAGCACACCAATCTGTGCTTTTTGAACTTTTAGGAGGATATTATATGGGTGGTTTTTTTGGAGTAGCATCTAAATCAGATTGTATGTTTGATTTGTTCTTTGGAACTGATTATCATTCACATTTAGGAACTAAACGTGGTGGTATGGCTGTATATAGCCCTGAAACTGGTTTTAATAGACAAATCCATAACATTGAAAATTCGCCATTTAGAACTAAATTTGAAAAAGAAGTAAACACAATGAAAGGTAATTTTGGTATAGGATGTATTTCTGATACTGAACCACAACCTTTAATTGTTAGAAGTCATCATGGCACATTCGCAATTACTACTGTTGGAAAAATTAATAATATTGATACTATTGTTGATAAGATTTTTATTAAAAATCATTCACATTTCTTAGAAACAAGTAGTGGAATTAATCCTACAGAACTTGTTGCCGCACTTATTAACCAAAAAGAAAATTTAATTGAAGGTATTCGTTATGCCCAAAAAGTAATTGATGGATCTATTACAATGCTTTTAATGAATGAAAAAGGAATTTATGCCGCGCGTGATAGATTTGGTAGAACACCATTAGTAGTAGGTAAAAAAGAAGATGCTTGTTGTGTTGCTTTTGAAGAGTTCTCATATTTAAATTTAGGTTATTCTGATTTAAAGGAACTAGGACCTGGTGAAATAGATATTATTACACCAGATGGCGCAAAAATGCTTGCAGCTCCTGGTGATAAACTTAGAATTTGTTCATTCTTATGGGTTTATTATGGATACCCATCAAGTAAATATGAAGGTCAAGCAGTAGAAAAGGTTAGATATAACTGTGGTAAACATATAGCTATGCGTGATAATGTAAAGCCTGATATTGTTGCGGGAGTTCCTGATTCAGGTATAGGTCATGCGATAGGTTATTCTAATGAAAGTCATATTCCATATGCTAGACCATTTGTAAAATATACTCCAACTTGGCCAAGAAGTTTTATGCCAACTATCCAAGAAAAAAGAAACTTAATCGCTAAGATGAAATTGATCCCAATTCGTCAAATCATTGAAGGAAAATCTATTCTATTAATTGATGATTCAATTGTTAGAGGTACTCAAATGAGAGAAACTACAGAATATTTATATAGCGCAGGTGCTAAAGAAGTACATGTTAGAAGTGCTTGTCCACCTATTCTATATGCTTGTAAATATCTAAATTTCTCAAGATCAACTTCTGATATGGATTTAATTGGTAGAAGAGTTATTGCTAAAAAAGAAGGAACTGACTCACTAGAAGTAGTTAAAGAATATTTAGATCCAGATAGCGTTAAATATAATGAAATGGTTGAAGAAATAAGAAAACAATTAAACTTCACAACACTTAGATATAATAGAATCGATGATTTAATTGAATCTATTGGTATTGATGAATGTAAGATTTGTACTTATTGTTTTAACGGAAAAGAATAAAAGCCTTAATTAAGGCTTTTAATTTTCACAAAAAAATTTTATTGTTTAATGTGTATATGATATAATACAATCTAGGGGGGGATGATTAATGAAAAAAATTATTACTCTTATAGGAATAGGAATTCTTTCATTAAGCTTTCTTGTTGGATGTGGGAAAAAATCAACAATTACAACTAAAAACGCAAAGAATCAAACAATGTATTCATATAACGAACTAGATGATAATACTATACAGATTGTATCATATAATGGTAATAAGAGTATAAGCGAATTAACAATACCATCCGAGATTGATGGTAAAGTTGTTAGTAAAATAGGAGATTATTCTTTTGATAACCTATTTAATGGGGATATATGTATGAATATTATCGTTCCTGATACAGTAATAGAAATAGGTATCTATGCTTTCGCAAACAATCAAGCTATAAATGAGGTTATTTTTAATAAAAATTCAAACATAAGTATAATTAATGCTTATGCATTTATTAATTGTACTAAACTTAATAGCATTTCTTATGGTGACTCAAGTATATTGCCATTGTCATTAATAGCAATAGGAGAACAAGCATTTTATAATTGCAACTTTAGTTCAATTTATATGAATGATAATCTAAAAGAATTAGGACCTGGTGCTTTTGCTTGCAACAAAAACTTAAGTGCAATAAATAAAACAATCGTTAATAAGAATTTTATCATAGATGATGAAGGCGGTTTGTACAGCTCTGATTATGAAGTATTCTATATGCTACCTATGAATTCAACTGCAACAGATTATTATATAAACGATCATACTCTATATATTGAGCATTATGCTTTTATTGATAATAAGTCTCTTAAAACTATTCACATAAATAGAAATTTATTAAGAATTGGAAGAAGCGCTTTTGAAGGTATAGGTTTATCTAATAATAATCAAAAAGAAACAGAAATATATTTCAATTGTCAACATGTTCCTAATGCATTGGAAAATGCATTTGCTAGAAGCAATATTAGACTTTATGTTTCACATGAATTAAAAAAAGAATATATAAAAAATTGGGTAGATTTAAGCGATTATATAAGTGATCAGATAATTAACGTTAGCTTTTATGATGATGATGAATTGATAGCTAACGAAAACATTTATAATTTTTCTTCAATTAATCTTCCGAAATATACAAAAGAAGTTGAAGGTTATACGTTTGCTGGTTGGGAATTAAATGATAATTTTATACCATCATATGTTGTAGAATATTATATTGAATCAAATAACAATAGGGATATAAAATTTTATGCCAAGTTAGTTCCTAATGATTAGAAAGAAATAATACTTCATCTGATTTCTTTGATAGAGATAAGAGAATTAGAGAAAGCTAAAAAAAGATATACAAGTTTTGTAGGAGGCCTTTATGATTAGTTCAGTTCAAAACGAAAGAATTAAAAACTATGCTAAACTAAATGAAAAGAAATATAGAGATGAGACTAATTCATTTATTATAGAAGGACTTCATTTAGTTGAAGAAGCTAAAAAATATGGAATCATAAAAGAAGTAATCACTACTAATCCTAATATAGAAGGTACTTTAGTAAGCGAAGAAGTTATGAAAAAACTTACTAATCAAAAATCAGTAGTAGAAGTATGTGCTATATGCAAAAAGTTAGAAAATAAAAATATAACTGATAAGATTTTAATTTTAGATAACATACAAGATCCAGGTAATGTTGGTACTTTAATTAGAAGCGCAGTAGCATTTGGCTTTGATACTATTGTTATGGAGAACACTTGTGATATTTATTCATCAAAAGTATTACGTGCTACACAAGGTGCAATATTTAAATTAAATATCATAAATACTAATATTATAAACTTTATAAAAAACTTAAAAGATTATAAAGTATATGGTACATCACTTAAAAATGGAGTACCTTTAAAACAAATCGAAAAATCTCAAAAACTAGCCATTATCTTAGGTAACGAAGGTAATGGCGTAAGAGATGAATTATTAGATATTACAGATAAAAATATATTTATTGAAATAACTAATATGGAAAGCTTAAATGTAGGTGTAGCGGGAGCTATATTAATGTATGAATTAGGAGGAAAATAATTATGTTTAAAACAAATATTTATAAAGATGCAAGCGATTTAAAAATAAAGGAAATATTCGATTTTGCGGATAAATATAAAGTGTTCTTAAAGAATGCTAAAATAGAACGTCAAGCAGTTAAAGAAACAGTTAAACTTGCTAAAGATAATGGATTTAAAAATTTAGAAGAAGTTAATAGTGTAAAAACAGGAGATAAATTATATAAGGTTAACAAAAATAAAAGTATTATTCTATTTGTTGTAGGTAAAAAGCCTATTACTGATGGACTTAGAATCTTAGGTGCTCATATTGATAGTCCAAGATTAGATTTAAAAGCTCAACCATTATATCAAGATAATGAATTTACACTACTTGATACACATTATTATGGTGGAATTAAAAAATATCAATGGGTAACAACACCACTATCAATTATAGGTGTAATTTATAGAAAAGATGGTTCTATGCTTGAAGTAAATATAGGTGAAGATTTAGATGATCCTATATTTGGTATAACTGATCTACTTGTTCATTTATCAAGTTCACAACTTACAAAAGAAGCATCTAAAGCAATAGAAGGAGAAGATTTAGATGTAACTTTCTCATCAATGAGAAATAAAGATAAAGATGTAAAAGCTTTTATCTTAGATTTCTTAAAAGAAAAATATGGAATAGAGGAAGAAGATTTTATATCTGCAGAACTAGAAGTAGTTCCAGCTATTAGACCAAGAGATTATGGAATTGATAGATCTATGATTGCGGGCTATGGTCATGATGATAAAGTATGTGCATATCCTTCAGTTGAAGCAATTATAAACACAAATAATCCTGAATACACTTCATGTGTAATATTAACTGATAAAGAAGAAATAGGTTCAGTTGGCGCAACTGGTGCTCATTCATATTTCTTTGAAAATAGCGTAGCTGAGCTATTAATCAAAACTAATGATAATAACTATTATTCACTTAAAAAAGCACTTGAAAACTCTAAAATGTTATCTTGTGATGTAACAGGTGCACTTGATCCAATATATTCAAGTGCTAGTGATAAAAAGAATGCCGCATTCTTCAATTATGGAATATCTTTTGAAAAATATACTGGTGCTCGTGGAAAAAGTCAAGCAAATGATAGTAATGCTGAATACACTAGCTTTATTAGAAAAGTAATGGAAGAAAATAATATATATTATCAATTTGCCGAACTAGGCAAAGTCGATAAGGGCGGTGGAGGAACTATCGCTTATATTCTTGCTAAATATAATATGGATGTAATAGATGCTGGAGTACCTGTACTTAATATGCATGCGCCTATGGAAATAATATCTAAGGCTGATTTATATGAAGCATATTTAGCTTATAAAGCATTCTTAGAATACTCTAAATAGATAAAAAATAACCCAGAGGAGTTGTTATCTTCTGGGGTTTTTATTCTTATAATCATCATAGGCATCTACATTTAAGGCATTATTAAAATCTTTTTTTAACTTTTTTCTAAATTCTCTACTTTTTAATTCATCTTCTACACCATCATAATCTTCATTATCTAAAGCATTTTCATTTGCTTTAATACCAATTATAACTAATATGATAAAGACTATTATACAAAATATAGCGGATAAATAACATATTCCTTTTAAAAAAACAGAAGGTTATTCATCATCTGAGTTTCTATTTATATAATCATCAATACTATTTAAAGAATCATAATGTTCTTTCTCTAATTTCCTTCTATAGCTTTTGCGCATTACATCATCATCTATATCATCATCTTTATTTCTTATTATTTTTTTGCCTCTTAAAATATCTATTATAATGCTAGCAATAAATAATAAGAAGTATAAAATAGCGCATCCTATAGCGATTTTTCCTGATAACATAACATCAGCGTGGTTAAACTTGACAAAAGTTTCTTCACTAGATTTATGCACATATTCATATCCATGTGCTATAAAGAATAATAGCCCTGCGATTAAGAACTTTGGAGGCATTATAAAGATTGTCCATCTAATTGTCGCATGTCTATATTCAAAGTCTAATTCATTACTCCATGATATAAAGAATAATGTATTATATATGTCACTAATACCTATAATTATACCAGTTAATATTAGGTGCACATGCCAATCATTATTTAGAAAAACAATTGCAAGGGCAGGTCCTACAAAGATGATAGCTAAGAAGTATTTAACATATATGACAGATATCTCTAATCCATTTTTTACTATCTTACTTATTGAATCTATGACATCAAAAATAAGAATAGCACTCATTATACCTACTGCCCCAAATCTAATATGTTCATCATCACAGTTTAGTAGTATTATGCCAAAGGCAAGTAGTAGACATGATGTTAGTAATAAAAGAATATATTTTAAAGGCATTGTATCACCCCCACAATTTTATTATACTATAAAATAAAAAACCTAGAAGATTAATTTTCTTCTGGGTTTTTATTTTCCTCATTTTCTTCAGTCTCTTCAACTACAGGCTTACAATCAGGAAGTTTATTATACATTTTATCTACATAAAGTATTCCATCTAAGTGGTCATATTCATGTTGGAAGACTATTGCTAAATAGCCTTCTAATTTCATACGTATTTTTTCAAATACTTTTCTTTTGTAATTCCACTGTATTGCTTCAAATTTAATCCATTTATATCTTGGAGTTAAACCATTTGTTGGACGTGTTACAGATATACAACCTTCTCCGCCATTTAAATATACCTTTTCTTCGCTATGTTCAAGTATTTTTGGATTAACAAGTGGAAGAATGTATAATTTATCGTTTTCATCATAACAAACTATAGCAAACATTCTTTTAAGTACGCCAATTTGTGGAGCAGCTAATCCTACAGCTGGTCTAATTTTATATTTATTTACTATTTCCTCATCTTGAGAATTTACTACATATTCAAGTAAACTACGTAAAGTATTAGCATCCTCTTCACTAATAGGAAGTTCTACAGGCTTACATACTTCATGTAATCTTTTATCTCCTTCATATACGATATCTTTCATTAAAATCATAAATTATCACCATTTATTATTATAACATAACAATAAAATATATGCGAATAAATGGATAAAAAGTTATAAAAATCAAATAAAAGCGATATCATTATTTACTTTTTTTTTACAAATATATAGATTATCAAATATAATATGTTATAATATATAATGATTTTTATTAAATAATAAGGAGAGTGAAAAAATGAAAATCAAGAAAATTTTTGGTCTTGTAACTGTTGCATCTCTTGCAGTGTTAATGACTGCTTGTGGTAAAAAGGCAAAAAATGAAAGTGTTATGAACGAAGATTTTGTTAGTTCATATTCTATTTCTATGGACGATTTAAAAGAAAGCATGAAAGCAAAGAAATTAGAAACAATATTTAGCGATAAAGAATATGTAGATGATTCAGAAGAAGTAATTATTGTTAAAGATTCTACTAACTACTATGTTTATAACATGATTTTAGAAGAACAATTAGTTTTAACATTACCTATAACTGATATTACAGATGTTAGTATCGATTATAATGTAATTATGGTAGTTTATGACACTAATTCAGATGGAGATAGTGCAAAAGAATTATATTTACCTAATGGTAAGTGCATTCTATCAAAAACTTATTGTAGCGATATTGATATCGATAAGGTTAAAGATGGTGGAGCTGGTTCATTATTCGAACATATATTATACGAAAGATATAACTTTATGTATAGTGTTAGAGTAAAGACTGAAGGAGAACCTGATAGTTTTGAGACAATTTATGGTGAATACTATTGTCTTACAATTATTAATGAAAAAGGTCAAGAGTATTCATACTTAGATAAAGATGAATTCCATAAAGAATATGGTAAAGCACAAGGAATCGAAATTGATGGTAAGGCAGTTGGCTTAGATGGATATACTATTAAGCAAACAAGTGATGATAGCCTATATCTACTTAAAAAAGGAAAAGTAGTTAATACAATTAAAGAGGTATCTGGAATAATTAGTGATGGTTATGCACTATACCAAACTAAAAAGATTGTTACTTTAAATGATGATTATGATGTATTCTATAACAATAAATATTATGTTGTTGATACATATAAACTTAATTTAAAAACTTCAAAAATAACTAAATTAAAGAATTTTAAATATGTAATTACAACCGATCCTCGTCCTATTGTATCTAAGGATAAAACTGAAATAATTGGATATAGGACAAAAGTTTATGATTATACTAATAAAAAAGCTGTTACATCAGAAGATTTAAAAGCTGCAGTTGTTAAAGGAAACGGAAGCATTAAAATTCAAGAAGCTTTAACACCAGCTTTGAAAAATGGTAATGTTGTTTATGATGGAGATAAATATTATTCATATGATACAACAAAATACACTACAACAGTATTTGATAAATCAGGTAATATTTTAGATGTTTATCAAGGAATATATTATGATGATGTTTTAGTTCAAAGATTAAATACAACATATTCATTCTTTGATAAGGATGGTAAGGCACTTGTTATTTTATATGGTGGAACAGGTTTTGTTAATTTTAGTCAATATATTGGATATGATTTACTTGGAAAGCAAGTATTAGTTACTATTTCAAATGGAAATATTACTATAACTGATATAACTGATTATGAATATGAAAATTATTACTTCAAAAGAGAAAATAGTGATGCTACAGGATATGATTTATATTCACTTGATAGCACATTAACTAGTTTAGAATTCACTATTAAAAATTCAGATGATGTTGATCATGCTTATCAAACAACTACTAGAGATTTCTATATTATTGAGCATGAAGATGGCGATTATTCGCTTATATGCTTTAAATAGGGGGTAAGGAATATGAGATTAGGTTTAATTAAAAAATCAATGGTATGCATATTGTCTTTATCATTTTGTGCAGTTTTAGCTTCTTGCGGAAATAACTTAAAAGTAGAAAAAACAAGTACAAAAACTATTTTCAATAATGCTGATATTCAAGCATACGCAAAGAAATACGCTTCAGAAAAAACTGAAACTCCTATTGTTTCATTTCATGATTATAAACAAGCAGATTATACTGTAATTTCTAAGTATAATATTGCATTATTAAAAAATGGTGAAACAGGAAAATATCAATTATATATTAGAGGTAATGATAAATTTATTGATTTAGCAGTTGATGAAAGTGAAACAATAACTGATGTAGTTGTATTAGATCAAACATTTACTGGATTTGGTTATGTTAAAATTAGTTATTCTACTAATAAAATAATGGTTATTGATTTTAATGGTGATGTTGTAATCGATAAAACTGAAGGACAAGTTTCTTTAAATACAAATTTTAGAACTTATAATATTTTATATAGATTTACAGGAACTATTAAATTCTATGATTTATTCACTATTACAACAACTTCAGGAACTACTAATGTTTATTATGATGTTGCATTAACATTTAATGATGGATTAATTAGTTATTATAGTTTAACAAAACTAGATGATGAAAGTAAAATTGATTATTCAAGAGTAGTAGAAGATAAAGATTATACATCATTAAAAGAATATAATTTATATTATAGTGGCTCTACATTATACGCAAAAGATTTAAAAGGAAATCTTACTGCGAATACTACTTTATATGCTAATCCTTCAACTTATTATGCATTAGATGATAATTTCATTTATCAAACAAGAACTATAGTTACAGGTCTTGATGATTACACATATTATGAAGATGGAAATTTCTATATTTTAAGAACTTATTCCATAGATTTAAAAACAGGAGTTCAAACTGAACTTAAGGATTATAAATATGTTTTAAACGATATTGATTATGTTTATGGATATAATCAAAAGGATAATAGAGATTATATAGCAGCAGTATGTGTTTATTATAGAGAAATTGAAAATAAGAGATTAGCATTAGTTAATGAATCAGGTATGTTTGATGGTAAAGGTAATTTAATATCAAATAAAACTGGTGAAAAGGGTTATTATCTAGATTATTTCAATGATAGAGTATATTTCTTATATGATGGAATTAATACATCAATTATTGATAACAAAGGAAAAGTAAAATATACTTACAATGAAGGTAGAAATGTAATTGTAGATAGAACTAATGGAATAATCTTTATTCCTAATACTACATCAACTAGTAGTATTGTTAGTGGACGTTTCGTTGATTCAGATTTAAAAATTGCTTTAGAACCTAGATATACTACAGAAAGCATTTATAAAACATTTATGAATGGAGCATTCATTTATCGTTATAATTCAATGTATTACTTAGGTAAGGTTGTTAATGGCACTTTAACTACTCTAGATACATTCTCAAAATATTATGCAAATAATGTGTCTTTAGTAACATCAACTGATGTTGATAAAACTATAATTTGTGACGATAGATTAATACAAAATAATATTTATTTAGTACAAACTATTGTAAAAGATGGAGAAGATTCTTATTATAAGGTTGAAATTCATTCATATGATGGAACAATTCTACAAACATATGAGCATGTTACATCATTAAGTTATGATGCTAGCAGTGTTTATTTCCTAAAAGTAAAAACAACTGATGGAGTTTATATGTGCACAACTGCATATATAAATAACCAAGATTAGGAGGTGATATTATGAAAATGTTAAAAAAGGCTTTATTATTAACTTCAACATTAGCATTAGGTTTTACTCTTGCTGGATGTAGCGGAAAAAATGTTTTACTTGAAAAAGGAAACATTTATGATGATTATAATGAACCATATAAACAAGTTAAATCTTTAAATGCAATAACTGAATTAGAAGTAATATCACACAAAAGATTAAATGATAGATATTTTTGGGCAATAACTAAAAATAAAGAAACAATCATTTATGATTTATACTTAAATAAAGAGGTATTTAAAACAAGTGATAGAGCAACAGTTGTTACGGGAACAATTGGTTATAATATATTTACTATTACTTTTGAAGATGGAAGCAAAGCTATAGTTGCATCTAATGGACAAACATTAGTTAATAAAGCAAAATTTGTTTATCTTACAACAGGTGAAGTTTCACATACTTATGATAGTAAGTTAGAAAAATTTGAAGAAATTAAATTTTACATTAATTCAGTTAATGAATCATTAGAAGAACAAACTAAGTTTTATTCTTTAGTAATTCCTGGAGTTAAGGATGAAAACAAGAAAATTGTTAAAGATGAAGATACAAGTAAATATACTATTACTGAGATTAACGAAAAT
>Ga0247611_10008017_pt1 | contig 13120 bp, 16 predicted proteins | sample 177DNAGHGhighgp2_FD_192422 | JGI IMG/M metagenome (GOLD analysis project Ga0247611, IMG submission 192422) | Sheep rumen microbial communities from Palmerston North, Manawatu-Wanganui, New Zealand - 1770 DNA GHGhigh gp2 | ecosystem: Host-associated > Mammals > Digestive system > Stomach > Rumen... | reverse complement strand
TTGTAAAAATGGATATCATAGTAACTAAATATGAGACTAAATGATAGTATACACTCTACAACTAGAATTATATACTAATTTACTTTTATGTTCGTGTATTTTCTTATTAAATAGCTAATTTATTACTTTTCAGCCTTCTCTATCTCGTCTGCATGGGCATCTCTCATATCTTTAGATATTAACTTGATCTGATTCAATGCTGTTAAGAATCTATTGAACTGAATATCGTTTTCTATATAAGACTTAGAATCAAATAGATACAGTAAGTAAGTAGATATCATCTGCTTCAATCCATATAGAGCTTCAATAGACTTATGAATAGGAAGACCTAAATCTTCATAATCTACACCGATAGAATCATACTTATCCATAATCTGGTCGCAACGATTATATAGATCCATAAACAATTCTTTTAATTTAACAGTCTTGATTTTCTGTTCCTGAGGTGAGAGAGTATCAAATATCTCTCTGTCTTTCTTTTTTGCGGCATTGTCTACGTCTACATTCTGAGTTTCAGGAGAAGATCCCTCTCCTCCTGTATCAGAACCTGTATCACCACCACCTGCAGTATCATCTATACCATCATCTGAAGCATCAATAGTGAAATCATCGTTATCTTCGTTTGCTGGTGTATCATCTGCAGGGGCTTCTTCAGTGCCAGTATTTGCATCTGTATCAGCAGGAGCTTCCTCAAAACCTTCGTCTTCAGGAGCTGCTCCGGTTTCATCTTCTGGTGCTTCATGTAAGAAGTTTAATACAGAAGATTCTCTTTCGAATGGAGAGCTGAAATCGAATTCTAACATATTATTTCTCCTCTCTTTAGTCTTTCTTTGGAATATATGTGCTAGATGGAATAATATCTTTTCCTAAACGGATATTATACTTGATTCTCTGGTACTCTCTTTGTAGCTGAGTCTTCATCTTCATGAGCTGTCTCATTTTCTTGATCTGGTTTCTACTGTCGGCCATACCAATTTCTTTATCTAGCAACTCAAGTTCGATCTCAATATCATCCAGCATAAGAGCTCTTTCTCTTTCAGTAAGTTTCTTAGATGCAGCGAAGCCACCAACTGCTGTGATAACTGCTAAAGGAGCATTAAACCATGCTAAACCAGCAAGTCCTATTGCGATAAGAATACACTTATGGAAAGAAGGTATAACAGAACCTTTAATAATAGATTCTCTTCTATCAGAAACAAGAGCACCTTTAAGATCTTTAATAAGTTTCTCTACCATGTAATCCATATTCCTTACATGAGTCTGAGTCTTAGAGTCAAGATCTTTCATATTTTTCTTCAATCCAGCTACATAGAGCTTAAGGTTATTCAGATTTAATCCCTTCAAAGGATTCTCACCTGACTTAACCTTCTCTTTTACATCTGATACTTTAGAAGTAACAGTATTCTTTACGTTCTTTGTAGTAGGTGTAGTTTTAGTTGTCTTTGTAGTTGGTGATTTTGCTGTAGTTGTAGCTTTAATTCTTGTCTTGGGATCAATCTTACTGGCAACTTTCTTATTCTTAGATTCAAGAGGAGTTGTAGCTTCAAACAAAGCTTGAATAGCCATAAGAGATTGAGTAGCAATATAAGGATTAGGATCATACTCTTCCTTATAAGTATTAACCTTATAAGCATTTTCCAGAGTAAACTCTAAATCTGATCTCATTTTAACGTACTCATAGATATCTTCTATAGTATCCTTCTTAACACCAGCTAAACTACAAGCATCACAGAATATACCAAACGCTTCTCCTGAAGAGTTCTCAATAAAGAATCTAGTAGCGTCATCGAAAAGATCAAAATCTTCATCTAGACACTCTGCAGTAAACAGAGGATAAATAAGTTTGTCTATATCAGATTCTGTTAAGTTCTCATTAGCCAGACATCTTTCATCTTCTGATAACAAGAGTTCTATATTATCCTTAAGATGGAAGTTAATAATGCCAAATTCAAGTGTGTAGTAAGCTACAAAAGAAGTATCTTTCAGTTCTGACTCGTTGAATACCTTTACAATAGAGGTACACATCTTATGAATATCATTCATCTTAACAGAGTTCTTGTTAAACTCATAAGAATCTACTACATAATCAATATTATTTTCAACGATCATATCATAGATTGATACCTCTTCATAGATCTTATTCTCCAGATCTTCAGCTTTATCCTTGATTGTATTAGTAATCCTTTGACCAGTCTTCTGAGCCCATCCTCTAATCTCTTTCTGTACATACTTATCGAACTTATATAATTTATAGATCAATGGATCATACTTATGATCTTTGTATTCATACAAGGTAACTGTATCTGCGGACTCTGAAAGAGGAGTCTGTGTCATATACATTACATTCTCTGCGGTATAAGCAATATCTCTTATATCTACTAACTGATTTGCTAGGCTAATAAGAGCTACCTTATACGAACTAGAAGACTCCATATTCTCAGACATATCAAACTTATACTTCTTTCTAAGGAACTCATTATCATCCAGCTTCTTAGGAATAATATCATTATTGATTACATCGGCTACATGAGCTGCTAAATCTTTATATTTGGGAGATCCAATAAAAGTTTCCTCAAATCTTGTAGCAAATGTAGGGAGGATTGTGTTAATTACTACATCCTTATCTGAATCTGATCCATGAATAACAATATTGGTTAAGATACAGAAGTATTTATCAATGTTTCTGAACCAGTCATCTATTGGAGCTGAGAATACAGCATCGTTAACAACTTTTAACTCAAAAGGATTATGCTCTGATCTAGCAATATACTTATCTACAACTTCAGTAATCTTTGAATCTATCTTGCCAGGAGTTATATCTACATTTTCCAGCATATAATTCTGCTTGAATACTGTATTTATATTCTGGATATCCTGATCGTTCATCTGTCCGCTGATACTATAATATTCCAAAATAGATCTAGCCAACGAGAACTCTTCGTAAGGAATATCATACATCTGTAAGAGATAACTATTCTCTTCTATAGCAATATTAACCTTAGCATACATAGGAAGATCAAATTCATCGATAACTCTACATACAGCTTTGATTCTATTATCTAAGTTATTACTATCGTTGAAATTCTCAAACAGACTGCATACATTAAACTTGTTACTAATATTCTCGTGATTAGATATCACTCTATCAGCGATTTTATTCTTTACTACTTGCTCCTTAATAATCTCTTTAAGATCAGAGCTTGTTGCAAACTCGTTAAGATATCCAACCTCATAGTCATTTACTTTAGGTAGAATATCATTCTTAAATATACTGATTAATTCAGGAGAGGTAGTTGACTCTATAAATTCAATACACGGTCTTATGTACTGTGTAGCATTATATCTAGTCTTAGCACATTCTTGCATAAAATGTCGTATATCATCGAACCTATCTGTCTTTTTAGCTTGCTCATAAGCATTATCGATAGATATAGTTCTAGACATTTCGGAGGACTCTGCAAGAACACTTTTCCTCTTACGAATATCAGAAATATCTATATGATTTCGCATCTCTTAACCTCCTTATTTTGTCAATAAGTTACATATTATGTAAGTGTTCAAGACTTAACATATTACCTCTGAGTAATAATATGATCTTCAATTGTATAATATAACTATAGATAGAACGAATAGATAATTTAATCTTGGAGGTAAGAAGTGTATGACAATCAAAAAAGTAAATAAAGAGAATGAGACGAGTTATTCTGATGTAATATCTAAGATGGATGCTAAGCAGTTAGCTGTATTCATTTGTATGTCTCAAGATCCAGAAGGTTGGGAAGAAGATCCAGATCATATAAAAGAAGTATATGACTTCTTAACAACACCTATTGAAAAATCAGCAAGTGAGTATAATGATTATTACTCAGAGTTAGCAGAACAATACTTAGGAGGTTAATATGAATAACTATGAAAGATGTAAAGAAATGTCTTTAGAAGAGATGGCTGTAGCTTTAGCGATGAATGACGATGCTAATGAATGGCCTAATTTGGTACCAATGTATTATACTTGGTTGTGTAAAGAAACAAAGATTGAACCTCATGAATTTGACCATATAATTGAGACTTATAAAGACAGATTCTTTATTGAAGAAGATGAAGAGGATCTTAACTTAGACCTTATATCCAAAGAGCAATATATTAAAGATAATGAGCCTGATTTAGTCCCATCATTTGTTCAGTGGAGTCAACCAAAGTATTTATGTCCTGAATGTAAGAAAGGTGGAATGAGAGAAGATTATATTCATGGTGAAGTAGTTGCTACAATTCCGCCTATATACAAGAAACGTTATGTATGTAATAAGTGTGGATATACAGAAACATTGGATGTATGAGGAACTTAGGAGGATAATTCCTCCTAACGTTTCTTTTTTACTTTATAACTAACTTCTTTATAATTAAAAGGAGGTAGATGTTATGGCACTTACCAATATAGCAAAAGATACCGAGTATATCAATAAACTCGTTGAGATGAAACGTTATTACAGATCAGAGAATAAGATTAAAGAGTTAATGGAAGTAGCAGACAAGTATGTTCAGGAAACTGATTATGCTCAGACTTGGAGATTCAAAAGGGAAGACCTGATTAAATTCCTGAGAGAATATTTCCAGCTAGATGAGAAGTCTGCTAGTTATATTACTATGACAAATATAACGGACAGTTCTAACAATGCTTCTTATTCATTTACTATTGAGATTGGAAAGTCTCCTATAGAACCTAAGTATGCTATAGGAACAGATGATTCGATAGTATATTAATCGCAATTCACGAGGGAGTGTAACAACTCTCTGTTTAGCAATATCCTATAGAAATTTATTGGTGCAACGACACCGGTCTTCTCTTAGTTTATGTTCGGCGAGAATAGCTGTTAGTATAACCGAAAGCAGAAGAAGGGGGTTCAAATCCCTCAGAGAAGATTTTACTGACAAGAGCCTACATCCACTCTTGTTCTGGTCAAGCTTTCATTTTATATCCTCAAAGATTGGCTCTAGGGAAATTCCCTAGAGCCAATTCCTTATTGTAGTTTGAATATTAGTATTATATTTTCATTATCTATATGAGAACTCTCTAATTCACATACATGAGCTCCATCTTCTAAATAGATAATGAAATCTCGATCACCCTTAAAAGACTTAATATCGTGTTCATATTCATATACAAACATATTTCCTATAGTAGTCTTTTGGGTTTTGTCAATATATAACTTTAAGCAAGTAAATAGATCCGGATCATAGTCAATTATTAGATATATTTTATTATCTTGTTCCTCACAATTTCCATCTAAAAATTTATCATTGAGTAGTTGTTTGTATTGAGCTGAAATATAATAGTCCATTACCTTAGGTAACTGTATTGAATTCATTTTCATTGTTTTTGATAATCCCTCCCTTTCGGGCAGTCTATCATCCTGTTACTGTCATTATATAAGGAATATTATCGTTAGAAGCCGATACATAAGACTGCTTGATATCTTCTATAATTTCCGTTCTTCTACTTGCTTGTTGTTCAATATCACTTAACTTCATATCAACATTGACAAAGATTGTGTCAAGGTTATCAAAATATCTAAGATTCATAAATAGTAAGTTAGCAACATCTGCTTGAGCTAAAGCTTCAAAAGTTTCCATCTTTGTAGGAGAAATTGTCGCTAAATTAGAATGTTGCACTAACAGATTTACAACATAAGATGACAGATTAACGTCAACTCCTCCAGCTCTACAGATTCTTAACTTATTAGGATATTCAAATTCAACAAATAAATTGTTATTATACAAACTTGCAACGTCTGCAGACATCTGCATTCCTAAGAATGCTTCATATGTAGATTCTATTCCACCGTAGTTAGGAATATAATATCCATATCCTGCAGTCTGTCCTATACTTAAATTGTCTCCACTGGTATCAGCCCAATCAATATCTCTGATACCAAGCAGTTTAACACCATCTAGATATTCATCTTTGATAATATACCATACTTTCTTTTTATCTACTACTTTATGGCATGTATCAGAATTTATAACAAACTGAATCTGTCTAGGAAAATATCTAGAAAAGGTGACCATAGTATCTGTCATAATAGTCTCTGCCCAAGATTCTTTGCCTAACTCCTTGGGCAAATGAGGAGTTACTGGTATGAGACCTAATCTACGTTCGATCTTATTCACCAGTAATGTCATATCATTAGACATTGACATATAGATCTACCTCCTTTATTATATATTGTTATCTCTTAAAGCTTTCTGCTGAACACTATAGTCCATGAGCTCATTATGGATATACTGCTCAAGACCAATAACAAACGTCTGACCATCTTTAGATTTAAGTGTAGCTTTTGTAGCATCATCGTTAAGATACATGTCAGTATAAGCAAAGTCAAACATCTCTTTCAAACTCTTCACATTAGCAGAATCATGCTTAAGAATATCAATAACACCCCGGTTAGTTACAGGAATCATGATACCAGACTCTTCTAATGATCTAAGCTCTTCCATATCTTTGTTAGCAAGCTTATCCTCATAAACTTTCTGAAGCCTTGTTTTACTTTCAGTTCCACTTACAATACCAGATTCTGAAACTACATTTTGTGTATATGCTGATGGATGGCTTGGGTATACTACACAATCATAACATATAATTTTAAGATTTCGAACTACACTAATACCATTTTCTTTTTCTACAGTTCCTAAAGCACGAAGAGAAAAAGCAGGTTTACATCCATCAAGAAGATCTTCATTAATAGCTTGGCCAAATGCATTATTAGTTCCCCTATAAGTTCCTTTAACTACAGGACCATCATGGAAGAGACTTAAAAACTGTACACATGTCCTTGTATCATCGATAGTTTGCTGTCTTGTAAGATCTGTAGAAATAGGATGTCCCATCTCTCCTCTAAAATATCCAGCTTCAAGTAATTCAAGCGTTCTAGGAGCTGATAACTGAGGAATGAGTTCATCGTAAGGATACTTTCTTCTATTTCTGTTAACTTCATCTGCTATCTGAAGAACTGCTTCTGCTATAACTCTACCCTTTTTATCTTGGGTAATTATATTGGTCGTTGTATAACCAGGAATAGCTGATTCATTTATTACATAACCAATCGTCTGATTCATAGTAATTGGACTCCTTTCAACATTGTAGGATGTTTATTATATCGATGTTCTTCAACAACTGCTATGTATAAATAAAAATTAGAATTACATAATATAACTATAGAATAGAAGAAAGCGAGGTTATTTTATGAAAAGTGTAAATTTTATGTGTGAAAAGGTTTTGATTAACCCTAAAGGAAGAATGGCATTTTATATAATGCGAAGAGAAGTTGCACTTGATGCCGAATTATTTCCTGGAGAAAAGCTTGTTAAAAGATACTGTTATAATCTTGTAGTAGATTTCTATGAGAACGATGAATATATTCCTCTTATTGAAAATATGGAATATACATTGAGTACTGAAACTTGTGGAGCTTTTGATGGAACTTGGGAAGAAGAGAAACCAGATGCATATCGTAGGATTTATGAAATAATATGTAGAACAAAAGAAGGTATTGAAAAAGATTATTATCATAAAGCTTCTGTAAGTATCGATTATCCAGAGTGTAAAAATTTCTCAGCTGATAAACCTATAATCGAGAATGCTTTTATATTTCTTTAAATTAAAATTAAGAGCTAGGGAAACCCCTAGCTCTTTCTTTTTTATTGTGTTTTATTTACTCTAGTGCTATCATAGTTGTTGAGTGTAGTAAGCTCGCTATTTACATAAGCCATATCAGCATATATTCCAATATCTATCTGTCTCTGATATAATATCTCTTCATCGATAATAATATTTAGGTGGTGGTAATCTAAATGATACATCAGCTGGTGACCTCGTTCTTCTTCGTTAAGAGCTACTACATCTATGAAAGCTTCTGGCGAGATTCCCAACTTCATATTACGTCTTATGATCTTAGTTACCGGATATTCAGCTCCAGCATTTGTTGTAGCATACTGCATAGCAGCATTGTCAAATATCTCTCTAAGATCTATATAAGTATCTCCCTTATCACAACAATATGTTGTAACTGCAATACATTGCCATCCCATTTGATTCTGTGGAGGGAATCTATTAGGCTCAATACTATAAAGAGCTTCTACAGGTTTCTTTTCAGATATAGTAATAACTTCATCGAGAGGTTTTTGATTCATATAAGCATAGAAGTGAGGTATAGGCATTCTCAATGTAGCTTCCATTTCTAAGTGGAAGTTAGTATCTAACTTACCATCTCTTTCACCATCGTCTATACGAATCTTATCTCTAACGGCTATATGAGTGTATAAATCTCTAGCCCTGACAAAGAACTCAGGTTTCTGGTTTATTCCACGTATTTTGAATGTTATCGGTGCTGAGGAGTGCGAATTTAGATAGTTGATAAAGGCTGGAATGTCTTTAATCATCTTCATTGATAATTTACCAGTAGTTCCAACCGGTACATCTTCTATTTCAAAGTGTGCATCTTTAGCGATGTTGAGCATGATCTCATATGGAATATGAATATCTGCTGATAAATGATCCTGTTGAGTAGATCCACATCTGAACCATAATTCCATCTTGTTCATAAGATCTAATTGTTGAGCTCTAGATTCTACTCTTACTCTAAATGAGAATGTCATTTCCATCTGTCTCATTTGCATATATAAGAAGACCATATTTCTATAGTCTTTAATGAAGCTATCTTGGAATGTAGATCTTCTAAGCATTATATCTTTAGATCCTAAATATAAATCCAAGTTCTCTCTATCCCAGTCTACATTTACTGTAGGGATAATAGCGAGCATAGGTTTTTCTTTTTTGATATTGTAGTTATTCCAATGCTTCCAATCATCTAGAACATGTTTACCATTTATATATACAGTCTTAAAGTAATCTTTAGGAAAATTGTTTACAAACCAATCTCTCATATATTCTATGGCTAAACTATATCCATGTACATATGAAGGTAAATACAATGACTTATATAATTCTGGTCTATATTCCATGAAATCTGGACCAAACTTAATAATCTGTTCTAGAGAAGCATTCTTAGATTTCTCTCGCATGATATCGAAGACATCTACGTTAATTCTTCCACTATTCATCTTAAACCTCCTTCTCTAAGGCTATTATATAAAAGTTAAACTGGATAACATCGAAATAATAGGAGGTGAATATATTATGCCAGCAAAAAAGAATGTGGTTCTAAAAGCAAATCTGAATGCAACAGATAAGGAGAATGTAATTAATTTTGATAAAGTTGTAACTTCAATTGTTAAATCAAAGTTAGACACTATTGGTACTCGCTCTGGTAGTAGACAGTTGGTTAAGATTACAGCTGGCCTTAAGATCAAAGTTGCAATCAGTGTAGTGGAAGATAAAGTCAAAGTTGTTTATAAGATCAATGGAGAAGCATATATTGATAAAGAGTTCGGCGATCTTGCAAGCTTTGAATCAGCCATTGCAGAGATGGAAGAGAAGTTATAATACAAAAAAGAAACCAGCTAGGGATTCCCTAGCTGGTTTATTACCGCCTATGAGCTTTAACTCATAAAATGTCCATATATCACAGCCTTGTGGAAATAACTGGCCTTTCACATCGGAACCATCTTAACCATGACTCAAGGTTTTCAGATCTTTTCAGACCCTATTTGCACTGTTAGTGGTTTTCGGTTAACAGTTACTAGCCCTTTTATATACAATTTGCATCACCGCAATCATTGTATTCTAATATTATAAGGGCCGATTAACAGTTAGTAGTTGAAAGTTAGTGGTTACCGGTTATCAGTTAACAGTTCGAAGCATCATCTAAGTAAAGTGATTATCAGTCACTCGCGTCTGCCATTCCGCCAATTTGCCATCAGGCAAATACAGGATTCGAACCCGCAAACTTGATCATTAATATACATTAGTGGTTGCAGCACCAATTTTCTATTTTCTGTTTTCTTTTATTATCCGAAAAAGAAATTAAACGGGATGTGAGTTTATTATTTTCGTGATATATGGACAACATCGTGTGTGTTAGCTTAAGGTTCATTTCCCTTAAGATCATGCACTATTCTACTTCATCTGTTTGTATACCAATACCCTAAATATACAACGAAGATGTCTAAGCTGGGTGCATTACCATCTCAGGTTTTACGCAGCTTTCGATTTTTATTCTCATAGTTCATTTCCTATAGAGTTTGACCCCTCGCGGTTAAATCTATTGGATTCTTCGGATATTTATTCTACTGGGATTTTTATTTATTCACCCTGGGTCGGCGCCGTATATAGCCTTTCGCAATCTATATAAATGCGGAGTATCAAGCATCTCAGCCTTGAATCTCTATTCTCCAATAGATATTAGAATTCAATATAAGTTGTAGCGTTTGAAATCTTGATAAGAGTCTCGATCTCTGCTGCTGTAGCTTTAACTTCCTCTTCCATAGCTTTATACTTGTCCTCGATATTTACAGGATCAATTCTTTTAGCATTGAAAGGTGCAATGATTGTATCAATAGACTTAGCAAACTCTTCAGAGATCTCTTTTGTTGACTGAGATTCAAGCTGAGTCTGGATATATCTATCTCTATTTCTCTGCTGCTCAAGTTCTGTTTTCTCTTCAAACTCAACAACAGATTCGATCTGTCTCTGCATCTTAATGAGAAGAAGAGTTCTGAGAGGAGTCTTATCTATCATGTTACGAACGCCTCTAGTAGATGTAGTTTTGATATTACTCTTAAGTGCAAGAGCCTCTGCAACAGTCATTTCCTTACCATTGCTGAATTTGATAGTTGTTGTAGCATTTGAGAGTGTAATAGCTCTGCAAATTCTATCGTATCTATCAATCTGATCTGTGATAGACTGATATGAAGATTCAATGTCTTTAGCCCAATCTTCAATAGCCTTCCCCTTGTACGCTTTATCCTTCTCTTTAATCCCCAGGACAAAGGTAGCATCATTGATTGCTTTTGTGAGCTTCTCATACAGGAAGTCTCTTTCATCGAGTGCCTGAGCTACAAGTAATTTTTCTGCCATTTGTTTGTTCCTCCACAATAAAAATTATCTGTTAAAAGTTTGATATAGATGAATGAGAATACAATAGACAGCTGGTAATGTTGGGAGTGGAATTATGTCACCAAGGTGCATAATCTAACAATGAAATAGAAAGTTTTAAACCTTGTTTGAAAGATGTAGTAAAATTCCCATTTAAGGAAGGGGGTTATGAATAAGACATTTGTACAAATCCCTAATCATAAGCAAAGGTTTAAATTCTTTTTCAAATAGCGTTTTAAAAAGCTGTCTATCAACTCTCATTCAAATATATATTATGTAACTCAAATTTCTTTTTATTACATAATACATATATGTGTGAGTTAATGTAAATTTTTACTACGATAGACCGGTCTATATGAAGTTACTTCTCTAGACAAGTTATCTACCTTATGTTTGGTTAGTTCTTCACTTACTTCTAATTTCTTAATCCTATCTTTATTTCTTATAACTTCCTTAGCAACTCTTTCTATCTCATGCTGTGTTTCCAAGTTTACTCCATTGTTTTTGATAGTGTAAGAAATTATTTCTAGAGACTCGGATATACTCTTTAAGGACATACACATTATACAAAACATAATAACTGTAATAGTAGATAGTATAGCTATAACCAGCAAGATAACTACTTCCATTTCATACTCCCCAATGTAAATATATCACTCTGGGAGTTAACCCAGAGTGATACTTATTACTTATTCTTATAGTAAACCTTGATTGTATTTACAAGATCCTCATAGTTAAGCATGAAGTTAATCACCTTATAATGAGACATATATTCCTCAGTGATTCTTTCTGCTTCTCTATCATCTTTGATATCATCTAGTTTGAGATCAAAGAAGTCGCTCCATATATGAAAGTTTGTGTTCTTGTAATACTTGATATCTCTAAAATCATCGAATGAATGCCCATACTCTATAGCTGGTATAACTACTTGTACATTATATGAAGTAATATCTCCTTTGGCTAATATAGCTTCAAGAATATCATTCATATGAGCAAGTACCCAGTTATCAGTTGTAGGATAAATTGACTTGTCATATTTCCATTCATTACCATTCCAAGTCATATTTGCTCTATGGAGTTTTCCATCCTCTGATTCTTCTAGTAACCATGCTGTGTTTCTTTCAGCGTTATACCATCTCTGTATATGAACAGAAGCAGCTGCAAGAAACTTGCCCAACTCTACTGCATCAAATGATTTAATTATATCTATATTAAGCATGATATTCACCTCCCAATTATTTATTGAGATGTGAATTCAAAATACAACCAGAGATTGACAAATGTATATAGGCTCAATTTGAGGTGAGTTTTCGTTGCGTTGGTGGTTGCAATCAATCTCTGGCGTATTAAGAAAGTGTTAGCAGTTTTGTAAAAGTTGAGGATTAGAGTTACATAATATAGACATGTAACTATCAATATTCTATATTAGGAGGTAGAACTTTGGATAAATATCCTGCTGTTAAATTGACAGTATCCAAAGAAGTTTCAGAGCTTGTTACCATTATTAGACAAGGAGAAGCTTTCCTAGACGTTTACTGTGATAAACTTTTGAGTGAAGGCATCTCTAAAATCGAATTGTCAGCATGGTTATATGAGGCTAAGACGTATTTCAATATGGAACTTAAAAAAGAGTTTCCTGGAATAAACGATAGAGCTTGCATATATGAGAGGCTTGCTAACTATTCTCGCTTGACTGGTGAATTGATACTAATGATTGATAACAAACTTAAGAAATTACAGAGTAACTAACAACAAAATATTATTTGTGGGAAGGGAGTGCTTACAAATGGTAAACACCGAAAATTTACTTGACGAACTTGTGGACATGGGACACAGCTTGAAGTGGGCTAAAAAGAAAGTAGAGCTCACAGAAATTGATAATTCTATTGAAGAACTATCTATGCAGAGTGACATACTAGTTTCATCTGGCAAACCATTCAGTCTTATTTCAGCTGAATTAGATAGACTCAGTGGAGAGATCAATAAGTTACAAACCCAGAGGGAGGATAGATATTCTGAATTAAACACAATAGAGAAAAAGGAGGGGATGTAATTGCAGAGTTATAAAACTTT
>Ga0247611_10008016_pt1 | contig 13120 bp, 16 predicted proteins | sample 177DNAGHGhighgp2_FD_192422 | JGI IMG/M metagenome (GOLD analysis project Ga0247611, IMG submission 192422) | Sheep rumen microbial communities from Palmerston North, Manawatu-Wanganui, New Zealand - 1770 DNA GHGhigh gp2 | ecosystem: Host-associated > Mammals > Digestive system > Stomach > Rumen... | reverse complement strand
GAGTCAATCCGCTTCGACCCGTCATGATCTCCCGCGATTGATTGAATTTCGATGACGAATCATTCGTGATCTCATTTTCATTCCCCGTCAAATTGTTCGATTCATGTTCGACATTTGCATCGACGACATCTTTCTGATTGCTATTCGATGATTGCGTTGTCGTGTTTCTCGTGTCAACGCCTTCAATCCCGGAATAACGATCAATTTGATGTTCGTCATATCCGACATTTGTTGTTTCTTTCTTTGTCTTTTCGTTGTATCCGTTCGCCCATGTCTTTTCGCGCTTGTTCTCGTCCTGCCCTTCGAATGACTTTTGAACGCGCGGATCACTCCTCGTGGTTTTGATTGTTCCCTGATTTGTCGTCGCTTTCTCATGCCGACCGTTCGTCGTGTCGCTTTGTGCTTGTCCCGTTAAATAACGCCAATCAAAATCCGGCAATTTCGATTCGTCGCCGTTGTATTCAGTATTTCCAACATTCGGACCGACTCCGCCCGATCCCGATTGATATTCGATCGATTGCGGAGAATTCTTTTGACCCTGCTTCGCGATTGTTTCATCCTTCGAGAATGTTTCATTCACGCCGTCAGTCAATTGTTCGACGGTTTCCACGCCGTCCGCCGTTGATTGCGTGATCTCCTTCCAATTGCGGGGCGTCCTTGTATCCGTGACGATTTCTTTTCCCATCGGAGTGAATGTCGAATCCTCAATCACTTTCGCGCGTGGCGTGAATTTGTCAATCGTTCTTTCGTGAACGCGTGGCGTGAATGTTTCGCCCGTGTTGTTGCTTCCGCTACCGTTCATCGTTTCGTTCTTCGTTCCGTTCGAATTACGATCGATGCTTCCAATTTCCGACGAATTAACGACGCGATTTCCGCTATTGACGGCGTTATCTTCGCCCCTGATTTCGCGTTCGACATAATTCGCAACAAGCGGATCAAATGCCGTTAATTCCAACCGGCGCATTTGTGCCCATCTCAACGCGGTGTTGTTCAAACGATTGCGAAACAACCTTTCGAATTTGTCGTCGTCGCAAATGTAACGATCATAAAAATGACCAAACAACAAATCTTTCAAAACGGAATCGACCGAGCCTTGTTCCCATTGATTCGACGCATTGTTGAATGAAAAACCAATCGCCGAATCATAAAACGCGGGGTGTTCCGTCATGAATTCATGAAACGTTTTTGTCGAGTTGATCTCCATTTCCCAAAACATTTTCTTTCTCCTTCATTTCCTTTTGTGCTTCCTGCTCCATTTCCTCTTTCACTTTTTCGGAAACGAGATAGGGTTTCATGTTTGTTCCGAAAACCTCATTGACGAAATCAAATTCCTTCGTCAAAAAGTCGATATATGATTTTTGATTGATCGTCACGACCGCTTGTCCCTGATTCAATTCGGGGATCGTGATTTCGGCTTTCTTATCTACGTTCTTAGAGCCATCCAAAAATTCTAATTGACGGAACATTTGCAAATACCATTCAATTGTTCCGGTACAATCACGAATTCCGCTTTCTGTCATGTCCAGGTTTATCACGTTTACTTTGTTCGCGTCGAAAATGCCGGCGTTCGCGATGTCAATCCATGATTCGTGACGATCCCTTCTGTTGAAATAATTTTTGACGTCATTCAAAACATCTTCAGAGCAAACCACCAAATAGGGATGAGACAAATTGTCGATTTCCACGTCCAATGTCCTCATGACGTTCGCAATCTTATAAGCATATTCAGCCGTGATATTGATAAATGGAAAACGGTCAATGTTTTCACGAATCCAAACGGCTTTTGCATTCTTCGCCGCGACCTGCCCCGTGACTCCCTTCCTAACAAATGACGAATTGTCTCCGCCGCGAATCATGACGGGCATTTCCTCACAAAATCCGTTTCGACCATGCACATTGACGGCGCACGGATCGGCATACAATGAAATATTTCCCGTCGGAATACCCGGCAAAGAAATCAAATTACCCGCCTTCTCAAAAAATGTTACAGATGCATGATAAAATAACGATTCCAAAATGACGCGTTCGTTGCACGTATCGGGTACGTTTTCAATTCCAATTCGCGCGACCTTCGCTTCAATTGCCAACGTATGGAACCAATTGTCGAATTCTTCGACGTTTCTCATTTCCGCGATCTTCTTCGCGGATTTCCTTCGTCCGTCAACCCAAATTGTCGGACAAATTGTGTTCAAATATGATGTCGTGTTGATCATGTCGTTTTCTCCTTAATCATTCCCGCCGTTGTAGTCATTGACATCGGGCAATTTGTGCCAAATTCTCACGCCTGCCGAAAATTGCGCCGCCGCCAATTCGCGAATCCATTTCGGAATATCGCCCGTTATCGAAACGCCATTAATCTTTACGAAATTGAATTTGCTCCTATTCGTAAAAATATCATTTGTTATTGTCGTCGTGTCCCGGTATCCGTACATATCCAAAATGCGATTACATTTTTCGATGTCGTCATTGTGCAATCGATATTTTACAATAACAATTCCGTTTCCGATAAAATCGCGCATCGTTGCGGAATTCGGAAAATGTAATTGAGGGGCGACGACTTGCGTGTTGATCAAATGATTTTGCAATTCGTCAAGGGCGTTTTGTTTGTATCTTCTTGTTGCTTCCTTTTGCGCGGCTTCATAGTTTGCCGTTATTTCATTCGCCGTTGTTTTCGTGCTCCACATTGTCGCAACCGCGCCCGCCATTCCGCCTAAAAATTCGCCCATATCGGCGCCCGTCAGTCCGTTGAACATATTTTGAGCGGCTTCGCCCCATGCCTGCCCCTGCAAATTGTTCAATTGATTTTCCGTTGTTCTTGCTAACGTATCAAACGCGGCGTTCGCGTTGTTTCTGTTTATGATTTTGTTCGTCTCATAACGAATTTCATCGAGCGTCGATCCGCTTTTCCCGGTATATGCCAACGGAGCGTTTGCCCATTCACTCCCTGCGACCGCATTCGCGAAAAACGCGCCATCCGCCGCCGCCGTGGTATCAACTCCGCGATAGTATTTCGAGCGGAAATATGGGCGACCATTCGGGCGCGGATCATAAACCGCCGAGAATGTCGGAGCACTCCCGCCGCCACCCGTGATTTCTTCGGGTTTATAACGAACACTCATTCCACTTGAAATTGATGTCAATTCATACGCGTTCAAATCACCATACAAAACGCGCTTGTTCCGTGATGTCGCATATTCAAACGGAATCCGGCACGCTTCTTCTAACAATGCGCCATAAATGGAATCATATTTTCCATCTGTGATCGTTGTGTTGTTTTCATATATTGCCATTGTCGGAACAATATAGGCGTTTAATATTCCACCTTCAACGCCGAGTGCACGGGCCCGTTCTATTCCGTCGCGGACTTTCTTATTGTTGAAATCGAAATAAGCCGTTCCGCTTGTCACATATGAAACGGACGCTTGAACGTCATACAAGTCGACGCGGGTGAATGAAGAAACGGAACGCGTGTTCGGAACGGTGACCGATTGCCCCGTTTCTTCATCAACATATGTTCGCGCGTCCGTTGCGTCCGCCATTGCGACCAAATCTAACGTCGATTCGATAATGATTGTAAAATTCGACGGCAAAGTCGGATATTGCAACGGAAACATATATTGAATATCAACGACCAATTCACGGGACGGGATCAAATATGGATCGTGTTCCGTATATCGTCCGAATGTATCAGATGATTTCGGGACGTGATGACGTTCGACAATTCCGTCCGCGAATTTGACGTTCTGAATTCCGCCCGCCATGTGACATAATGTCAAATATGCATCCGGCAAAATTGACAAATGGGCAACGTCCATTGATGACATCGCGAAATTTTCCACGGAATAAAAGAACACATCGCCTGATTCGGTATCTTCTAACGACAAATAATCGACATCCTTAATTTGTGCCCTTGTCGCTTTGACATCGATCGATGATAAATGTTCGCCTTGTAATATAGATAACGGCGGAAGATTGATTGAATCCGCATTGTTCAAACGCGACGGATTGTCGAGAGTATTGACGGAATTCAACCCCGTGTTTTTATATGCCGTAACATTCCACATGTTATTTTTTCCCCTTTAAAATCGGGGCGGCGATTTTCGCCGCCCCTTTGTGCCTGTTTCTTATGCCTGCGCCTTGTGAATGGCGATGAGGTTTCTCCTGTGGTCGTAACAAATCCCGTTGTCGGGTGAGGACAAATGGAGATTTGTGTATCGACCGCGCGGGTTTCTGATCGGCTCCACGGTTACGTCGTTTAACGTATTTGTGAAGATCATTCCGCGATCGGCAATGAGGGCGATTATATCACTATGCGGGTCTTCGATCCTTGCGTTCGCCGTCGGGATGTAGATCAAGCCCATTCCCGTTCCGCCGATTGCGCTCCCGGCGTAAGCCGTCGCGACGCGCATTCCGAATTGATCATAAATCGGTGTTGCCGTTGCCGTGCCTGCCGATGTTCCGATGGTCACCTCTTCGGCGTTGAATGTAGCCGCCTCAAAACCTTCATATGATGGTGTTCCACTTGCGACAACCTTCACGGTGCCCTTTGCGTACTTTTCGCCGGATTTGATTACCGGTTTTGTTCCGCCGAAATCTTCAACGCGGACGATGTCAATCGGCATCGACAAATCTTCCGGCGATTCGAGACGGGAAATTGTCGCGATCTGGTTAAACAACTGAGGACGTGCCAAAAGTTTTAACGAATCTTTGTCAATCTTGCTTGCAAATCCGCCGGCGTTGAATTTGCCACCTGCTCCCGTCGGACTCCAAACGGCTTCATCGACGATGTCGCGAACGAGTTTCACGAGCGCGATTGCGGTTTGTGCATTCGTAACGTCCTGCGTTTCGAAATTCTGTGTGTCCTTCATCGGGTGATCCTTGCTTGTCAATGCGGCGTGAACGGCTTCTTTCTTGTCGTTGTAGCGCTGAAGCTTGTATCCTTCGACGATGGATTTCGATTGACCCGAAACGAAAATGTCCATGCCATATTCGGATGTGAATAATCCTTTGTACTGAAAACGATCGGGAATCGTGATCAAATTCGCGATGTTCTCGTTCATCGTCCAAAACTGTTCGTCGGGCGCTCCCTTGCGAACAACGAACGGATCGGGGGAATCGCCGTTTTCAAGGCCGATCCATTTCGGATCAATGCAATATGTGATTCCCTGCGAAATGCGCTGAAGAATCGCCGATCCGAGATCACCGCTGAAATGTTCGCCGAAATTCTGTTCGTCAAATAAGTCCTTCACCTCCGCGAATCGCACCTCGTTCAAGTGAATTCGCAATGAGATCGCGTAAAAATCGCCGAGCACATTCGGCGAATTATTCGCGAGCGCTTCAAATCCGCGTTCCGTGAACATGCTATCCGTTGCTTCGCTTGTGATTGCGGCAAACGAGGAATCAGCCGCACGGCATGCATCCCAAAGTTGAGCTCCTGTTAAAAATGCCATGATTTTTCTCCTTTCATGAATTCATGTTTTCCGCGATGATCTTTGTCATCTCTTCGAGTTTCGCCGCCGTGTCGTCGTGTTCTTCGCCTGCTTCATCTTTGCCCGTCGCGCCGATAAACTTGTGAATGTAATCCACTTGTAAATCCTGATATTTCTTGTTTTGCGCTTCGAGCTCTTCCGCCATTTTGAGTTTCTCCGCTTCGGCTTCCATGGAATCTTCTTTCACCTTTGCGATTACCTTTGTCAATGTTTCGAGAGCCGTTTCGGATGTTACGTTTTCAACGAGTTTTTCATAATCTTCATATTTCATTGTTCCGTTTCCCCTTTCGTAATTGTCAAGTTTTTCAAATCGCCGTTTCGCTTTGTTTCGATTTCGATCGTGATTTTTTCTCCGCCTTCGAAATTGTTGTTGTTGAATTGTGCCAAAATCTGATTTGCGATCGTGCATTTTTGCATCTGATTCATTTTCGCCATAAGGTTACCCCCTTTCTTCAAAATTTTAATTCCAATTGTTATTATAACTAATGATTTTGCGTTTGTCAACAAAAGAAGAAACCGCCCGTTTCGATATACGATAACGGGCGGTTTCCTATGTTGGGGAACACGAAACTATGGCGTGTCCTTATTATATTCAATTGTTGGAGAGTTGTCAACATCCTTCGCCCTTTGCTTCGCGTCGGGATAGAATGCCGACAAAATTGTTTTTATTGTTTCGAGATCAACGCGCCCGGCGTCAATGATCATCACGCCGGAATTCCCGCCGATGAAAGTTGAAATCTTCATTCTCCATCTCCTTTCCGATTTTAAGAATGGCGAACGCTCCCGCTATAAACCCGGAAAGAAGAATCGTTACGGCTAACATTATAAGCGCGAATACGATCATAATCGTTGAATCTCCCTTCTCTCAATGCCGTTAACTCCTGCCGATCCCTGATTGATTTTAATTCTTCATATGCTTTCACCGCTTCGTTTGTCATTGTGTTCACCCCTTTCAAATCACTCCGTTTATTGTGATTACAACATTGTCGTCATCAATTGTCATGTCTAATCTGATTGTCGAAAACCCTAATCGAGAAACTATATTCGCAATCATTTCATGTATGAGTTGTATGTCGCTATCTGAATAATCACGTGTCATGTTTATTGTTACATCTTCAACATTTTTGTCTATTGCGTGAGCCGTCGCCATATAGGTTTTCATGATTATCTCCCTTCGTCGTCCATCTTTACATTAACATCAATATCACGATTATAATGTTCATAATATGCCGCCTCTGGATACATCGTTATTTTTCTGATTTCATACCGCGAACAACCAACCATCAAAGCGCCGGCAATCAATAATGGGATTACTACGATTGATCCGATAAATCCATACATCTCATCGTCTGTTTTTTTCCATGCAATGTATGCTAAAATAAAAGATATCAATCCGATAACAAGGAGCGCAATGCCCCATTTCAAAACATAATTACATTCATAAAGCATCAATTCTAACGATTGTTTCATGATTCGTGTTCTCCTTCCTTTTTCAAACTCATTTCGGCATATTGTGACATGATAACATTTCCGATTTCTTTCCGCCATTCCTTTTTCCACTTGTTGAAAATGTTTTTGTTCCTCCTTTCGCGTTCCCGTTTGCGTCGCCTTGTTTCACTGTTCTTTTTGCTCATTTTCGTGTTCTCCTTTCTTGTTCAATTATCGGTCATTTTGCGATCAATGTCAATTGTGCAATTTTCACAAATCGAATCGTCTATATTTGCCACGTGGTTTTCCTTTCCCATGTTCTGGTAGCTCTGGATAACTTTTGAAAATAGGATCGCCGGATTTATACAAATCAAAAATTCGATAGTTATAATTCGGGTGTTTTTCGGTCATCATCTTTTTGATTTCTTCGATGTCTGTTTCTTCGTCCCAATGATAGGCGTCAACGACGAACATTCCGTTTTTGTCGCTGATAGCGTCGCGAACGTGAATCATTGTCAATGTGAGATGCGACAAAATGGCGACCATTAACAATTCATGAGTGTTCTTAGAATTGCGGACATAACAATCATTTTCGAAATCATACTTGATATATCTTTTCTGGAAAAAACCATAATGAATTCCTTTGATTGATTGTTTCGTTTTCTTACTCGTGAACGCCTTGTTGATTAACCAATCGCCCATTTTGCTTCCGATGCGATAGTCCGTCGCGAAAACAAATTCACATTCTCCCAAATTATTTTCGACGATGTAATCTTTCAATTCGTCAACAATCAACGACCCGTTTTTCAAAAACGTTCCGCGATAAATATAGAAATTCATTTTTCCTTCTGTTTCTTCGAAATAGATTTTCCCGTCAATCGGTAATCTTTCGAATTTCAAAACATGAGCATATGCGGAATGTAAATCGAGATGGAAACGGAACACATGAGTCCGGCGACCTTTTCCGATGGGGCGTGTGCAATGGATCGCGTCCATTTCTTCGATCTTTGCTTCGTCAATAATTCTATAAACATCTTCCATAAAACCATAATCAAAATAAGGCTCTTTTTCAATTAATGATTTCGCCGTTGATTTCGTCGATATTTTATCGTTAACACAAATCGATTCGCGATAATATAAAAGTCCGCTAATATAAAGTTTTGAATCATCATAAACAAATTTATCCGATTTATGTTTTTCCAAAATTGCGTCCAACTCTTTGTCACTGATTTTCTGGAATTTCATGTCGTTTCTCCTTCCATGATTGCCAATATCCGATGATCTTTGATTTTCTTTCCTTTGAATGTGGTCATTTTGTTTTGTTTCGAATCGTCAACCACAATCACGATTGAATCAATGTCCCAACATCTTGAAACAACGGTATACCATTCACGATTCGTCACGACTGAAAACGGAGTGATGAAGAAGAACAATTTTTGTTGATCCGTGCATTCGCTCCCCTGATACCTTGTCGGCGACCCGCAATTTTTCACCTGGTAATATGTGCGGGCGCGTGTTTTCTCCGATTGCATTTGTGACATGATCGGAATTCGCTCCGACGATTTCGGGGGACGACTTGCGATCGACCCTTTCGGGATACACATATCATCGATAGGACGATCGGAAATCTTTTGATCCCTATAAAATTTATCTTCTAAAACATTTGTATGAAAGATAAAAACATCATTTTCGTTATACGAAACGGAATCATATTTGACAATCGGAAAACGCTTTGATGAAATAGCCTTCGGGAATTCGTTTTTCTTGTTTCCGTCGCAATCATAAAGATATTCAATCATGTTTTTCGTTTCTTGATTCCGCGCCCGTTTTGTCGATTTTCCTTCGTCCTGGATTACGTAATTTTTTTGTAACAATTCTTCAAATTCTTGTAAAAATCTTTTTCCACGTCCGACGCCCTTCGCCAACATTTGCCGAATATCGGTGAGAATAATAATGTTATACGTTCCGCGATGATCTTCGATCCAATCGAGGACGCGCGGCGATGTCTGGAGAATTTCGTCGATGATGATTGTTTCACATTCTGAATCTTTAAAATCGAGATAAAACCGACCGTCAACATTAACGAACAACGCGGAACACGTTGTCGATGCTTTTACGCCGTATCGCTCCGATGCGTCGCGCTTTAATTTGTTTGTGCTTGTAGTCCATGCGAAATCAATATTTCTTTTTTGCAAATAGTCAATGACCACGGACGATTTGCCACGACCCGCGACGCCGTGAATAACCTTGATTTTGCTTTTGTCAAAAAAATCAGTTTCACTGATTGAAAAAATGTTCGCCATAATTTGTTCCCCTTTTGTTTAACGCTCCGAAAAAATCTTCCATTCCCCGTTTTCTTCTTTTAGATATAAATGTGTATAACCTTTTATTTTGAACAGTAAATCGAAGAAATCGAAATTGTTGTGATCATCCTCATATCTATATCCCATATTTTCTTTCAACAATTCATCAGCAAACCAATAATCCCAATCACCCATCCATCCATGTTCATATAACCACGGCCCAATCGGCTCCGTTCGTTGATGCCACCAAATCGTTTCTTCGTGTAATTGAGTCCCGGCGAACCAATCCCATTTGATGACGTTGTCGAATCCCTTATTTTTTCCAACGGCTTTTCCCTTTAATTGAGACGCCCGCTTTTTGTTGTATTTTTCCGCCCGTTCTTCCGCTTCTTTTTTTGATTGATAATAGGCGCGTGGTTTTACTTTTGACGCATACCATTCAACCGTTCCGCCGGGAATAGGCGTTTCGCTGATGATCCATTTTCCACGGACTTTTTTCGTGAACACGCGGACGGGCTTTGATTTTTCAGAATCTTTCAATTCGATGTTCGGTTTTGTCATGGTGATTGTTCCTTTCTTTTTAAGAGGGTAATTCGAGCATATCACAAACAGGGGACAAAATAAAGATGGTAACAACTGATATTTTATTTTCGTCATATTGCACAAATTTTTATGATGTGATATAGTTAGAATATCAAAAACCTATATATGAAAGGAGAATCGAAAAATGGAAATCGCGGAAATCATTCAATTGTTAATCAATAACGGGATGGGAATTGGCGTCGCTTGTTATTTCTTATGGAAGGATTACAAGCAGGCACAACAGAGAATCGAAGCGGACAAGGCACGCGCCGAGGTTGACGCGCAACAAAACGAGGTCATGAGACAATTGGCGTCAACGGTCGAAAGTTTACGGCAGGCGATAAACGATCTCCGCGTCGGAGATTTAAGAAAGGGGAATCAATCATGAGAAACGGAATCGATGTTTCAAAGTGGCAGGGAAATATCAATTGGCAATTGGTTAAGGATAGCGGGATTTCATGCGCAATTTTGAAATGCGGCGGATCAGATGCCGGCGCGTACCGCGACGCCTATTTTGAGGAAAATTTCCGCAACGCGAAGGCCGTCGGAATCGAGGTTGGGACATATTATTTCGTTGGCCCGAATTGCACGAATTACGAATCCGGCGTCGCCGATGCGAAAAGATGTTTGGAGATCATCAAGGGGAAGCAATTCGAATTGCCGATCTATATTGATTTCGAAGCCCCGTCAACTCGTGACAAAGTCGGAAACACGGAAGCATGCATCGGTTTTTGTGAAACGGTCGAACGCGCCGGATATTTCGCCGGTATTTATTCAAGCGATATCAGCGGATTCAAAGAAAGATTGACGGAACAAAGATTGAAGGGTTTTTCGTGGTGGGTCGCCCGCTATGGGTCGAAGCCGAATCGCCCGAACGATCCGATGCACGTTTGGCAAAAGTCAAGCACGGGAAGAGTCAACGGAATCAACGGCAATGTCGATTTGAATGAGGTATATTTGGATTTCGGCGCAATTGTCAAGGAACGCGGATTGAACGGATTCGCGGCTCCGAATGCTGTTGTGAACAAAAGAACATTAGAAGAGCGCGTGGCTGATTTAGAAGCACGCGTGACGAGGTTAGAAAAATGATTTCTCCACAAGGCTATTTGATGGGAAAAGACCCGAAGGCGAAAAACCCGTTTTGGGGTCAAGGCGAAGCGCAGGACGTTGAACGCATTTTCGCGGTGGCTACGGTTGACGGAAACGTCGGAACGCCGCAGGTGCAAACAACGAAATCCGTTTCGGGAAATGACATCACGTTCGGTTTCAATTTTAAGAATTTGCGCGGACGTGACGGAACAAACGGACGCGACGGGACAAACGGGGCGGATGGTTTTTCGCCCCGCGCAAGCGTGATTCAGAACGCCGACGGCGCAACAGTCCGCGTCACGGATGAATCAGGAACAACAGAAGCGATCATCAAGGACGGATCGCCGGGAACGGCGGGACGCGACGGCAGGGACGGGACAAACGGAACGGACGGGATTTCGCCCCGCGCGGTTGTGACACAAGAAACGGACGGCGTCGAAATTGAAATCACGGATTCCGTCGGAACAACGACGGCAAAAGTTTATAACGGCGCGAACGGAATTGACGGCGTTTCGCCGGATGCAAGCGTCGAACGAATTGAAGGCGGCGTCCGAATTCAAGTGACGGACGGGCAGGGTACGACATCCGCCGAATTATATGACGGGACAAACGGACGCGATGGAACGAATGGTCGTGACGGTGTTTCACCGACGGCACGCGTTGAACAGATTCAGGGACAAAACGCGGCGAAAATTGTCGTGACGGATGCAAGTGGAACAACAGAAGCGACGTTGACGGGCGAAGCAGGAACGCCGGGCGTGTCACCGACGGTCGCAATCACGGACATAACGGGCGGACATCGTATCACGGTAACGGATGCGAACGGATCGAGATCATTTGATGTCATGGACGGAACGCCGGGAACGCCGGGGCAAAACGGGAGCGACGGTGTTTCTCCGACGGTGGCAATAGCGGACATCACGGGCGGTCATCGTGTCACCGTCACGGATGCGAACGGATCGCGATCATTTGATGTTATGGACGGAACAAACGGCACAAATGGAACGAATGGCGTTGACGGGTTTTCACCGATTGCAAGCGTCGAACAGACATCGACTGGTGCAACAATCACCGTCACGGATAAAAATGGAACGACAACCGCAACAATCACGAACGGAACAAACGGTCAACAAGGAACGCCGGGCGTTGGAGTACCCGCAGGCGGCACGGCGGGGCAGGTTTTAGCAAAAGTAAACGGCACTGATTACAACACGCGATGGATCGATCCTCCGACGGGCGGCGGTGATCAAATTGTTGTTGGTCAAGGCAATTCGGCGGCGCTTTACAATGCATTGAAAAATTGCAACGTCGGAGATTTGGTTTTCCTCGCGTCATCTGTATCACAAGTAAGAAGCCTAACAGTATCAACGACATTCAATTCGAGTTTATTCGGTTGGCGTGAAATTGATTTATTGCCGACATATGCATCATCGGTAAAATCCGCGTCGACATCCGCTCTCGCGTATGTATCGGCCGATTTAAGCGGTTGGTATGTGATCGATCAAATCTTAACATCACCGGCGGCGGTACAATTGGCGAAGGTGGATCGAAATCATCAGCCGGAGGCGACAACGTCAGGAGCAACAATGAAATTGGGTGTCAGCAAATTGACCGTCAACACGAATCAAACGGTCGCGACGTTGGTGTTTGGAAATCCTACATTTGCGGCACAATCCGGCAAATTATATTTGCCATATAATAGTGGATCGAGTCCGATGACGGCGGCTTATACGGCAAGCGCGATCATGTTCACAATCATAAAGAGGACGACAACGTGAACGGGCATTGGTTATCAGAAACAAGAAAATTAAATCATCATTATCAATCGGGAGAAGGTGAACGCGTGAAAATTTTATATAAGGATACGGAGATGGACAAAACGTTTCCGTCGATCGATGAACAATATACCCCGGCGATGGTAGCCGACAACATTTTCCGAACAAAGTTAACCGGATATAAATTTTCACGTGTCCCGAATGAGAACGCACAATCAGGATGGGTTTGGGAAGGATCGTTGACACAAACGCGATATGGTTTTGAATACCCGTATAACATGACGGCGGAGCAGGCACGAAACGCACGTGATCGAATCGCGCATCCATATAGATTCGCGACAATTAATTCCGTGCATCCCGTTGTTGCTCCGAAGGTCACATATCAGAACGCGCGAATTTATAGCATGATCGGAAATTGTGAATATCACGACGGAACAAGATTCAGGACGAACGG
>Ga0247611_10008015_pt1 | contig 13120 bp, 10 predicted proteins | sample 177DNAGHGhighgp2_FD_192422 | JGI IMG/M metagenome (GOLD analysis project Ga0247611, IMG submission 192422) | Sheep rumen microbial communities from Palmerston North, Manawatu-Wanganui, New Zealand - 1770 DNA GHGhigh gp2 | ecosystem: Host-associated > Mammals > Digestive system > Stomach > Rumen... | reverse complement strand
TAAGACTTTGAGCGGAAAACGAGACTCGAACTCGCGACCCCGACCTTGGCAAGGTCGTGCTCTACCAACTGAGCTACTTCCGCTTGTCGTACCACGGGTGGGACTTGAACCCACACGCCCTTGCGGGCAAGGGATTTTAAGTCCCTCGTGTCTACCATTCCACCACCATGGCAGCACATTTTCCAATGAACGTGTCATCCGAAAATGACGGCGCAAAAATACACTTTTTTTGTTATCCCCGACACTTTCGGTGAAAATTTTTATCTATCTGTTAATTAGGTATATACACGGAACTTTCCCCAACTGGTTCCCCTCCTTCTCGAAATGTTTCCGCCATTTTGACACCGATTGCGTCCGTAACAGCGCATTCTCACCCGTCAGGTTCGCAGCGATGCAGACCCGCGTGGCCGGCTGCAGCACGTTGCAGATCGAGGCCGTCATCCGGTTGTTGCGGTACGGCGTCTCGATGAACATCTGCGTCTGCCCCGTCTTCACCGCCACCGCCTCCAACTCCTTCAGCCGCTTCTCCCGGTCGTACTGCTCCGACGGCAGATACCCGTGGAACACGAAACTCTGCCCGTTCATGCCGCTGCCCATCAGCGCGAGGATCAGCGAACTCGGCCCGATCAGCGGCACCACCTCGATGCCTAACTGGTGCGCCTTCTCCACCGCCTTGTGCCCGGGGTCGGCCACGCACGGCACCCCCGCCTCCGACATCACCCCCACATTCTTGCCCTCAAGACAAGGCTGCAGGAAGTCGTTCAGCTCCACCCCCTGCGTGTGCTCGTTCAGCTCGAAGAAGGTCAGCTCGTCGATGGGCTTCCGGATGCCCGCGTACCGCAGGAAACGCCGCGCCGTCCGCAACGCCTCCACAATATAGTAGTCCGTCTCGTTAATCGCATCCGCGTTCACCGTCGGGAAAAACGTCCCGAACGCACCCTCCGCAATCGGAGTGGGAATGAGGTATAGCTTGCCGTATGTCATTCTTAATGGGTTATAGGTTATGGGTTATAGGTTATGGGTTATTGAAACTGGTAGATTGGAGCTTGCAACTTATGCTTTGGAACAGGCTGCAAAAGTAGCATTTTTTTGTGAACAGTGATCCGTATCTGTTTCACCGCTCACAATTCACCGCTCACAATTCACTAATCACAATTCACTAAAAAATGTATCTTTGCCGTCTCAATTTGTAAACAATAGAAAGAATATGGAAACCCCTAAATTCATCATCACCATCAATCGCGAAGCCGGTTCGGGTGGTAAAGAGATTGCCCAGAAACTGGGCGAGCTGCTCGGTGTGAAAGTCTATGGCAAGGAGATTCTTGCATCCATTTTGGATAAATACCAACTCACCGAAGAGCAGGCAGAGAAAATCAAGGCGGAGAAACCCAACTGGTGGGCGGAGTTCTGCCGGTTCTACAAACAGTTCGGCACCACGGCCGCCATTGCATACGAGACCTTCGAGGTGAATTCGAAACAGCTGTATTATGAGGAGTCATGCATTCTCCGCGACTTGGCCGAACAAGAACCCTGTGTCATCGTGGGACGCACCGGATTCCATATCTTCAAGGACAATCCGGACGCCGTACGGATTTTCCTCATCGCCAAACCCGAAGCCCGCATAGCACGCCTGATGAAGAAACAAGGACTTGACGAAAAACAGGCCCGCGAGCTCATGGAACGCCTTGACAAAGCCCGCGAAAACTACACCAAGGCCTTTGCCGAGGTCTCCCGCTACGATGCCCGCAACTACGACATGGTCATAAACGTGTCGTCTTACAGTACCGACCAGATAGCGCGGTTCCTCGCCGAGAACATTCGGCTGAAGTTCCACCTCACACCGCCTGTCCAGGAGTGACCCCCCGATAATTGTACCTTTCCCGTTATAGTTTTACCGTCATGAATACCACAAGACAGCAGAAAATTGAGGCCATGCTGCAGCGTGAGCTGGCCAACATCTTCCTGGTGGACAGCCGAAACATCTACAAGTGCATGATCACCGTGACGAACGTGAAGGTCACCCCGGACCTTTCCATCGCCCGTGCGTATATCAGCGTGTATAATACTGCTGACAAAGAACTGATTATTAAACTGATAAAGGAAAATACGAAGGACATCCGCTTCCGCCTCGGTCAGCAGGTGCGCAACCAGCTGCGGGTGGTGCCCGCCCTCGAGTTCTTCCTCGACGATACCCTCGATTATATCGAACACATTGACGAACTGTTGAAGAAATAGTGGCACGGAAGTCGTATAAGACGGCCCTTTTCCTGGCGTGGCGTTACCTTTTCTCCAAAAAGGAACACAACATCATCAACGTCATCTCCGGAATCTCCATGATCGGCATCATGGTGAGCACCGCTGCGCTGGTGGTCGTGCTCTCCGTCTTCAACGGCATGAGCGACATCATCGGCGGGTGGTTCAACGCCCTGCACGCCGACTACGAGATCACCCTCCGCGAGGGCAAGTCGTTCGCCACCGACAGCTTCCCCATCCAACAACTCCGGCAAATTCCCGGTGTGAAAGCGGTCAATGAGATCGTCTGCGACCTCTCCCTGGCAAATTACGACGACCGGCAGGAGCTGCTCTACCTGAAGGGCGTCCCCGACAACTACTTCCAGACCAACCACTTCGAAGGAATGTTGGTGGACGGCGACACCGCCCTCTACAAACTGCGCCAGCCGTGCGCCATTATGGGGACCGGGTCGGCGGGCAAACTCGAAGTCAACCTGCTGAGTTACAATCTGATGAAGATGTACTATCCCAAGCGGACAAAGAAGAACTTCGCCAATGCCGCGGAGGCCTTCAACACCCGCTATATCATCCCCAACGGCGTCATCTGCACCAATACGAACTACGACGAGAATTACATCTTCTGTCCGATTTCCTTCGTGCGCGAGCTGATGGACTACGAGGGCGAGGTGACTTCCTTGGAAATCCAGCTCAAAGAAGGGGCGAACACCGCCAAAGTCCGGAAGCAAATCGCGGATTTGGCGGGGGAGAAGTTTCTGCTGAAAGACCAACAGGAGCAGGAGGACTCGCTCTACAAGACCATGAAGTCCGAGAAGTTCATGATTTACCTGATTCTCGCCTTTATCCTCATTCTCGCCGCCTTCAACATCATCGGGGCACTGGGCATGCTGATCCTGGAAAAGAAGACCGATACGGCCGTGTTGTTCAGTATGGGCGCGTCTAAGTCGTTGATACAAAAAGTGTTCATCTATGAGGGAATCATGGTCTCCGCACTGGGCGGGTTGGCCGGCACGCTGCTCGGGGCGCTGATCTGCTTCCTGCAGCAGACGTTCCACATCGTGAAGCTCGGCGGCGGCGGCGCGCACTACATCATTCCCTACTATCCCGTCCAAATCCGTTTCACCGACCTGCTCGTTGTCTTGTTCACTATATTGGTAATCAGTTTGTTGACGTCGATTATCCCAGCGTATAACCTCAAAAAATCAGACCTGTATCGAAATACTGCCCTATGAGAAAAAATATCCTTCTAACCCTCATGGTGTTGTCGTCGTTTGCGCTGACGGCACAAACCGCCATCGGTTCGTTTACCGCGCACACGGCCATGCATGCATTCTCCTCGGTGGCCGTCGATGCTACCACGGTTTATGCCGCCACCGACAACGGATTGATGCTGTTGGAGAAAAGTTCGATGTACGACGAACATCCAGACATCTCGTCCTGGACCAAGGTGGAAGGCCTCTCCGATATCGACATCGTCGGGGTTTTCCACGTGAGCCAGCAAAACTCCTTGATAATCTGCTATGCGGACGGAAATATAGACCTTATTCAGAATGACCGGGTTATGAATATCCGGGATGTGAAGGACAAGTCGCTGACCGGTTCCAAACGGTTGCAGACCTGCCGCGAGCTGGACGGGAAGACCTACCTGGTCTATCCTTTCGGGGTCGTGATTTTGGACGTGGACGAGAGGGTGGTGTCCGACACTTGGTTCACCAAGCGCGACGGCGAGCAGCTCACACCCACGGATATCGCCGTAGCGAACCAGCGGTTTTACATCTCCACAACGGGAGGCGTCTTCAGTATGCCGATGACGTCGCCCGCACTCAGCAATTTCTCCCAATGGACGCAGGAGAGCTCCCTAAATGTGTCGTTCCTGTCGGTCGCCTCGGACAAGCTCTTTGCCATGCGGAAGCCCGGTGAATACGAGGCGGAGGCGTGGGATACCCTCTACACTTGGGATGGCGACAGTTGGCATTCGACCGGAAAAGCTTACCAATCCGTGCGTTATATGTCTTCACAGCACGACACGCTGCTTGTTTGCAACTGGGATGGGGTGGAGCTCTTGGACGGCGACGTGGAGCGGATTTACTATGCTGTGTGGTACGATGACAATGCCTATTCCGATGTTTGGCAAGCTGTCCTGGACGGCGACAATATCTGGGCAGCGGACCATGCTTACGGGCTGGTACAGAACAATATGACCTATTTTTCCCACCGTTTCTTCACACTCCCGGGACCCTATATGGATTACGTGGAGCGGGTGGTGTCGCGCAACGGCGTAGTGGCAGCGGTTCACGGCACGCGGCGTGCCTCGACGTCATACGCCCCCGGTTACCGCTTCCCCGCCCTCAGCTGGTTCCAAAACCGCGAATGGCATTTCAATAGTGTGGATTTCCTCTACTTTACCCCCGATTCCCCCGCATACGACCTCACCAATGTGGATATCAATCCGAAGCACGAGTCCGAATGGGCGGTGGCTTCTTGGGGCAACGGCCTGTTCACCTGTAAGGACAAACGGGTCACGGCGCACTACAACGCCCGTAATTCGCTTCTGGACTCCATCCAGTCGGGGCAGACATTTGTCTCTGGACTACAATACGATAAGAAGGGAAATCTCTGGATGACAAACAGTTACTGTAATAAAATGCTGAAAATGTTGGAGCCGGACGGGACGTGGCACGCCTACAATATCGCATACGTTCTTAATGCACATTCCCTTATCGATGTCGTCGCCGACAAGCTGTTGGTGGACTCCCGGGGGTTCAAATGGATGAACTTCCCGCGCGACGGGGTGGACTACAATCTGATTGCCTTCACCGATAACGGCACATACGACAATCTGGGTGACGACCGCATCGCCCGCATCGACATGAACGTCGCTGCCGAGGTGACCTCTTCCACGGTCTATTGCATGGCGGAGGATCATGACGGCGAGATTTGGATCGGCACCGACAAAGGCGTGAAGGTGATTTACTATCCGGGCAAGGTTTTCGATGGCGGCGTCTATCCCCGGAATATCCTGTTAGAGCAGGATGGTTATGTCTCTGTTTTGCTTGAGTACGAAGAGGTTACGGCTATTGCAGTGGACGGTGCCAACCGCAAGTGGATCGGGACGAACAAGGCCGGTGTCTTCCTGATGAGCGAGAACGGTCAGGAGCAGCTGATGCATTTCACCGCGGAAGATCATCCGCTGTTTTCCAACAATATAGTGGATATCAACGTCAATGATTTCACCGGCGAGGTCTTCTTCGCCACCTCCAACGGTCTGGTCAGCTACAAGGGCACGGCTACCGCTGGCTTTGAGACCTACGAAGATTTGCCGGTCTATCCGAATCCCGTACCCCACGGTTATACGGGTGCTGTAGCGGTCAACGGTTTGAAGGCCAATTCATTGTGCAAGATAACGGACAGCTCTGGGAAGCTCGTTTGGCAGGGCTACAGCGACGGCGGTCAGCTGGTCTGGTATTGCAAGGACTTCCATGGCAACCGCCCCGCCACCGGCGTCTATTACGTGATGGTCTCCGACGAGAACGGCAAAGAAAAACGGGTCACCAAGTTTGTGTTTATCAACTAAAAGATATTCCTTGAGCAGCCCCGTTAGGGGCAAGAGCTCGGTAGCCCAGGGCAAGGCCGCAGGCCGCAACCCTGGGGCAAAAATAGAAAGTCAATGGTCATCTCAACCCCCGGTATCGTAATGCACGCCACGAAGTACGGCGACACCTCGCTCATCGTGAAGATTTTCACGCAGCAGCAAGGCAACCAGTCGTTCATCGTGAAGAGTGCCTATCGGAAAAACAGCCGTTTCGCGGCATCGTATTTTTCTCCGCTTGCCGTGATGGACATCTCCTACGATGACCACAACAAGGGTTCGTTGAAGTATTTGAAAGACATCACGCCGAGAACGACCGCCGCACAGATGTACTACGATCCTGCGAAGAGCTCCATTTTGCTGTTTTACAACGAGATACTGTATAAGCTGTTGATGGATTCCGGTCAGGATGAGGTGCTGTTCGATTTTCTGCAGGAGGAGATTGCGAAGGTGCATGCGTCGAGTGGCAGCATGGCCGAACTGCCGTTGCGATTTCTGTTGCGCCTCAGTCGCGTGATGGGCTACGAACCGGAGGACAACTTCTCCGACAGCACTCCCTATTTCTCGTTAGAGGAGTGCCGTTTCCAGCCGTTCTATATGGAAGATGCCGGATTCCTGAGCCGTCAGCAGAGCGAATACCTCCACCTGTTGCTCACCTGCAACGAACCGGTGCCGGTCTCGCGCGGCGTCCGCAACGCCCTGTTAAAAGGGCTGGTCGCCTACTTCCAGATGCATAACGAGCAGATTAGGAAGATTGACTCCTTAGAGATTCTCTCAACGGTACTGCATTAATCGACTTCCGCATCCTTTCCCAAGGCCTTTTGCAGATCCTGCCGCATTCGGAGCATGGTCGGGATGAAGTTGAAGGCCAGGTTGCGCGCGGCGACCATTTTCAGGAAAGAACTGAAAATAGCGAAGAAGCCCATTTGCTCGACGAGCATCCCGTTACACCTCATGATACCGGGATAGGCAATGGCTAATTCGATGACTCCGGAAGCGATGACGACGAGAACCATCACCACCCAATAGACCACCGGATGCTTTTGGTGAAGTTTCGGGTAGATCAGGAAGTAGTTGGCATACATGGTGGCCAACAGGACTACCCCTGTCAGAACCTCCCGGATCGGGCTGCCCGCATACGTGCGAATGATGGCGTTGCGGGAGAAGTACCAAAGCAGGCAGGCGCAGAACAGAATGTTCAGCAGAACAAAGATAATGGTGCGTTGTTGCTTTTTCATAGTGGTAAGTATTAAAAGACGACCGCAAAAATATAAAAAAAACGTTTCGCTCCCGTTTTTTTTGTACCTTTGCGCTTTATTTGAAATACGGAAAAATGAAAAGAGCGATTATCAGTGTGAGCAACAAGGAAGGCGTAGTGCCTTTCGCTCAGGAACTTACAAAGTTAGGATTTGAGATTATTTCCACAGGCGGCACGCGCAAGGCGTTGGAGGCTGCGGGTGTTCCCACCATCGGCATCAGCGAGGTGACGGGCTTTCCCGAGATTATGGACGGGCGCGTGAAGACCTTGCACCCCAAAGTGCACGGCGGACTCCTCTCCGTGCGCACGAACCCCGAGCATGTCAAGGAGATGGAAACCAACGGCATCGCCCCCATCGACATGGTGGTGGTGAACCTCTATCCGTTCAAGCAAACCATTGAGAGAGAGGGGACTACGTTTGAGGACGCCATCGAGAATATAGATATCGGCGGACCCTCGATGTTGCGCAGCGCGGCCAAAAACCACGCATTCGTCACCGTGGTGGTCGATCACAATGATTACGCCACCGTTCTGGAAGAGCTGCGTGCCCACGGCGACACCACGTTGGAGACCCGCCGCCGTCTGGCCGCCAAGGTCTTCCGCCACACGGCCGCCTACGACACCTACATCTCTACCTACTTGACAGAGAAGACTGGTGAGGAATTTCCGGAGAATCTGACGCTTACCTTCACCAAGAGGCAGGCGTTGCGCTACGGCGAGAACCCGCATCAGGAAGCGGCCTTCTATGCCGGCAAGAAACAGGGATTCTCGATGGCTTGGGCCGAACAGCTGCACGGCAAGGAGCTTTCTTACAATAATATACAGGATGCAGACGCCGCGTTGCAGATTCTGCGCGAGTTCGACGGCCCGACGATGGTGGCCGTGAAGCACAAGAACCCCTGCGGTGTGGGACTCGGCGCGAACGCCTTGGAAGCTTGGACCCGCGCTTACGAGGCCGACAGCGTCTCCATCTTCGGCGGAATCGTGGCCTCCAACCGCGAGATCGACCTGCCGACCGCCGAGGCAATGAAGCCCGTCTTCCTCGAAATCATCCTCGCGCCCTCGTTCACGCAGGAGGCCTTCGACCATCTCTCCACCAAGAAGAACATCCGGCTGATGACCTTCAGCACCGACAAGGCGAATGCCGACGAGCGGATGTATGTCAGCGTGGCCGGCGGTCTGCTCTGCCAATCCCTTGACCGCAAACGTTTTGAGGACTATGAATTGAACGTGGTGACCGAAAAGGCCCCGACTGCTGAGGAGATGGAGAACCTCAAACTGGCGATGACAATCTGCAAACACGTGCGCTCCAACGCCATCACCGTGGCGGCGGGCGGCTGTATCGCGGGAGTCGGCGCAGGCCAGATGAACCGCGTCGGTGCCGCCCATATCGCCTTGGAAGAGGCTAAGGAGAAGGGACTTACAAAGAATCTATGCCTGGCAAGCGATGCTTTCTTCCCCTTCGACGATGTGGTGAAGATGGCAGCGCAGTATGGCGTCACGGCCATCATCCAACCTGGCGGCAGCGTCCGCGACGAGGATTCCATCAAGGCCTGTAACGAACTCGGCATCGCGATGGTCTTCACGGGAGTACGACATTTCAAACATTGAGTTTCAATATTAATGCCCCGATAGGGGCAAGAGCTCGGTAGCGTTAGCAAGTTCAAAGTTTATGACAATAAATCCGAATATAGAACCTTCGTGGAAGCAGGTGCTGTGGGACCAGTTCCAAGCTCCGTATTTCGCTGAGTTGAAGGCATTTCTGGTCGAGGAGAAGAAGCACTACCAGGTGTTTCCGCCGGGTCCGCAGATTTTCAATGCCTTCAACTCGACCCCGTTCGACCAGGTGAAGGTGGTGATTATCGGGCAGGATCCGTACCATGGTGAGGGTCAGGCGCATGGACTCTGTTTCTCCGTGCAGGACGGGGTGCCGATTCCCAAGTCGTTGCAGAACATCTTCAGGGAGCTGAGCACCGATGTCGGGTTCCGGATTCCGGCGAGCGGCAACCTGCAGCGATGGGCGGCACAGGGCGTGCTGCTCCTCAACGCCACCCTCACGGTGCGCGCACATCAGGCGGGCTCTCATCAGCGTCACGGCTGGGAGACCTTCACCGACTGCGCCATCCAGCGGCTGTCGGAACAGCGCGAAGGGCTCGTCTTCCTGCTATGGGGCAACTATGCCATCGAGAAACAGCGCCTTATCGATACACGCAAGCACTATATCCTCACGGCCCCGCACCCGTCGCCGCTCTCCGCCTCGCGCGGATTCTTCGGGTGCCGCCATTTCTCAAAAACCAACGAGATTCTGATGTCCCTGGGGAAAACTCCCATAGACTGGCAATTATAGGAGCTGCGGCATTCCTGCAGGAGCTGCAGCATTCCTGCCGCTGAAATACTCGCCAGAAACACCTACGCTCCCACTGCAAAACATTATCGAAATGAGTAATACGTTTCTGAACCAGCTAATAGAGAGAATACTAGACGACAAGGACGTCCCGTTGCATGACGTTGCTGTAATCCTGCCGAACCGTCGTGCCCGCCGTCTGCTGCTGCAGAACCTTCACCAGGCGAACGGGTGCAAACCGATGTTCGCGCCGCAGATCTTCCCTATGGAGGAGTTCGTGGCATGGCTTTCGCCCCTCAAGGAGATTGACCAGGTCACCCAGCTGTTGCGTCTGCACGAGCTTACGCGGGAGTTCTCCGGCGAGCGTTTTACCACCCACCAGCTGCTGACTTGGGGCGTGGCCTTTTTGAAGGACATCAGTGATATGGACATGCAGTTGCAGGATGTGTCCGCCTGTCTGCGGGAATATGCCGAGGCCGCCAAGTTCGAGATTCCCTTCGGAAAAGAGGAAATGTCGGAGTCGGACCGCGAGAAAATCCAGTTCAACGTCCTGCTGGCAGATATTTATCTGAAGTACAAAGGATTGCTGAACAATAACGGGGAGGCTTACGAGGGGATGATCTACCGTGATAGCGCCGAAAATATCGCGGAATATGCCCGGAGACTGCCCTTCAAACGGCTGATCTTCGCCGGCTTCTACGCCCTCTCGCCCGCTGAATTGGAAATCATCCGGTATCTCAAAGAACACTTCCACACCGAAATCTATTTCGATATCGACCCGTTCTATTGTCGTATGGAAAAAGAGGCTGGACTTCCTGATTATGAGCGAAATACCTCATTCTTTATCCATCGTGACTGTGAACGGCTGAAGTTGGATCCGAAGAAACTCTCCTTCAATGAGCCGCACTTCGCCCGGACGCCCAAAGAGGTGAAGATAGTCTCCACCTCCAAGAACATGCGGCAGATTTACGGCGCCATACGCGAGGTGGAACGCATCAAGAAAGAGAAAGCCGAAATGCTGAAGCTCGACCTCTCTGATGAACAGACTATCGTGGATATGTCGGACACGGTTGTGGCTTTAGCGGACGAGAACCTGCTGATGCCGTTTCTGATGTCCTGTCAGCCTAAGAATATGAGAGTGAATGCGACGATGGGATTCCCGTTTGAGAGCACGCCGGTGAGCAGCGCCCTTCAGATTGTGATGGCGATCTACGAGTCGGTGTTCGCGCTCACCCCCGAGGGTGCTGCGGAGCTGATGTTCAGCGGCGAGGATGTGGAGCGGCTTTGGGATCACGAACTGCTCAAGGCCGAGAAACCCGACAAGATCTACTTCCCGACAGTCCTCCATCACTCGCAACTTCCTCACAAAGAGATTTTTGGGAATATCCCAATCCCAATCGTTGCCCGCCGCCTGCCCACCCTGTTGCGACAGTTTTGTACATACGGCGACTCATTGACGTCGGAACCGCTCTACAAGGCGCTATGGCAGGAAGCGGATAGCAAATTAGCCGACCTGCAGACGCTTTTCGATGACCATTTCGGCGATGACGAGCCCGTGGATTACGCTTTTGCGAAATTCTCCGTGTTGAAGGCGTTGCACAACGTCTCCATCTCCATGAAAGTCGATCCCGACAAAGGACTCCAGGTGATGGGCCTTTTGGAGACCCGAATGATGGATTTCAAGAATGTCATCATACTTTCGGTGAACGAAGGCATACTGCCGAAGGGCATCACCTACAACTCGCTGCTCCCGTTCGATTTCAAGTACAAATTCGACGGGAAGGAGGCGCTGCCTAACTATCTTTACCAAGATCAAGTCTATGCCTACCACTTTTTCCGGCTTTTGCAACGCGCTGAAAATGTGATGCTGGTCTATAACAGCTTCTCGGATGTGACGATGGCCGAGAAGAGCCGGCTCATCGCGCAGTTGGAGTACGAGGTGACAGCCCAACACCTTGAGGAAACGATTGCCATCACGCACCAGAACTTGGATTTCTCCCTTTCGCTGCCGGAACGCACGTCGCTGTCGATTCCCAAGTCCGACGACGTGATGAAACTGCTGCACGGCTTCAAATTCTCCGCCTCATCGTTGCAGACGTACATCGCTTGTCCGTTGCGCTTCTACTTCCAGTACCTGATGCGCATTCGAGAGACCCCCGTGCTCTCCGACCATTTGGAAGCGTACGAGATCGGCACGATTATCCATGCGCTCTACAAGCAGGCTTTCGATGAACTTATACCGGAACCGAATCGAGCGAAATACAAGGCCATCCTTCAGCGCCATATCGACAGTGTGGAGGCAGATATATGCTGCGAGATTCGAAAATTAGAGGGGCGGAAGACCTTGACGGATAGGGATTTGGAACAGGGTTATTGGCTGATTAACCGACGGATTATCCGAGAGACGGTCTGCAAGTATTTGGAGCGGGTCCAGTCGGAACTGCCGGAATCACCATGGATGATCATGGCCAACGAAATGGGCGTGGATATAACGGATTATCCAGTGGCCCCGGTTGACGGTTCTTTCCCATTCCATATCCGTCTGACGGGCAGTTTGGATCGTGTCCAGCATATTGGGCGCGATGTGATGGTGATAGACTATAAGACCGGCAAGGTAGAGCAGTCGCACCTGAAGCTCACTCTGAAGAAGGAGGCCGGAGGTGACGAGAAAGCTATGGCCGCGGAGGTGGACAAACTCTTTACGGACAGCAAGTACGACAAACTGTTCCAGCTGACGTTGTATGTGCTGATGTATGAGAAATGCGCAAAAGAAAAGCCCACTTCGGTGCAAGTGGGCATTATCAGTACGCGGGAGGTCAACCAGGACCATCCAACCTATTTGTTCCAGGGATCTCTTTTCGGAGATACGGATTTGTTACAGCACAAACATCTGATTTCCGAGCGGTTGAATCTACTGTTTTGCGAGCTATTTGACAAATCGGCACCGTTCACGCAGACTTCCGACAAAGAGACCTGCAAATACTGCGACTTCCTGCATCTCTGTGGACGCCAGACATCTACGGAGAACAGGGTCTAAAGCTTCTTCATCCGTGCCGTCAGGGTGTTCTGGAGGAGGCAGGCGGTAGTCATGGCACCGGTGCCGCCGGGCACGGGGGTGATGGCGTCGCAGATTTTGGAGACTTCGTCGAATTTCACGTCGCCACAGAGCCGGTACCCTTTGGGTTGAGTCGCGTCCTCGATGCGGTGGACGCCCACGTCGAAGACGGTGGCACCCTCCTTGACGTATTCGGCGGTGATCATTTCTGGCTGCCCGATGGCCACGATGAGGATGTCAGCGCGGCGGCACACCTGCGGGAGGTTTTCCGTGCGGCTGTGACAGACGGTCACAGTGGCGTTCACACTCTTCTGTAACATCAACATAGCCAGCGGTTTGCCCACGATGTTGCTGCGTCCCACGATGACACAGTTCTTACCGCTCGTCTCGATGTCGCTGCGTTTCAGCAACTCGATGACGCCGTGCGGGGTGGCGGGCAGGTAGCACTCCTTGCCGAGCAGCAGGTTGCCCATGTTCTCGGGGTGGAAGCAGTCCATATCCTTCGCGGGGCTCACATGCGCGGTCACCTTGTCGATGGAGACCTGCTTGGGTAGCGGCATCTGGATGATGTATCCGTCGATCTCGTCGTCTTGGTTGATGAAATCGATAGTGGCGAGGAATTCC
>Ga0247611_10008014_pt1 | contig 13121 bp, 11 predicted proteins | sample 177DNAGHGhighgp2_FD_192422 | JGI IMG/M metagenome (GOLD analysis project Ga0247611, IMG submission 192422) | Sheep rumen microbial communities from Palmerston North, Manawatu-Wanganui, New Zealand - 1770 DNA GHGhigh gp2 | ecosystem: Host-associated > Mammals > Digestive system > Stomach > Rumen... | reverse complement strand
TGTATAGCTTCTGTCCCACTTCATCACACCATATGTTCCTTCTGCCTGAATACTCCTGTTCATTTAGATGCGCTTTCTATGGAAGACCAGGAATCACTTAAGTCTGCATTGAGGACCCCGTACAACCGATAAGTTAGACAAAGCTTATCTGGAAGAAATATTGACTTGACACAACCGTGACGCGTCATGATAATATAGCTTATCACTTTATTATTTATATAAAAGGAGATTAAAAATGGCTGAAGTCCAAAGAGAAAGCGCAAAGACACCGCTTCCCGTATGGAAGGAGTGGTTCTTTGGCACAGGTACACTGGGCATGACGATGTGCAACAGTGTCATGAATACTTTTTATTTCTATTTCCTAACGAATGTGGTTATGATGGCTCCCGCACTTATGGCTATCATCACCACGGTTTCCAGGTTCGCAAGCGTTTTCTATGCACCTATAAAAGGTGTCATCATGGGAAAGAAAGAATGGAAACACGGAAAATACGGAGTTTATCTCAAGTTCTGGGAGCCCTTAGGAAGAGCTGTTATGGTGCTTTGCTTCGTCAATATGCAGGCATCACAGTCAGTTCAGTTTATCTATTATGTAGGTATATTTGTCATAGCAGGATTCCTGCTTTCATTCCCTGATACAGCGACGCTTGCTTCCATGCAGTTCCTGACGACGGACGCACAGCAGGCTGTAAGACTTTCTTCAAAGAAGAGCGTTGTAGCTACTTTCGGCCAGGTCCTCAGCTCACTTCTCACTGTCAGACTCGTTGTAGCTTTCGGACAGGGAGATCAGGGGAAAGGATATTTCATGGTCTATCTGACATACTCCATACTTGCAGTCATAGGATACTGGCTCACTTCGGGTATAGTCCTCAAGAATTACGACTTCTACAAAGTACAGGACGCGGGACTTGAAGAAAAAGCCCGTATCGAAAGAGAAAAGAAGGCTGCCGAGGAGGCAAACAAGGAAAAGACCCCCTTCAGCGTATATCTGAAGGCCTACACAACAAACTTCTCCCCGATCGCACTGATGATAGGTGATGCGTGCAAAGCTTCCGCATCGCTTCTGTATTCAGGATCGATCACTTATTACCTCACTTATTACGTTGGAGACGCAAGCAAACTTACACTCTTCCTGTTCACTGCAAACATGGGACTGCTGCTGGGAAGCTGGTGCTGCCCGACCTGTGTAAGACTGTTCGGAAGGAAGATGACGAATGTGTTTGCTTACGGCGGATTTGGCGTTGCTCTTATCCTTGCTCATTTCATCGGTGTCGGAGAAGCATGGGCAATAATAATGTTTGTCGGCATCGGCAGATTCTTCTCAGGACTTAACGCATCCATTGTCGGAGCATTCTATGTAGATATAGCGGATGAATATGAATACAGATCCGGATACAATTTGACTCCGTTCTTCATGTCGATGGGCGGCCTCTCATGGACTATTGCATCCGTATGCTGCGGAACTATAGTCGGAGGAACTCTTGCCAGAGTAGGATTCAATGCGGCTGCAGAAGTCACTCAGCCGATGCTGGATGCAATGCTTAACCTGATGACCTTCATCCCGGGCATTCCTCTTGCCATAGGTACCGTGATCTTTATTCTGGGATACAACCTGACAGACAAGAAGATGGCGCCTATTCGCGCAGATCTTGCTGAAAGGCGTAAGGAAAAAATAGAATAGTGATCGAAATATAAAACACTGTATATAGATAAGGAGGGAATAAGCTTTATGAAACTGCTTGAAGAATTAAAACTCAAAAACGTTACGTTTAAAAACAGGATAGCATTTCCGCCTATGACCACCGCATACGGCGGTGGTAACGGCGTTCACGACGATTTGTTTGCACCTCAGTCCATAGCATTCTACGAGAGACTTGCAAAAGGCGGCACATCCTATGTCGTTATAGGCGATATTCCGACATGTAATACATTTGCAAATTCAAGATCGAAAGTCACCAGCAGGGATGATATCCCTAATTTGAAACTGCTTGCAGATACATTGCACAAATATGACTGCAAACTAGGTCTTCAGTTCTTCGTCGCAGAATGTGACGTTGAAGAAATGAGCAGGTTGATAGCCGAAGGTAAAATGGCGGAGGCCAGAGCAATCATGCGCGGCCACGATTATCCTTTAGTCATATCGGCTGAAAAGATAAAGGAGATCGTCGAGCTTACGGCTCAGTCGGCAGTATGGGCTCATGAAGCAGGAGTTGACGTCATACAGGTCCACGGCGACAGATTCAACGGAGTCCTTCTTTCCAGCACTCTCAATACAAGGACGGACGAATATGGCGGATCTCTTGAAAACAGGATGAGATTTGCTCTTGAGACCGTAAGAGCGATCAGAGAAAAATGCCCGGAGATTGCAATAGAGTACAAGTTCTCCATGAGAACGGTCAATCCCGACGGTTCGATCAGAGGCAACGGCGGCCTGAATCTGGAAGAGTCCCTCATTTTTGCAAAGGAACTTGAAAAGGCCGGTGTGGAGATGCTTCATGTTGCGCAGGCAAATCATACAAGCCAGAGCGAGGATACTATGCCTCCCATGGGTGTCCAGCCTTACGGGTTTACTACAGCCAAGTATCTTGATGAACTGAGAAAAGTTGTCAGCATTCCTCTTTGCGCAGTGGGAAGGATCATCAATCCCAACACTGTTGAGGCGATACTGGAAGACGGAATGGCGGACATGGTGTCTCTCGGGAGGAGCCTTCTCTGTGATCCTGACTTTGTAAACAAGTATGCTGAAGGAAAGGCCGATGAGATACGCCAGTGTATAAGCTGTAACAAAGGCTGTCTGGATTCAGTTATGGCATCGACCTTCTGCCAGTGCTCACTCAACCCCGAAAACGGATATGAGCTTGTAAGGGAGATCGTACCGGCAAGCGTTAAAAAGAAAGTCGCCGTTATAGGCGGCGGAATGGCTGGTATGGAAGCTGCCAGAGTTCTTGCATTAAGAGGCCATGACGTCACTTTGTACGAGAAGACTTACCGCCTTGGCGGCCAGGTCAATATAGCTGCGGTCCCTCCGAGAAAGTTCGAGATGAGAAGGGCTATAGATAACTATGAAAGAGTACTGCCTAAATACGGAGTGAATATAAGACTTGGATGCGACGCTGCCAAGGAAGATCTGTCGGGTTACTCCGATGCCGTAATAGCGACAGGTGCAAAAAACAAGGATATACCTGTTCCCGGTCACGATGAAAGCTATGTTTTCTCCGCATGGGATGTTCTTGACGGAAAATCCATAGTGTTTGGTAACGTCGCGGTTATAGGAGGAGGGCTTGTCGGCGCTGAAACCGCTGAATTCCTTGCGAATATCGGGGCAAAGGTAACTATAGTTGAGATGCTTCCGACTATCGCAAAAGACGAGGGCGTTACGGTCAGACCTACACTGATGAAGGATCTTGAGTCTCATGATGTAAAGATGTACGTCAATACCCGGCTGCTCAAAATAGAAAACCGCAAGGTATATTGTGAGACCGTGGAAGGGGACAAGAAGATCGAATCGATCCTCCCTGTTGATTTCGTCGTCATGGCTGTCGGTGCTGACGGATACAAAGCAGAGCTCCCCGGATTCAAAGGGAATATATATTATGCGGGAGATTGTGCAGGAGAAAGACCTTCTGATATCTCACACGCTACCAAGAGCGCATATGATGTTGCTTGCAGCATATAGTGCAAGATAAAAACATTGACAATGATGTGACGTGTCACTATAATTACAGTGACGCGTCACAATTATTTTTCATGTATTATTTTTAAGGAGTTTATTATGTCTGAAAAACAACGTGAAACTGCTAGCAAAGAGTTTCCACAATGGAAAGAGTGGTTCATCGGTACCGGTACACTTGGATTCACAATGTGTAACTCCGTAATGAACACATTCTATTTCTTCTTCCTTACGAACGTAGTTCATATGTCTCCGGCTTTCATGGCTATCGTTACGACGGTATCCAGATTCGCAGGAGTGTTCTATGCACCTATCAAGGGTGTCATCATGGACAAAGCTGAATGGAGATCAGGAAAGTACAGCGTTTATATGAAATGGTTTGAGCCTATCGGAAGAATTCTGATGTGCCTCTGCTTCGTAAACGTACAGGCTTCCCAGACAGTTCAGTTCATCTACTACGTAGGTATTTTCGTAGTTGCTGGATTCTTCCTCACATTCCCGGATACCGCTGCTTTGGGTGCAATAAGACTCGTAGCAAAGACTCCGGATGCAGCAGTAAGAATGTCTTCAAAGAAGAGCGTAGTCGCAACATCCGGCCAGGTTCTTTATTCACTGGTAACAGTTTCCTTAGTTGCACTTCTTGGTAAGGGCGATCAGGGAAAAGGATACCTCTGGGTATACATTCTCTATTCTGCACTCGCAATCATCGGATATCAGCTGACTGCAGCTATCGTAACAAAGGACTACGATCTGTACAAAGTTGACAACGCCAAGAAGGAAGAGAAGGCAGTTGAAGAGAAGGTCAAGATCCCGTTCTCTACTTATATCAAGGCCTACACACACAGCTTCGCTCCCATTTCCCTGCTTATTGGTGATGCTTGCAAAGCTTCCGCATCTCTGCTTTATGCAGGCGCTATCACATACTATCTGACATACTATGTACAGCAGCCTGAAAAGCTCACACCGTTCCTTATGACAGCTAACATTTCAATGCTTCTCGGAAGCTATTGCTGCCCGTTCGTAGCAAAGCTCGTAGGAAAGAAGTGGACAAACGTCATCTCCTATGGTGGCTTCGGTCTCTTCCTCATCCTCGGATATTTCGTAGGTGTTGGAACAGCTCTCGGAATTACAGCATGTGTTGGCGCAGGAAGATTCTGCTCCGGACTCAATGCTTCCATCATCGGTGCATACTATATCGATATGGCTGAAGATTACGAGAACAAGTGCGGTGTCAACATGACATCCTTCTACATGTCTGTTGGCGGACTTTCCTGGACACTGGCATCTGTATTCTGCGGAACTATCGTAGGTACAACACTTGCAAAGGTCGGATTCAGCGCAACAGCGCCTGTAACACAGCCGATGCTCGATGCTATGCTCAGACTCAACACACTGATCCCTGGAATTCCGCTTGCAATCGGAACAGTTATCTTTGCTCTAGGCTACAACCTGACCGACAAGCATATGGAAAAAGTCCATGCTGAACTTCAGGCAAAGAAAGCAGCTGCAGCAGAAAAAGCTGAGTAATGATTAAAACAATATTGTGACCAATCTGCAGTTTCCAAAGGCTTTGTGCCTTTGGAGACTGTTTTTTATGAAGAATTGGTTAGTATTTTTGTTTCTATAATATCATGGAGGTCCTAGCAAAATGAAATCTATTTCGCAAAAAGGTATAATAAAAAAATTGCTTCCGTATATTCCTATTGCCATGGTGATAATCATTGTATTCTATATGATACTACCGGGGATCAAATTCAAAAAAAGTCTTGAAGGGATGATTTTTTGCTCATCTAAAGACCTAATATATCATGAAGGTGAGCGGACATTTCAAGCATCTCAATTCACGGTCAATAACGGAAAGTTAAGTTTAAAAACAGCACCACTACAAAGTGATACAGAAGGACCTTTTCATATAGATCATCATAATGACGGTGATTATATATTTATAATATATAAAAATCTTTCCGGTGATTATGTAATTAAAATACCTCTGGCTAACGGCAGTAGTATATTCCCAACTGGTTTTTTTGAAATTGACGACGGATATGTTAAAGGGTTTTACGTTGGTACGAATTATTTCTTTCGCCTTGAGGAACCCTTGTTCTAGGATAACAACAGCCCCTTATGGACTTTTCGCCACAGATTGACAGCATGCCAGTCATAATCTAGTAGGAGGGAGTGATTAGCCCCCATCCTCTCACACCACCGTAAATCCCGTTCGGTACACGGCGTTTTCAATAGTTAACGTGTACTGACTGATACGCAATGAATGCATTTCAGCAAAACTAATCTACGTTTGTTATCAGATCCTAAATAGAAAAAGAGTCCCTTTTATACCGGGCCTCTAATTGTGTATATATGCTTTTAGTTAAAATACATGATCAGCGAGCAAAAAAAATAAAGGCATGCACGCCTTTATCTTAATGGATCATTAAATTCTATCAATGAAGCTTCTTTGGTTTTTTCTTCTTGTTAGCTTCTCTTTCAGCAAGGTCTTCAGCTCCGATCTGAGCGATGTCCTTGCTCATCTGCTCGGATGCGACGACCGATATCATTGCGCCTAAGAAGGTGATTGCCGTCTTGTATACACCGGTCATATAATTGCTCGCGTATACAGCAATCCCGATACCGAGAAGTGTTAGAAAAATGAGACGGCGAAAAGTGGCACTCTCTTTGAAGTGAGTAATTATACGGGGGGTCTTTTTCATTTAAACTACCTCTAAACGATCATATAGTTGATAATAAGCATGTTTCATTATAATGACGTGTCACCTATATGTCAAATCATATTGGTTTCATGAGCTGCTAACAGCTTTTGTAGTTACTCATAAAATGAATGAATATGATTATAAATTATATTAATGCCTACTGGCTTTGATTTATGTTATAATAACGAAAATTTATAAAAGGAATAAATTTCTATGTCAAAATACAACAAAAAAACCGATGAACTTTTGCTGAGTACTGCAGAACGCCTTTTTTTCGAAAAAGGGTATGCAGAAGTATCAGGAAGAGGCATATGTGAAGTGGCCGGCGTATCAAGAAGCAGATTGCAATATTATTATGCCGATAAAGGAGAACTGGCATCTATCATACTGAGGAAAAGCCTTGCTGATCTGCATTATAAACTCGGAGATTGTGTATTTGGGAAAACGGGCAGAACCGGAACTGATCAGGAATCTGATTTCGTGTATATGACTACACTTATCATGTGTTTTGTCGGTATTTTGTCAAAAGATATCAGCCCTTCGAAGTTTTACAGCGAATGCATGGATGCCGGTGTAGCTAGTCGTGTGTTATCGGAATACCTTGAAAAAAGTATGAACATACTGAACAGGGATATCGATCATCCATACGACGAAAGGCACATAAAGACGTTTTCCAGAATGTTCGCCAATGCGTTTTCCGCAAACAGCAAAAAGTACAAAACAAATGATGCACAAGAAGATCATTCACTGTTCTTCGGAGAAGTGTATTCGGACCTTTATATGAAGATGCTGGATATAGATGCAAACAAACGAAAAAAGATCATTGATAAAGCTGAAAGCATATACAAAAAACTTCGTATTAGTTTCAAGTCAATGTATGAAATAGAAATTACCAAGTTATAAAACACAGAGGACCTTATGTGAAAGTAAGGTCTTTTTAATTGCCTTCAGTATCATTTTATTGACAAATCAATGACGCGTCATTATACTAAAAACGGTGTCGATGACGCGTTGTTTCTAATGCAATCTGTATGACACCGGCAGATTGCGAGCCGAAAGGCAGATTCTGCTGAAAATGCAGAATAGTATTTTATTTGTATAATTCTCGAAATCACACTGAGAATTGTATTTCTTTAGAGGAGAGAGTATAAAATGACACCACATGAACAGGTCTTGTATAGATCTAAATTATTCAGGGATGCAATATCATTTAAAGTACCTGACAGAACGCCGCACTTCAACTGCGCAGTAACTTGGAAGATCATCGATTCAGGTTATAAGTACAGTGAAGCTTTCAATGACTATGATCTCATGACAAAGATAGTCAGGCGTTTCTGCGACATCTATCCTTTCGACCTCCTTATGGATAATGGAGCAAGGAATCCGTTCAAGGTAATGGACGCATTCGGAGAAAAGGGATACTACTATTATGATGATGATTCCTGCGTAGTAGGCGTTGAACCTTATCAGCTTTGCCCATCTGAAGATCTGGTAGAGTATGCAAAAGATCCTACCAAGTATCTCTGGACGAAGACACTTCCCGCCAGATTTGCTGATTGGGATGAAAAGGGACTCGATGTATGGCAGAAGGCAATGGACGAACAGTTGGCATTCAACAACTTCTCCATGAATACCATCAATATGATGAGAGATGAGTACGGTATCCCGTACGCAAACTCCACGATGACTGGATTCGCAGCATATGGTATTGAAACTATGTTTACCGCGATCCGTGGCATCAAGGGTCTTTCGATCGATATCAGAAGACATCCTGATGAGCTCAAAGAAGCCGTTGATATCATCGACAACAACGGTATTTATAAGCTCATAGACAAGATAGCCGGTCTTGAAGAGGGAACAGATCCTGAAACATGCTTCGATATTTCGAGCATAATGCTTGCACATACGGTCCTCAGTCCGAAGACATTTGAGAGATATTATTATGCTCCGATGAACAAGCTCATCGAAACCATAGCATCAAAGAAGAAGCAGTACAGGATCACGGTAGAAGGAGCTGCGGCTCATCTTCATGATTTCTATCGTGACTATCCGCAGGGCACACTTGCTATGCTCCTTGAGCAGGATGACATTTTCGAGAGCAGAAAGTCTCTTCCGAATATCTGCATGATAGGCGGAATGGAAACGACCATGCTCAACGATGCTACAAAGCAAGAATGTCTTGACTGGTCAAAGAAGCTCATTGATGAGCTCACTCCCGGATTCATCTTTGCAGAGAACAAGTTCATATCCTATAAGAACGATGCTAATGCAGAGAATCTCAAGGCTGTATGTGACTTTGTTGCTACTTATATGAACAAGAAATAGGAGGGTGTTATGGGTAAGAACGTTTACAAAGATTATCCGGAAGGATTCAACAAGCTTGCTGAAGATCTGAAGATGCCTATGGATGACCCGTTTATGAAGAAGTTCATGCTGACTATGCTGGTCAACACCATAGCAAACAACTGATCCTTAACAAAGTCTAAAAAATCAAGTATGATCAAACTGACTTGCTTATAAAACGGGCAAGTCAGTTTATCGTTTTTTGTACAAACGTACGAGGTGAATACTGTGATCAAATTTTTTGGGGGCTTATTAATTCAATTAAAGGAGCTTACAGGCAATTATATTTTTGCCATTCTTTTATTTGCTGCAGTGGCTGCAATGCTGCTGTTTCCTTTCATTAAAGCTGACACGTTCAACGTTCTGACATGCAAGGCTTTAAGTGAAAAGATATCAGAAATATCTAAAAAGTATGCTGGAAATAGAGAGAAGAAGTTTGACAATATAGCAAAATTATCGGCAAAGTACGGCGTCACAGCCATGTCTTTCCTGGTATGCTCCTTTTTTGAGTTGCTCGTAGGATTTCTTATAGCTCTCGGGCTAAAGTGTACGGAGATATCCAGTGCGGATACTATGTTCCTGGGAGTCGATCTCAAGATGACCATAATACAGATGTTCAAATCGAATGGGATCGTTATCCCGCTGGTCGCGCTCATGGCGCTTGCGGGGATCTTCGAATATGCATATGATGCTCTCGCGCAGAAAGATTTTATAGTCGACATCAGTTTCACCAATTTCATAAGCAGGTCTATCGCATTTGCTATCTCGCTGTTTCTTCCATGCGGATTCCTTATTTACTGGTGCGGTTTTGAACTCATCGAACTGATAGTTCTTTTGTATGTCACCAAGTTGAGAGAAAGCTTTTATATCGAAAAACTCAAAGCTCAGCTTAGTAAAAAGGGAAAAGCTTTATAGCGAAGCTTAAATGAATGATCTGATCATGATGGACCGACAGGGTAGAGAATTACACTGCCGGTTTTATTTAGAGGGACTGTTTTTTTACAGCTCCTTTTTTTCGTTATAATATCTTGGATGGAACCTGACCCGCAGAGGGATATATTCTATCCTTGTTTATAGTCCCAAGTGTTGATATAATTACCTCATATCACCGTATCCCTGTGTAAAAAAAGCATATCTATAAGGAGAACAGACATGCCGTATTATCTCAAAGAGATCAACGAAAGATGCCGCAAAGATCCTAAGGAATTCATTGCAGAGTGCGATGCTTTTTATGATAAAAAGCTCCACATAGCAGCTGAAAGGATCCAGGGGAACTTAGAAAAGAGTCCTATAGTCCTCCTTTCGGGACCTTCAGGCAGCGGAAAGACGACTACTGCAATGAAGATCTGCGAAGTTCTTGAGCAAAACGGCATCAAGACTCACAGCATTTCTCTTGATAACTATTTCAAGGATGTGACGCCTGAGAATACTCCGAGGACAGAATCAGGGGACTATGATTTCGAATCTCCTCTTTGCCTTGATATGGATCTTTTGAACAAGCACTTTACCATGCTGTCCGAAGGTGAAGAGGTTCCTATTCCTAAGTTCGATTTCATTCACAAAAAGCGCAGCATAAGGCTCAACAGCACTCTTAAACTCAGCGGAAATGAAGTAGTCATATTTGAAGGTATCCACGCACTTAATGATGACATAACTTCGGTCCATCCTGAAGCTTTCAAACTCTACATATCAGCAAGGAGCAACATAGTCGATTTTGACGGCAGAGAAGTCTTTAAAGGCACATGGATAAGGCTCATGAGAAGAGTAGTAAGGGATTATCTTTTCAGGGGCACAGATGCAGCAGGGACTCTGGCTCAGTGGGCAAATATAAGGACAGGAGAAAAACTCTACATATCTCCTTTTAAAAACAAGGCTGATTATCAGTTCGATTCTTCATTCCCCTATGAAGTGCCGGTCCTAAATAACACGGCAACTGAGCTGTTTGAAAATATGCCAAAGGATACTCCAAGGTATGAGGAACTTCAGTCCATCATACCTGCGTTTGAACTCTTTGAGGATATCTCGCCGGACCTTCTTGCACCTGACTCCATGCTCAGAGAATTCATCGGCGGCGGGAAGTATAAATATTGACACTGATTGAATATTATTTGGCTGAATCCATAAATGGATTTAGCCTTTTTATATTTTTTAACAAATTTTACTTATGATCATACAATCAGTCATTTTTTTATTGATTTAAGATTTTAGTTGTGGTACTGTTAGCAACAACATACTGTTTAAGTGCTCTTTTTTAAAGAGATAATAGGGAATCGGGTGCAAATCCCGGGCGATCCGGTCACTGTAACGGACTTGATATGTACATTCAGCCATTGCCATAGGTGAGAAGGCGTACATATCTGTAATTCCGAAGCCAGGAGACCTGCTTGAACGGAACGATGAGTAACTTCCTGAGAAAGTAGCTTATCTGACGCCCGCTATTTTTTGATGTGCAATTAAGCACTAAGGCTGAAGAAAACGCCGCTTTTTAGGTTGAGAACTAAAAAGCGGTTTTATTTTGTCCTCAGGAACATGTATGAATACAAGGAGGAAAACATGAAACTCAAAAGAATCATCTCAATGCTGCTTGTCTTAGCTATGATGCTTTGCATCTTTGCAGCATGCGGCACAAACAACGGAGGAAACGGCGGCAATGGCGGCAATGGCGGATCCGGAAACGGACACTATCCTGTGACCATCAATACCTACAACTATGCAAAGGAGCCTATTACAGTAACATTCGAAAAGACTCCTGAAAAAGTAGTCTGCACAAACCAGACTCAGACAGAAATAATGCTTTATTTCGGCCTTGATAAGTATATTGCAGGTATGGCATATCTTGACGGCGCTGTAAGAAGCGACCTTCAGGCACAGTATGATGCCCTCAAAGCAGCCGGCAAAGAACTCACAGTAAAGGGTTATCCTCAGAAGGAAGTAGTTCTTGCTCTCGAACCTGACTTCATCTTTGGATGGAGAAGTGCATTTGCAGAAAAATCCCTTGGTGATGTTTCCGAATGGCATAACCTTGGTGTAAACACAATGATACTTCGCTGCTCAAACAACACTGTAAACAAGAGAGATCTTGATGCTGTTCTTGCTGACATTGCAGATATCGGAGCAATTTTTGACATCGAAGATAAGACCAATGCATATATCGCTGATGCAAAGGCTCTCATCGCAAAGGTAGACGAGAAGGTAGCAGCTCTTGACAGAGCTCCATACAGAGCTATCATCATCGAGCCGGGCAGAGACGGCACCTGGTACTGCTGGGGAAGCAATACTCTTACAGGAAACCTGGTAGTAAAGGCCGGTGCTGAATACGGACTTCCTGCAGGCGGAAATCTTTCTGTTGAAGATATCGTAAAGATCAATCCGGAAGTCATCATCGTTGACTATATGGAAGAAGAAGGCAAGACAACAGAGGAATGCGAAAGGGAAGCTATCGAAACAGTTACTCTTCAGGCAGCTCTTGCAGAAGTTCCTGCAGTAGCTAACGGCAAAGTAATGGCTGTCAATCTGACAGACGTATACGGCGGCGGGATCAGAATGGTCCCATCTGTTGAAGCAATGTTCAACTTCATGTACGGGGAATAGTATATAAATTATGATAAAAAGGCAGCTGCAGACATGTTTACTGCAGCTGCCTATTCTTAAAATAATGAGCAAACAAACTGATACCATTAAATACACAAATGCCAAGCATGCATTCCTGAGAATACTCATAGTCATATTTATAGCAGCTTTAGTATTGTCAATTATGCTTGCAGTGACCATAGGAGCAGTAAGCATTCCTTTTGGTGATGTATATAAAATAGTCATTTACAATGCGACTCATTTTCAAATAGGAAATATAGAGACAGGGATAGTCATAGGCGGAGATCTTGACTTTGTGTCCCATGGAACTATGTACGAGATAGTTTGGAACATCCGCATGCCAAGGGTCATGATGGGCGCAGTGGTCGGCATACTGCTTGCCATGTGCGGTATAGTCATGCAGGCTACAGTTCAAAATCCACTGGCAGATCCATATATACTTGGTATATCTTCAGGTGCATCTCTTGGTGCTACTTTCTCCATAATGATAGGTGCTTCGGCTCTTTTTACAGGAGTCCTTGCACAGATGGGTACCGCATTTTGGGCTTTTGCAGGCGCCCTTGGATCTATGACATTGGTCATGACTCTTGCTCACCTTGGGGGAGGCAGGATCACATCGGCAAAGCTGGTCCTTGCAGGAAGTGTAGTTGGAAGTCTTTGCGGAGCATTTACCAACATAATCGTATACATAGGGCAGGATGCTGAGAACATGAAGAATGTCACATACTGGCTCATGGGAAGTATGGCTGCAGCAAGGTGGAACAACATACTTCTTCCGGGCATCTGCGCCATACTTGGACTTCTTTTCT
>Ga0247611_10008012_pt1 | contig 13122 bp, 8 predicted proteins | sample 177DNAGHGhighgp2_FD_192422 | JGI IMG/M metagenome (GOLD analysis project Ga0247611, IMG submission 192422) | Sheep rumen microbial communities from Palmerston North, Manawatu-Wanganui, New Zealand - 1770 DNA GHGhigh gp2 | ecosystem: Host-associated > Mammals > Digestive system > Stomach > Rumen ... | reverse complement strand
TCTACACCATTTCTTGTTGTTTTAAGTTCAAGATCTCTCAATCTGTTTTCTTCGTTAAATATTCCTTTATTCTTATTTAATTGATCACTCGTAGTTATTGGAGTTATTACATCTTGATTAGTTGTTGTTTGTTCCATTGCTATATATTCTTTATTATCAATTGGTTTATTCTGAGCTACTTTAGTTGCATTATTATTATTTTCTTTATAAGGTACAACGTTATCAACATCTTTAATTGTATTATTCTTTATTGGTTCAACATTGTTAATTGTAATAACAGGTTTACCATCTTTATTTAAATAGATTTCTTTCCCATAATTATTATTAGTTGAAGCTACCGAATTTGATGAATTTTGAGCTTCTTTGTCAAGTGTAATAACAGGTTTACCATCCTTATCAGATGCTAGAACTACTGTTCCGTCAGATAAAGTTTTTGGTTCTGTTGAACTAGTAGTTATAGTTGAATTAGAAGGATCATAATCTTTTATAGGGGTAATTTTTATATTATTTCCATTTTCATTAGATGTTGTTGTATTAGCATTTACACTAGAATTTTTCTTATTCATATATTGTTGATAATCGTAAGCTGAGTTTATATTTGTTTTATTATCACTAACATAAGTTTTTAATTCATTTCTATTGTAATTTTTTTTATCATTTACCGGAGTTACAGTTATAACATCATCTTTTCCTTGAACTAGTGGTTTATTATTCCATGGTTCTTCTAGTTTTTTTGGCTCATTTGAGGCAAAATCTTTTTGATTTGTCCATCCCATATATACTTCAGATCCATCAGCTTGTTGTTCTATAATTCTTCCTTTTTCATCTAAATATATGTCTCCATCATCACCAAAATACATAGAATTTACCGATGATGAATCACCATTTTGCATATTTTCTTGTGACGAATAAATATTTCCTGATTTATTTAGTTTTTCAACATCTTCTCGAGTTATTTTAATACCTTCTATACTCATATAATTCACTCTCCTATTATAATTATATATTTATATTAAACGTTAAGTCAAATAGTAATTGTACATTAATGTAAAGCGTATAAAAAAGGAAGAATATTACTATTTTTAATTCACATAATTAAAATGTAAATGTTATTTACATTAATATTAAATAATTCTTGCAAATAAGTTTTTTTTTTGCTATGATGTATATATAAGATAGAGAGGAGAATATATATTATGGAAAAGAAGAATGTTGTATTTTTAACAGTTTTAGCAGTTGCTACTTTATTAACTGCTGTAGTTGGAACTACTTTTGCATACTTCACTGCAACAGTAACTAATACTAATACTCCAACTGCAACAACAATTACTACTGCTTCTGATTTAGGAATCACTTATTCAGATGGTGACGCAATTAGTATGACTAATATCGTTCCTGGTGAATACACTGCAGAAAAAACTATTACTGTTACTAATAATAGTACAACTACTGCTATGCATTACCAAATCACTTGGGATTCTGTAGCTAATGGCTTCACTCAAGGAAGTGCTTCAACTGATGATTTAGTTTACTCTTTAACTAGTGGTGGAACTAATAAAATCGGTACTACTGGTTATGCTGCAGCAGCAACTACTAATGATTATGTAACTACAACACTTGGAGCTATGGCTGGTACTAAAGCATATAGTGTATCTGGTGGTAAAGCTACTATTGATGCTGGAACTACTGAAATAACTGTAGCTGCTGTTCCTGCTACTGGTGTAGATGCTATTTTAGTACCTGATACTGAAATCGCTGCTGGAGCTACTCATACTTATGTTTTAAGAGTATATTATCTTGAAACTGGAGTTACTCAAAACGAGAATCAATCAAGTGCTACAACAACTGTATCATTTAGTGGTAAGTTAAAAGCTAGCATCGTTGCATCTAATGGTATTAGAACTGGAGCGTAATATATATAAAAAGAAGAGTTTAACTCTTCTTTTTTTATTTTCTTTATGATATAATTACCTTATGATAAAGAGGTGCTTTTAAGTGAGTGCAAAGAGTTTAAAAAAACAAAAGAGAAAAGATTGGTTTAAAGGTATTTTATTAATACTAGTTTTATTTGTTATAGCTGCGTTAGTATTATATGGATATGGATATATTACTAGAAATCATACTGAAGTTGTTAATTCAACATCCGTGTATGATTCTATTGAAAAATATGGATATACTTTAAATGATAATGCAACTGATTATTATAAAAAGGAATTTGATGCCTTAAAGACTATTGAAGAGGATAAAGATATAGCTACTCAAGTTGCTAAATTGTTTGTAATAGATTTATACTCAATTAATTATAAGATTAATAAATATGAAGTAACTAGTATGCAATACTTTTATTCAGATAAGAAAGATATGCATCGCCAAAAGGTGTTAGATACAATATATAGATATGTAGAAGATAATTCTTATGGTGATAGAAATCAAGAATTACCTGAAGTTAGCGAAGTAATAGTAAAAGAAGAAAAGAAAGACACTTATAAACTTGGTGATGAAAAAAGAGATGTCTTCGTTGTAACACTTGGAATCTCTTATGTTAAAGATTTAGGATATGATAAATTAGCAGAAGTTACTCTTGCAAAAGATGGTAATAATTATTCTGTTGTAAGTTATGATTCGATGTAGCTCTTACCTTGGTAAGAGTCTTTTTTTACCATTTCTTTATCGATATCGTTCAATACACAGAACTTTTTTAATAACCACTTTGGTTCAATTAAATCGCTACTAACAGGATCTCCTGTTATTCTGTGGATAACTATTTTAGGATTTAATAGTTCAAGTTGGGAAATAACGATGTCTATATACTCTTGTTTTGTTAAAATATGAAATTTTTCTTTTCTATAAAGTTCTTCTAACTCGGTATTTTTAGATACATATAACATATGTATTTTTATACCATCTATATTTATATTATTTAAATGTTTTACTGTTTGTAGCATCATATCTTTGGTTTCATATGGCAAACCATTTATTATATGAACTACTACTTCAATATTATTTTCTTTTAATTTTTTTACGCATTCATCAAAGCATTTTAAATCATGGCCTCGATTTATTAGTTTTAATGTTTTTTCATGTATGGTTTGTAACCCTAATTCAATAGTTAATTTAGTTCTTTTATTTAAATCAATTAAATATTTTAAGCATTCATCACTTATACAATCTGGTCTTGTTGCTATGGTTAAACCAATAACATTATTAATTTTAAGAACTTGTTCATATTTTTCTTTTAAGACACTTACTGGTGCATAAGTATTAGTATTAGCTTGAAAGTAAGCTATATAATAGGCATCGCTCCATTTCTTTTCCATTGTATCTTTTACTTTATTAAATTGGGTTAATAAGTCATCGTTAACGTTTCCAGCAAAGTCTCCTGAACCTAATTTTGAACAAAATATACATCCACGGCCATTTATTTTATGAGGACATGAAAAATTAGCATTTAAAGAAACTTTAAATACCTTTTTATTATAAATATTCTTATAATGATAGTTTAAGGTATGATATCTTTTATTATCTAATGTATATTTAAACATTCTTCTCATTTCCGTTCGTTAATATTTTATCATTATTAAGATAATTTGAAAATAAATAATTGTATGTTATAATTTTGTTAGGTGATAGATATGAATGATAACTATAGTATTTTAGAAAGATATGGAGAAGATTTAATTGCCAGAGACTATATAACTGATCCTGCAATTGCTAGAGACGAAGAAATCAAACAATTAATACTTATTTTGCTTACTCCTGAAAAGAGTGGTTTGCTTGTTGGTAAGGCTGGTATTGGTAAAACTGCTATTGTTGAAGGTCTTGCTTATCGTATTAAGAATAATATGGTTCCAAATGCATTATTTGGTTATTCACTATATAAATTAAATGTTACATCTTTATTTGGTAATTTGAATGTTGATGATCAAAGTGAAAATAGAGTTAGTTTATTAGTTAAAGAACTTGCTAATAGAGAAAAAACTATTGTATTTATTGATGAAGTTCACTTACTTACTAAAAGTGATGGTACTACAAATATGGATTTTGCAAATATGTTTAAAGCTGGATTAGACCGTGGAGAAATAAAGATGATAGGTGCAACTACTAGTGAAGAATATGAACAATACATTTTAAGAGATAGAGCATTCTTAAGAAGATTTCAAAAGGTTGATGTGTTAGAACCTGATCAAGATACTACTGTTAAAATACTAATGGGTACATATCCTAAAATAGAACATGAAATGAATGTTAAAATGGGATATACAACATTTATAACAGAAAAAATATGTCGTTTTATCGTTGAAATGACCGATGAATATAAAAGAGTATATGAAATATCATCTAGATATCCAGATATAGCTTTAACTGTATTATCCAATGCATTTACTTATGCTCAATTTGAAAATTCTAAAGAAGTTAAAATAAGACATGTTTATGAAGCTGTTAAAAATGCAAGAAATATATATGATGATGCTAAAGTAAAAGAAGTAGAAAGATTTAAAGAAGTATTTAAAGATTTAATACTAGAAGAAAATTTAGATATTAAATAAAAGTTCATTAAATGAACTTTTTTAATTATAAATAATAAATTGACAATTAAGATTTCAAAGAGTATATTTATTATAGGAGGATGCTATGAAAGATATAAAAGAAACTTTTAATTTAATTACTATTGGATCTATTGCAATGGATATAATAATATTAATACTTGGGATATTTTTTATGACTAATCCAGCAGTTGGTTTAGAAAGTGCACTACTTTTAATTGGAATACTTTTATTAATTAGTGGTGTTTGTTCAATTATAAAATATATTATTAATCCAAAAAAACTATTAAGATTTGAACTGGGATATGGAATTATTAGTATCATTGCTGGTTTATTTGCAATATTTAAACCATTTGGTGTTGCAACTTTAATTACTGTACTTATAGCTATATGGTTAATAATATCTTCAGTAGTAAAACTAGTATTAGCTATAGAATTGAGAAGAATCAAAGAAAAAACTTGGATATTTGATTTGACTGTTGCTATATTGGTTATAATAATAGGAATGCTAATATTGTTTAATCCATTTAATAGTTACATGATATTATCTGTATATGTAGGTGTAATGATGACTATGTATGCAGCTATGGATGTTGTTGAACAATTTTTCTTAAGAAAAAGAGTTAATGATATAATTAAAATTTTTAATAAGTAAAATGTTAGAATACTAACATTTTTTTATTGTTTATTTAATAATTATTGATTATAATTATAATGGTGATAAGAAATGATAATAAAAGATATTTATGCACATGAAATATTAGATTCAAGAGGAAATCCAACAGTTGAATGTACTGTTGAATTAGAAAGTGGAGTAAAAGCAACAGCATCTGTTCCATCTGGTGCTTCAACTGGAGTAAATGAGGCATTAGAGCTTCGTGATAAAGATGATAAAAGATATCATGGCAATGGTGTTTTAAAAGCAGTTGATAATGTTAACAATATAATTAAGAAAGCTTTAGTTGGTAAAAAATGTGAACAAAATAAAATTGATGCTGAATTATTAAAATTAGATGGTACAGAGTTTAAAACTAATCTTGGAGCTAATGCCATTTTATCTGTATCTCTTGCTTGTTTAAAAGCTGCTGCTAAAGAAAGTAATAAAGAATTATTTGAATATGTATCAACTGGAAAGGTAACTATTCCAATTCCAATGATGAATATAATTAATGGTGGAAAACATGCAGATAGTGGTTTAGATTTTCAGGAATTTATGATTGTTCCGGTTGTAAAAACATTTAAAGAAAGATTAAGAGCAGGATCTGAAATATTTCATACATTAAAAGATATATTAAAGAATAAAAAAATGTCAGTTGCTGTAGGAGATGAAGGTGGATTTGCACCAAAACTTGAAAGTAACGAAGAAGCAATAAAAACAATTGTAGATGCAATTAAATTGAGTGGCTACGAACCAGGAAAAGATGTGTATGTTGCTTTAGATGTTGCAGCAACTTCTATGTATAATAAAGAAACTAATTTATATAGATTAGAAGGAAAAGATGTCGATTCTGCAGCACTAATGAATTATTATATAAAATTGATTAATAACTATCCAATAATTAGCATTGAAGATCCATTCCAAGAAGAAGATTTTGAAACACTTACAACTTTTACATCATTAGTTGGAAAAAACATTATGATTGTCGGTGATGATTATTTTGTTACTAATCCTAAATTCTTAAGAAAAGGAATAGATAGTAAAGCTGCTAATGCAATACTTTTAAAAGCAAATCAAATTGGAACAGTAACAGAAATGATTGAAACTATCATGATTGCTAAAAAAGCAAATTATAAAATGATAATATCACATCGTAGTGGTGAAACAATGGATACTTTTATATCTGATTTAGCAGTCGGTCTTTCAATTCCTTATATTAAAGCTGGTTCTTTATCTAGAGGAGAAAGAGTAGCTAAATATAATAGGTTATTAACTATTGAAGAAAAATTAAATAAATAAATTAACAAGAAATTGTTAATTTTTTAGTGTTTTAATAATATTAAAAACTGGATATATAATTATATTTCGATTTTAAGAATTGAACTAAGATAAAATTAAAAATTGGACATAAAACTAATGTTCAATTTTCAAATATGGTTATTTGACAGGTATTTATAAATATATTATAAGAGTATTTGCACGCCGAAAGGTGGTTAATCAAAGTGTATGTGCCTTCCAAAAAAGGAAGGAGGGATTATCATGACGAAAAGAAACTTCATTGTTACAATCTTATTACTTATAATAATAATTATCCTTCTTATGAAATTCTAACAAGTTATAAATAAAAAATACACTCACTGGTTTTCCACGGGGGTTTTGCAGTGAGTGCTTACCCAAAATAGGCACAACACCTGAATCACTTCTAGGTGTGTACTTATGTTATTTATAACAAAATTCTATATAGAAGTCAAGATATCCATTGAAAGAAAAGTATCAAAATGATATACCTACCTTATAAGGTAGGTATATTTTTTTATGTTGAAAAATAACAAAATAAACAAGATAAAAATAAACCTAAAAAGAAATAATACTTGTAAATTACTAAGTATCTTTTTTGCATGTTTGATATTAATAAGTATAGTTGTAACAATAGGAATAAAAATATTTAGTAATAAAGAAGATATAAATACACCAAAGATATTAGCCTATATTTATGATGGAGAGAAACATGATACACCACCAGCAAAGGAAGCAGGATATGAAATAGATGTAGTAAATTGTGATAAAGCAATAGGTTCACCAAATAATGATAATGGAACGTATATAGCAGATGATAGTGATTTATTAAACGCACAATATGTTTATACACATGAAAGGGCAAATACACATGGAAAAATATGTAGACAAAATATTGATTATTGCCTTGATACGGTAACAAGAACAACTTCGTGGATAGGACAGGTAGCACTTATCTATCCAAGTGATTATTTATATGCAACATCAGGAGGAAGAACAACAAGTAGAGAAGAATGTCTAAATAAAGGAATGTTTAAATGGAATACTGGTTATTGTTATAGTGGTAATTGGTTATTTGATTATACAAATCATCAATGGACACTTTCACCACATTCATACAAATCTTTTGCTCATAATATGGATTTTATACACACGGATGGTCGAGTTAGCAATACTCTTGCCTATGGTAGCTTTGCAGTAAGGCCGGCGGTCTTCCTTAAATCTAATATAAGTATTATAGATGGTGCTGGAACATCAACTGATCCGTATATATTACAGTAAAAAGGAATTAATTTTCCTTTTTTTATTCTTTATAAATTATTAAAATTATTTTATAATAATAAAAGTTGGTGATATAAATGAATATATTAGAGGGTTTGAATGAAAATCAAATAAAAGCAGTTAAACATATAGATGGACCATGTCTTGTTATTGCAGGAGCAGGTTCTGGTAAAACAAAAGTATTAACTACTAGAATAGCTTATCTTATTGAACAAGGAATTAAACCATGGAATATATTAGCTATTACCTTTACTAATAAAGCAGCTAGAGAAATGAGAGATAGACTAGATTTGCTTGTTAATGAAGAACCTGGTTTTGTTGGAACATTTCACTCTTTAGGTTTAAGAATTATTAGGGAAAATCACGAAGTATTAAATTTAACTAGTAACTTCACTATTTTAGATAGTGATGATGTTTTAGCAATTATAAAAAAAATATTGAAAGAAAAACACTATGATCCTAAAGAATATGCACCTGCATATATAAGAAATAGAATTAGTTTTATAAAGAATGAAAATTTATCTCGAGGAGAAATAGAAAAGTTTTTTAATACTCCAGTTGAACAAGTAGCTATTGAAATATATGATGAATATGAAGAGTTATTAAATAAAAATAATTCAGTTGATTTTGATGATTTATTAAGATTACCTGTTAGACTATTTGAAGAACATAAAGATATTTTAGAAAAGTATCAAGAAAAGTTTAAATATATATTAGTAGATGAATATCAAGATACTAATGAGGTACAATATCAATTTAATAAAATGTTATCTAGTAAATATATGAATATATTTGTTGTTGGTGATCCTAATCAATCTATCTATGCATTTAGAAATGCTAATTTTAAAAATATACTAAATTTTGAAAAAGATTTTCCCAATACAACTGTAATACCACTAGATCAAAACTATCGTAGTACTAATTACATATTAGATACTGCTAATTCTATTATTAAGAATAATAAAGAAAGAAAAGAATTAGAACTTAAAGGTAATATTGGGGATGGAATTAAAACTAAATATATAAGAACTTATGATGATAAAAACGAGATTAGTGTCGTTATTGAAGAAATAAACAAATTAATAGATGAAGGATACGATTATAAAGACATTGGTGTTCTCTATAGAACTAATGCTCAATCAAGACTTGTTGAAGAAATGTTTTTAAAGGCAAATATTCCCTATAAAATAGTTGGTGCATATTATTTCTATGCAAGAAAAGAGATAAAAGATTTACTATGTTATTTAAAATTAATATCTAATTTAGATGATGATGTTGCTTTAAGAAGAGTAATAAATGTACCAAAAAGAGGAATAGGTGAAACATCAATTAATAAACTAGAAGAGTATGCTAGAGATAATCATATATCAATGTTTGAAGCTATTACTGATAAAAAACAATTAGTTTTTAAAGAATTAATACTAGAATTAAAAGAAAGAGCAAAAGATTTATCATTAACCGAGTTAATCGATTTAATACTAGAAAAATCAGGTATGAAACAAGAATTAGAACTAGATAAATCTTTAGAAAGTGAATTAAGATTAGATAACTTAATGGAATTTAAATCTATAACAGCTTCGTATGAGGAACAAACTGGATCAGTAAATCTTGAGGATTTCTTATCGGAAGTATCTTTAGTTGCAGATGTTTCTGAACATAAAAGTGATGGTAATGAAGTAACCTTAATGACAATTCATAGTGCTAAGGGACTAGAATTTGATGCTGTTTTCTTAGTTGGTATGGAAGAAGGTTTATTTCCTCATTCACAATCTTTATATGAACAAAGCGAACTAGAAGAGGAAAGAAGATTATGTTATGTCGGTATAACTCGAGCTAAAAAAAAGTTATATTTAACTAATGCTAAAAGACGAATGCTCTATGGTAAAGAAACATTTAATCCACCATCAAGATTTATAGATGAAATAGACAAAGAATATTTAGATATTGTTAATCCTTCTTTGGATGAAGTGAAAAAAATTGATAAGTCTAAGTATTATTCAGAAGAAGTTCAAGATTATAGTGCTGGTGATGTAGTAATGCATCAAATTTATGGCCGTGGAACTGTTGTGTTAGTGGAGGATAATTTTATAACAATTGCCTTTGCTAAAAACTATGGTATAAGAAAATTATTAAAGTCATATAAAGGACTAAAAAAACTAAATTAATATAGAAGTATTTATTGTAAATACTTTTTATTTTTGATAAAATGATTACAGAATAGGAAGATGTTTATGAAAAAGAATAAAGGATTTACGTTGGTTGAATTATTAGCAGTAATCGTAATATTAGGTTTATTGGTTGGTATATCAATACCTATATATTTAAATATAACTAGACATGCAAAGGACAATGAATATAATGCTAAGAAAAAATATATTGAAGAAGCTGCAATCAGATTTGCAGAAGAAAATAGTGTTTTAATAGAAAATAGTGAAGTTAATGTTGAAGGAGATGAAGGAGAAGGTACTTCTAATTTTGCATTATCATTTACTTCAGTTAAATTAATAACTACGGGATATCTATCTGCAGAAAAATATGTTCCTTTCGAAGATGATGGTGAAATACCATTTATAGAAAATCCATCAAATAAAGATGATAATTTAGTTTGTCACGTAATAACTTTAAGAGCAGATGATTATAATTATTATGCTGAAGTATCTGATACTGATTCAAACTGTGAATTATCTTCACAAGAAGTTTCAGAATCTAAAGTCGGAATTAAGGCATATGAAATAAAATCTGATGGAACTTTGGATAAGGGTATGTCTCCTGCTATTAACAATTATTTCAAATGGGTAAGAAATGATGTAGTATTAATTGTAAATCCAGAAATGGAATTTAATTCAATTTCATATGATGTTGGAGGAAAAACAACAGTTGTTGATAAAGATAATATGTTTATTGGTGATGCAACTGGTAAGAGATTAACGGATATACAAAATAAATCTAATGTCATAATAGTTAAAGGAATTGACGGAAGAACATCTACTCCTGAATATAAATTTTCCATTGCTAGTACATCAGAAGATGGTGAATCAACAGGAAAGGTTTATTCTACAATAGTACATGTAAGAATAGATAGAGGTGCACCTAGAGTAGATAATTATCAAAGTGAAATGTGGACAAACAAAGAAATGGAAACTCTTGTTTATGTTAACGATGGTGATGGTTCAGGTCCTAAGAGTATATGTTATGGAACTACAAATAATAGAAGTAAAGCTAAATGTGTTAATGTAGAAAGCAAAGTTTCTAAATATGAATCAAAAACTGCAAAATTAACTGGTTTATCAAATGGAGATGTTTACTTATGGCCTATTGACCAAGTTGGCAATGAACCTGCAACTCCATATGTAATGACTATTAAAAATGTTGATTTAAATGCTCCAACTGGGGATGCTCCTAGTTGGGTAATTGATAGTGACATTTCATGTAGTAATGGTACACAATGTTCTAATCCTTCTAATACTAGTTGTAATTGTCGTAAAACTATTGATGGTGTAAAAGTACCTAATCAAGTTGCTTATGATAGAGCAAGAAGTATTGTATTAAGATTTAGTGATAAAGAAAGTGGAGTTAGAGCTGTTAGATACTGCTTAACTCAAGATGAAAATTGTACACCTTCTACTGAAGTTAGAGGAAACTTTGTGAATGGTAAAATGGAAGTTAATATTAAATGGCTAAATAATAGATATTCACAAAAGATTTGCTATAACGGAATAGATAATGTTGGCAACTCATCTGAAACTAAATGTAGTGATAAGTATTTTGTTGATGGTTCTGAACCAAGTATTAATAATCCTAAGTACGATAATTTAAGAACAGTTGATTTTAATCCTTCAGATAATGAAAGTGGTGTTTATAAATATGAAGTTGATGCAACTAGAAGTGGAAGTTCTGAATTTAGAGATGCTATAACTTCATGTAGTGAAACAATTAACAATAATGATTATTATGATACTCAAAGATATTATAATTGTGTATTTAGATATTTAAAAGCTAATAAAACATATAATGTAGATATAGTTGCTTACAATAGAGCAAATGCTAAGGCAACTAAATCTATAAGAATGTTTACTGATTATAAAATGGATACAGGTTATGAATTGTGTAATCCTGAAGATAATTGGTGTAGTGGAGATGACCTTAAAAAAGGTGTATTCGTAAAATATGGTGATAATGTATTTGTTCTTTATAAAAAGGATGGATCTAATGTTTATGGAGTAGGTATTAATGGTAGATCAACAAGTTTTATTGATACATCATGTTGTGACCATGGTAGATGTAATGCACCATCAATTAAAGATCTTTCTGTTAACGGAATATTTGGTAATAGTTCTGGTGAGTATACTGTTAATAATAATTTAACTGGTGCTTATTCTGCATTACCAAGTAATAGAAATAATGTTACAAGTAAAGTTAATTGGGAGATATATTCTATACCTTCAAGAGAATATGGTAAAGATGATCATATTGGTACTGCAGGAAAATTAGAGTTTAATGAAAGTTCTATTCCTAGCTCTATCCATGATGGATTTACTTATTATTTCCCAAATAGAGATGTTAGTGGTGCATCATGTTATTATCGTTCATTAAGTGATAAGAGTGCTAATAAACCAGGAACAAGCATTCCAGCTCAAACAGGGTTAAGAGTAGTTATTGGAAGTAACTTTAGAAATAATGTAAAATATAACTTCTATTGTACTAAAAATAAAACGCAAGCTGAGATATTTGAAGAAGCAAAAGCTATATTTAAAGAAAGATATAATAGAGATTATGATCCAAATAAACAAGCATCTACATCAACTGATCCAGAGACAGGACAAGTAACTGAAATTCCATCTGATAATGATTTATTAAGTAACATAAGGAATGAAATTTCTACTGTTCATTACATTGAAAAAGATGTTATTGCATCTAAAGTAGATCCTAATGATGATGTATATATTCCTTTTGATGTTAAATTAACAGTAAAGAGTAGCAATGATAATATGAGCTATAGTACATATCATACTATAAGATCTAATTATGGTTTGTTATCTTATCCTGAATATGCTAGATTAAAGAGATATGAATACTTTAGAAATACTAATAGTGGAGAGGGAATTGAAACTTTACTTACTTCATATGTAAGTGGCGTAGTTTATTCTAAGGAAGATTTTGGTGATTCAAACTGGTCTAGGGTATATGGTCATGATGGTGTAACTTCATCAATTAGTGCATTATTTGCAACTTTAGATGGTTATTATGCTACAACTCCAATGAGATATGGATATCATCAAGCTACATTAGTTCTTCCATTCAAGGGTGGAGTTACATTTACTGATGGTGTAGGTGTAGCAAGTG
>Ga0247611_10008011_pt1 | contig 13122 bp, 7 predicted proteins | sample 177DNAGHGhighgp2_FD_192422 | JGI IMG/M metagenome (GOLD analysis project Ga0247611, IMG submission 192422) | Sheep rumen microbial communities from Palmerston North, Manawatu-Wanganui, New Zealand - 1770 DNA GHGhigh gp2 | ecosystem: Host-associated > Mammals > Digestive system > Stomach > Rumen ... | reverse complement strand
TGAAGTCGTCATGAGCCAGGTTTGCCTTGGGCGCAACGGTTCTTGGTGTTCTCATCTATTTCTTGCCGTCGCTCTATGGTGAAGGGTACGATGTGATTTCCCAGCTACTCAACGATGACATGCCATCAGACGTGATGAACCATTCGCTATTCTATGGCAACGACAATAACCTTTTGGTCTATTTAGGATTAGTGTTGCTCACTAAGGTGTTTGCTTCTTCTGCTACAAATGGTGGTGGCGGTTGTGGCGGTGTGTTTGCCCCAAGTCTTTTTGTTGGAGCAATAGGAGGTTTTATATTTGCTGCTTTGTGGAATCAGTTGATTGGCTTGGGTGTTGGTGATTCGTTTTTTTCTCAGCCACGAAATTTTGCGTTGTTTGGCATGGCAGGACTTATGTCGGGTGTGATGCATGCTCCTCTCACAGGCATATTCCTTATAGCCGAACTTACAGGTGGATATGAGATGTTTGTTCCACTCATGATAGTTTCAGCCATGAGCTATACCACTATCACGCATTTTGAGCCACACAGCATTTATGCCATGCGTCTCGCCAGAAAGGGCGAACTCATCACTCACGACAAGGACAATGCCATTCTTACTATTCTGAACATGGAGTCGTTGATAGAGAAAAACTATCAGTGTGTGGAGCCTGACTGGAATCTGACAAAGGTGATAATAGCCATAAAGAACTCTCGAAGAAACATATTCCCTGTGGTGAACAAGGCTAACCAGTTGGTTGGGGTGATGTCGCTCGATTCGGTCAGAAACTATATTTTCCGTCCAGAGCTTTACAAACAATATAAGGTTACAGCATTCATGAAGGAACCTCCTGCGCTTCTTTCCATCAACGACACATTGAAAGAAGCAACAAGCAAGTTCGACGAAACAGGTGCGTGGAACCTGCCTGTGGTGGATTCCAATGGCGAATACGTGGGCTTTATATCTCGTTCCGGTCTTTTCTCTGCCTACAGAAAAACCCTCGTTGACATCACGGCAGAATAGTGGTTGTATGATTTATCCCTACAAGTGTTTTGCCTAAAAGTTAGGTAAAAGATGCCTTATATTTTTTGTTTAAGGTATTAGTATTTTCTTTCCGTTTATTATGTTGATGCCTTGTTGTGGTGAGTTGATTTGGCGTCCGTTAAGGTCGTAGATAACACTGTTTTCTGAGTCAGATGTGATTGGGCTTGAAATATTGTTGAAAGGACTCTTTCCGATGTATATCAAACGAAAATGTGTGGCATCCACCCATGTTTGTGTTCCTCCCACTTCGTCTTTGAATCCTATATTAATTGGAGAATCTCCTTCGTGGTCGAATATGAGTTCGTTGTGGTAGAGTCCGTTGTCGAAATATCTCAGTACTGCGTCTGTCTTGTACCATTCTGGCTGATAATACGTGTCGGCACCGATGGTATAGGCTCTTTCCATAGATATGTCGGCAGGGAAGAGGCGTGCCGATGCCTTTGAGTTATGTGCATGCTGAAACGGAATTTCCTGTTCGTCATTTGCATATAGATATGCGTTTACTGTGGAATAGTCGGCATTGCTTTGTGGCTTGTAGAATCCGTTGCATGAAAGTATGTATGTACCTTCTGGCAGTCCTTCAATCTGCTGTGACAGATTGAATTTTGTGCTGAGAGCATGGAAGCATCCTCTCCAGTCGCTTCCTTCTATATGGTTTCCCGAATCCCAGTTGCTGTTATTGTTGTTGGTTGTTCCCTTGTATGTGAATCCGTCCCATCCAGAATTGTAGTCATGATAGAAGTCGGGATTCTGAATCATGAAGGATGCGTTTCCTCCGTTGTTGGCTATCAGCGTGATGATTCTGTCGTTTTTTTTAACAAGTTGCCATTTGGCGTTATTAGAGCTGCCGTCAGTGTTCAGCCAAACGATGGTGGGGTAGGCTGGGTCGTAGGTAAGGTATTTGTTGTTGTTGCCCGGAAACTGTATTGTGTAAACGTTTTCTACGTCAGGCATGGTCACGGCATTGAATATCAGACGCTCCTTGCTGCTTGTACTGTTGAGATAGTATTGTGCATCGATGCCACTGGGCAAGCTGACGCTGCTGACTGGTGCCACGTTGAGCCATCCATAATAAGTGTTTGTTCCGATGGTGGTTGTTTTGAGGCTGAACCCGCTCCCATTGGCTTCGAGCGTGAATTCGAGTCCTACGTCGTCGAGTCCCATCTGTGTGCCGTAGGAACCATAGCCAATATTGACGAACTTATGCTGACCAACGTTATATAGATAATATGTTTCGCCTGCAGTGGGTTTGTTTCCAGTATATTCACTGAATGATCCGGATGCCTTCACCCATTCCATTGCTTCGCGCAGCTCGTTGATGAGGTCGGAGAATGCTACGGGGTCTTGAAGTGTGGCAATAATGTCGGCTTGCTTACTTAATACTTCTTCCAGTTGAGATTTGGTTGTCTCGCTGTATCGGTTTTCTGAATCGGTTATGAGTGTCTCAGCCTCTGTCTTCACGGCATCGTATGCAGCCTTTGCTTCTGCCAGCTTTTGAGCCAGCGCTTCAGCCTCAGCGGCTTTACCTTCCACGTCTTCACCAATGCGATATAGTTTAAAGTCGGTTACGGCGAACCATCCGGTCTGCCCTCCATTGGATGTGGAAGCATAGCCTATTCGCAGGTTTTGACCTTCTGTGATGGTGATGCGTTCGGTGGTTTGCAATTCCCAGTTCAGAGGATCCCATGAGTCGTTTTTCTTTATTGGCGACACAGTTTTATTGCTGGATGTGAGTGGGTTGTCGTCGTAACCTATTATGTAGGCGTGTTGATCGGTTATGAGTCCTTCTCCGCATACGCTTCGGCAAGTGATGAAATATTCACCTGCAGGCAGGTTGAGCAGGTCTTGATGCACGTCCATCGATGTGAAGCTTGTAGAGAAACTGTTGTATGCCCTTTGTCCGAGCACATTCATAGCTGTTGCATCCACGCTTCCCACATTACTCTTTGTCCATCCGTCGGTGGAATTAAAAGTAGGATTTTTGATGAGTGAAGTGCAGTTGGTCAGTTCTTCTTTTGTCTCGTTGTATCCTTCTTCTTCAGCCAGGCGGTCGATGGTTGTCTCATCGCCTATTACGAATGTGTTGTAGGAGTTTGCAGGCACTGTCACGCTCATGTATTTATCGTCTACGGCAAATGTGAGATTCCGTTCAGCCGAACTCTCGTTACCTACAACCACCACAATGGTTCCGTCGGGTTGTTGTGCTGCAAGCACAAGTGGCTGGTTGCTGCTTTTGCGCAAGATCTTGGTTCCGTCGCCTATAAAGTGTGAATAGTGTTTGTATGCATAAAATTCAGGTGTGTAGTATGCCACCCCCTTGTTGATGTCGAGATGAAGCAGTCCATTTTGCCACCAGTTCATAAATGGTCCGCGTCCGTTGCCACCCAGGATGGAGTTCCAGTTGGTGTATGTCACGCATCCGTTGTTGAGATAATGGTGTATGAGTTCGAAGGTATGTGCTCCTGCTGCCCAGTCGAAGGTGCCGTTTCCACATTCGCTCTCTGTTTGTATGAATTCCAGGTTGGGGTAGCGTTTTCGCATCTCGCCAATGGCATCACGACCCTCCCATTGAAATCCTATTCCGTCGAAGAGGTCGCTGAGTTTCTTTCCGTTGAAGTCGGGGTCTGCACTCTTTGAGCGATAGTTGAGTATCACTTCATATACGTCCTCCACGTGGTTGGTATTCATTGTTCCGAGCCAAATCTTCACTCCTGGATGATGTTTTCGCATATAAGGTATGAGATAGTCTGCGTTGAAGATGGCGGTGCTGGTTGCTTCCCACGAGGTATTTGGATAGTAGTTGCAAGTGTATGCCTCGTTCTGATAGCACATACCTGTTATAGGTATTCCTTCTTCTCCGTATGCATTGATAAACTTGCTGAAGTAGAGAGCATGTGCTTTCAGATAGTCGGGCTCCATGATGAACTGTGTGGACGTGTATGATGGATATGTTGTGTCGAGTCCGTTTCCGTAGCCAGCACGGTTGGAGTAGTGGTGGCTTTTCTTCATCCACTGTGGTGGACTCCAAGGTGAGCACCAGAATGTCATGTCTGGATTTTGTTCCTGTGCTTTCTTTATGAACGGTATAATGTGTTTTTTGTCGCGTTCTATTGTGAAATGCTCCATATTGAAATCGGTCTGTCCTTCAGGCATCTCGTCGCAGCTGTACCATGATTCCTCCAGATTGATAGGTTCGTTTCTCTGATGGAATACAGCAGGGTCGTAGAAATTCTCTGGCCCGGCATAGTCGCTGGCGCCAACGGGTATGCGTCCGAGAGCAAAGCGCAGGTCGCCATCTGGAGAGAACATCCTTCGATAATATTCTTCTTGCGCTGCAGGTGTAAGTCGTTGTATGGCATACCAGTCGAGTTCGTTGAAGCATGTGCCCCATGCCTGGAATGTGCTCATTACGTCGGATGTGGAGAACACTGCCTGTGGTTTACCTATCACAGTGGTGCTTACTTCAGCTTTTTTTACTGTCCACACGTCTTTCTGCGTGGTGGTGAATTGTAGTGCCTTGAGTGGCTGGGCGTAGATGTCTGCTGCCATCAACATTAATGCACTTATGACTAAAATTTTTTTCATTTTAAAAAAAGAAAATGTGTTATTTAATCAGAATTTTTACAAAAATAGGAAAAAAATAAATAAATGCAAAGACAAAAACGTGTTAAGTAGGTATTATATAGAAGATTCTAAAATAATAACCTATCTTTTTTTTTGAGATAATTAGTGTAATTATTTGCTGGACTAAAAAAAAATTTCATACCTTTGCATGTAATGCACATAGAAATTGAAATATATTAAAGTTATAAAATTATGAAGAGAACAATTTTAATGATTTGCTTTTTGCTGACCATGATGTCGGCAAATGCAGGGAGAATAGTGACCGACAGTATTCATAGCGAAGTTCTTGGTGCCACAGTGAAGTATAATGTATATCTGCCTTCGTGGTTTGAACGTAGTGAAGCCCATTACCCTGTGGTGTATCTTCTTCACGGTCTAACCGACACTTATCGTGCGTGGGATCAGAAGGGCGGTATGCGAGAGATAACCGATGAACTGATAGAAAGTGGCGAGGCTTCAGCAATGGTTATAGTTATGCCCAATGCCGGTGGTCCTGATGTGAATAATATCCCAAACGGCTATTTCAATATGCCAGAATGGAATTATGAAGATTTTTTCTTCAACGAATTGATGCCAAAGGTTGAGGAAAAATACCGTTGTGGCGGCAGCAAGAGCCAACGTGCCGTGATGGGCTTGTCGATGGGCGGTGGCGGAAGCACTGTTTACGCTCAGCGTCATCCCGACATGTTTTCTTCGTGTTATGCCATGAGTCCTTGGCTCCACAGTCAGAGCGGTAGAGTGGGTCCAAATGGTGAAAAAACTCGTATGTATTATACCTCCGAGGCTGTGAAGGAACATTCGGCATTGACATTCGTGGACAATGCCGATGATGCCACCAAGGAGAAGCTACGCACAGTGAAATGGTTCTTCGACTGTGGCGACGATGACGGTTTGGTTAACGATACATTCGAACTCTACAAAAAGATGCGTATGTCGCATATAGGAGCTGAGTTCCGTGTTCGGAACGGAAAGCACAACTGGGAATATTGGAGGGCAGCACTACGCATCGCACTGCCTTTTGCTTCCAGGAATTTTAAATAGACTTTTTAGTAGACGAGTAGACAAGTTGTTTGTTGTAGTTGACGAAATAATTCTATGAGAAGTTATAGCTGTGCGTGGAATTTAGAGATGTTAAGAAGTTTATTGTTTTGTTTGGAATTTAAACCTGTGATGTGTATGTACAGTCAAATAAAAAAGAGTTATAACATATAAATGGATTATATTATGCAAAAAGTTATGAAAATGATTCTGACGATGTTGTTGCTGCTGTTGCCATCGATGATGACCGCCCAGTCGGTTCAGAACAGTAATCACAGCACTGTCGGCTATGTGCGTAACGGCACAGTTGAGAACAGCAATCACAGCACCATAGGGTATATTCGTCAGGATGGCACAGTTGAGAACAGCAATCACAGCACTATAGGCTATATTCGTCAGGATGGTACAGTTCAAAACAGCAATCACAGCACCATAGGCTATGTTCGCTCCGACGGCACGGTATTGAACAGCAACCATAGCACTATAGGCTATATCCGTTCAGACGGCAGGATAGAGAATAGCAACCACAGCACCATAGGTTATGCCAAGGATATGGATCAAAAACATGCGGCTGCGTTGCTCTTCTTCTTTGGATTCCTCAAATAATTGATAGTTTGTGCATTCAAACAGCTCGTATTCAGAACTGTTTCTTGCAGAATTCGCACACACGGAGTATGTACTCATCCTTGTGGTTCTTATAGGATAGTGCATGCTCCGTGTCTTTTGTTATCCACAGTTCCTTAGGATGAGGTTTTGCTTCATACAGTCGGTAAACCATTTCGGTTGGCACGAACTTGTCGCAGTCACCATGTATGAACAGCATGGGATGCTTGCATTTCTTTACCTGCTCCAAAGCCGATGCCTCCTTGAAACTCCATCCATATTTCTTTTTGCATAGCCAGCTTGCTGTAGTAAGAATCGGGAATGGCGGCAGTGAGAACTGGTTCTTCAGTTCTCCCTTGAATTCGTCCCATACGCTGGTATATCCGCAGTCGTCGATAAAACGCACATCGTTCACTCCCTCAGGCATGGTTTCTGCCGATAGCATCATTGTTGTGGCTCCTCCCATCGACACTCCGTGTACCACCATCGAGTCGGTTCGGAACAGCCTCATCCAGTGTAGCATGTCGTAGCGGTCGAGCCATCCCATTCTGATTGTGTCGCCCTCGCTCAGCCCATGAGCATGCACGTCGGGAACCACAATGTTGTAGCCTAATTCCTTTTCATAGATTCGTGCCAGATAGAGGAAATTGGCAGCGCAGTCGCGCCATCCGTGAATGACTAAAGCAGTGTGTTTGCTGCCATTGTCAACGTAATAAGCGTGATGTCGTTCACCTGATGGCATGATGGCAAAGGTATCCTTGAACGCATTAATGTTTTTGAGGCTATCTAACCATGTTTGAACCTCAGGATAATTCTCATATTGCTGGATAAATGCCGAGTCGATGTTGGCTCGTTTTTTCGATGGCGAGAGGGAATAATTGAGCATATAGCATCCTCCACCCCGCGATATTACTAAAAAAAGACATAGTATTATCGCTATTCCCCAGATAATTTTTTTGTTACGTTTTTTCATTTTTTTTGGAAGATGTAGAGGGTGGTATTTTGAGAAAGAGGTATGAACGTGTTATAATCCTCTTGCCTTGAGGAGTCCAGAAACGTCAGGCTGGTCCATGCCTGTGAAGTCGGAGAACATCTGCATGAGGTCACCGGTGTTGCCACGGCTCAGCACCTTATCGCAGAAATCAGCTCCCGTGGCAGGGTCGAGTGCTCCTCTCTTTTTGAATATATCGGCTATATTGACGGCAAGCACTTCAGTCCATAGATAGCTGTAGTAGCCGGCAGCATATCCTCCTCCCCACACATGGTTGAAATAGCTGGTTCGATATCGTGGTGGAATCTGATTGTTGAGCAGACCTATGTCGCTCAGTGCCTTGTTTTCAAAATCAGCAGCCTCTTCAGCTGATGGCACTTCGGCAGACGGCAGCATGTGCCATGCCATGTCGAGGCATGTGGCGGCGAGGTTCTCTCCCAGTGCGTATGCACTCTGGAAGTTGATGCTCTTGAGCATTCGTTCTTTCAAATCGTCGGGCATTGGTTGTCCTGTTTGATAATGAAGGGCATAGTGATCGAACACTTCTGGAATAGATGCAAATGACTCGTTGAATTGCGATGGCATCTCAACAAAGTCGCGTGCCACGCTGGTTCCGCTGAGCCTGTTATATTCGCAGTTGGACAGTATCCCATGAAGTGCGTGTCCGAACTCATGGAAGAGGGTTGTCACCTCGTCCCATGTTAGCAGCGACGGCTTTCCTTCAGGCGCCTTTGCGTTGTTGCATACGTTGAAGATTATAGGCAACTGTTTGTATCGTCGGCTTTGTTTAGCGAAACCGTCCATCCATGCACCTCCTCGCTTAGTTGGCCGGCGGAAATAGTCGCAGCAGAAGAGTGCTTTCGACTTGCCGTCCTTGTCGAACACCTCGAAAGCCTTCATGTCGGGGTGATAGAGCGGTATGTCTGTTCGCTCTTTGAATGTGAGTCCGTACGCACGATTGGCTGCATAGAACACACCGTTAATGAGCACACTGTCGATATTAAAATAAGGCTTGATTTCCTCGTCGCTTATGTCGAGCTGTTCTTTCTTCATCTTGGCAGAGTAATAGAATCGGTCGTAAGGCTCAAGACTGAAGTCGTTTCCTTCTGTCTTGCGTGCAAATTCTTCTATTTCCTTGGTTTCTGCATCGGCTTTAGGAGAGTATTGGGCTATGAGGTTTTTGAGGAAATCATATACGTTCTCAGGTGTTTTCGCCATGGTGTTTTCCAGTGAATATGCTGCATAGTTTGGATAACCCATCAATTCTGCTTTCTCAGCCCTTAGTTTAGCCATTTCGCTTACGATGGCGTATGTGTTGTGTTTGCCGGTGCCGTCGGAACGATGTATGGATGCTTCATATACCTTACGTCGCAGTTGGCGGTTGTCGAGGCTGGTGAGCAACGGCTGCTGGGTGGTGTTGACTATGACGATGGCGTATGGTGCTTTTCCTCCCCTGCTTTCGGCGTCCTTCTGGCATTGCTCCATATCTGCCTGGCTGAGTCCTGCGAGGTCTTCTTTTTTATCTACCCAAACCACAGCTTCGTTTGTGGCTTCCTGCAGCTGATCGCCCCACTGCTGCTGCAAGTCGGATATCCTGAGGTTAATGGCTTTCATGCGTTCCATCTTGTCGTCGGGTAACAGTGCACCCTTACGCACAAACTCCTTATATGTCTCTTCCAACAACTTCTTGTCTTCACCCTCAAGTTTGTCATACTGGCTGTCGTAAACCTGTTTGATTCTCTGGAAAAGCTTTTTGTTGAACGATATGTCGTTTTCCAGTTCTGTCAGCATAGGCTGCACTTTTTTCTCAATTTCTCCCAGTTCGGGTGTCTTGTCAGCCTCTGTGAGTGCGAAAAACACTCGGCTCACTCTGTCGAGCGGCCTGTCGCAATCTTCGTATGCAAGAATGGTGTTTTCGAAAGTAGCCGAGTCTTTATTGTCCGTGATTTTTTCTATTTCGTCGCGTGTCTGCTGTATGGCAGTCTCGAATGCCGGCAGATAGTCGTCATACTCAATCTTGCTGAAATCAGTTGCTCCGAAAGGCAGTCCACTGTCTGTCAGCAGCGGGTTTTCACTATTTGTGTTTTTGCATGCGTTGAAGGAAATCATAATTGCTAAACTGATTATTGTTAGAAAAAAGTCCTTGATTCTCATAATATTATATATTTAAATTAGGAATTAGGAATTAGGAATTAGGAATTAGGAATTGGGAATTAGGAATTAGGAATTGGGAATTAGGAATTAGGAATTGGGAATTAGGAATTAGGAATTGGGAATTAGGAATTAGGAATTGGGAATTGGGAATTGGGAATTAGGAATTAGGAATTAGGAATTGGGAATTAGGAATTAGGAATTAGGAATTAGGAATTGGGAATTAGGAATTGGGAATTAGGAATTAGGAATTAGGAATTGGGAATTAGGAATTGGGAATTAGGAATTAGGAATTTTCTATGACCTACTGTTAAAAATATAAATTTTATATAATTAAATTGTAAGCAATCCTATTAATCTCGCAAAATCGTTAATCCCATTTATTTCTTGAACTTAAAAGTAGGATGTCTATTGCAGGCAATGTGGCTATTCGAACCAGTTGTCGCGGTCGAGGTTGCGATATCCGATAGCTTCAGCCACGTGGTAGCTCTGTATTTGTTCAGATCCTTCGAGGTCTGCAATGGTTCTCGACACCTTCAGTATTCGGTCGTATGCACGTGCCGACAGATTGAGCTGTCGCATTGCCGTTCGTAGTCGTTCCATGCTGGTGTCGTCGAGCACAGCATATTTCTGCAGCAGAGATGTTGTCATCTGTGCATTGCAGTGTATGCCTTTGTGTCCCTTAAATCGTTCCTCCTGAATTTTTCTGGCACGTATGACCCTCTCTCTGATACTGGCACTCGGTTCTCCTGCCGGCGCCTTTGAAATGTCTTCAAACGGCACGTTTTCCACTTCCACCTGTATGTCTATTCTGTCCATGAGTGGTCCAGAAATTTTGTTCATATATCTTGTGATTTGTGCAGGTGTGCACACGCATGCATGGGTGGGGTGGTGATGATATCCGCATGGACATGGGTTCATCGATGCCACGAGCATGAATGAGCATGGCAACGTGAACGTATATTTAGCTCTTGATACGGTTATGACGCGGTCTTCGAGTGGCTGTCGCAAAGTTTCGAGCACTGTTCGTGAGAATTCAGGCAGTTCGTCGAGGAACAGCACTCCGTTGTGTGCCAGGCATATTTCCCCTGGCATGAATGTAGTTCCTCCTCCGACGAGTGCCACGTCGGATATGGTGTGGTGTGGTGAACGGAATGGTCGTTGGCTTATGAGCGACGTGTTTCGTGTCAGTTTACCTGCCACGCTATGAATCTGTGTGGTTTCGAGGCTTTCGCTGAGCGATAGTGGTGGTAAAATTGATGGAAGTCGCTTAGCCATCATCGACTTTCCACATCCAGGGCTGCCTACGAGAATAATGTTGTGTCCCCCTGCTGCCGCCACCTCAAATGCACGTTTTACGTTTTCCTGGCCCTTCACTTCAGCAAAATCGTATTCGAAGTTGAGTTGCTCAGCATAAAACTCCTCGCGAGTGTTCACGATGGTTGGGTGGGTGTCGGACACACCATTCAGAATATTAACAACGTCGTTGATATGATGTACTCCATAAATTTCAAGACGGTCGACCACTGCGGCTTCTCGTGCATTCTCCTCTGGCACGAACAGAGCCTTATAGCCCATCTTTCGAGCCATTATTGATATAGGCAGTGCTCCTTTGACAGGCAGTATAGTGCCATCGAGGCTCAGTTCTCCAAGAAACATATATTGTTCTGGACGAACTATGTCGAGTTTGTCGAGCGCCATCATCAGTCCGATAGCCATCGGGAGGTCGAATCCACTGCCTTCCTTCCTAAGGTCAGCAGGCGCAAGGTTTACTACAGTTTTGCGTAGTGGAACTGTATATCCGTTGACGTTGAGTGCTGAAAGCACACGCTCCTGGCTTTCCTTCACAGCATTGTCGGGCAGTCCTACAATAATGAAACGTCCATCGGTGGATTCGGTGCTATTCACTTCTATTGTCACTGGAATAGCCTGTAATCCCTGCATTGTTGCGCTATATACCTTGGAAAGCATAAAAAAAAAGATTATTATTTTATAAAGTACAAAGATACAAAAAAAAGAAGAACCTAAAACATATTAGGTTTATTTTTTGCTAATATTCAACAGGTGTTGAACCGATTATATGAGGTTGAAACAAGTGTTGAGAGTAACGAACAAGTGAACGATGCCATTAGTCACATAATCAGCAGGCTCACCTGTTTTTCTGAATGAGACACCCAAATCAGTTTCGAGCGATGTCCACCAGTAACTTTTGTTCATCAGTCATCTGTAGCAATGTAGTTCTTTGTTCCTTTGTCTCGGGAAGTGTGTAAGTTATTGAATATATATTCTTTGTCAACTCCCTTGCTTCGTTGAGTGATAAAGGCGTATTTGCCTCTTTTAACCTTCGCTCCAGCTCAAGCATGATGGTATATGCTGTGAAACAGATGCAGATATGTCCCTCTATACGATTTCGGATTCTGTGATAAATGGGTCTTATGCGTAAATCCGTTTTATTCATTCTAAATGCCCGTTCAATGAACCACAGATTGTGATAGTTCGCGACAATCTTTTTTGGTGGCAGTTTTGAATTTGTGACATACGCTTTGATACCATCCCATGCGGCATCAGACTCAAACCGTTCATAATCGATGGAAATCCTCACATCGCCTTCCATACGGAGGTACTTGTTATACCCACGGTTGTTGATATTGTTCTTGGTCAGCCTTCCCGCACCCAGTTTCCTCTCTAGCCGCCGGAGTCCGTCCCTTCTGTTTTTGGCATCATTTCTGGCTCTTGCATCACTCATTGACACAACTATACGACGTTTGTCCTTGCGTATGAATGAGCGCACCTGCCCGTCCCTGAGTTTCATGGAAAGAATCTTTTCTTTCACGTCAGCACTGTCATTCTTAGGTCTCGCACCTAATATATAGTGATAGCCGGCCTGATCAAGGGCATCTATGTTATTCTTGGAAAGCAGACCGGCATCAGCAATGACGACCGGATGATCGAAGCCGAATCTGGCAGCCAGGGATTCCACCATCGGAATCAGTGTCTTGCTCTCATGAATGTTGCCCTCGAATATCTCGTAGCCAATGGGGTTGCCGCCAACGGCAACCAACAGCCCGAGAAATATCTGCGGATTGCGGTGACGGCCTTCTTTGGAAAAGCCGCATATACGGAGGTCGTCCTCGTCTGAGGCCTCGAAGTAGAGCGTAGTCATGTCATAGAAAACAACACCGACCTTGCCTTTGAGCACTTTCTGTGTCTGAGCATAGCTGATTTGTTCTACCTGGTGTTTAATCCCACACCCTTCGGCTGGGCTCAACCTGTCTATAAAGTTGTATATACCGTGCTTGGTCACACTCACATGCAGATAACGCTGCAAATAGTCTATCGTCTTCAGCTTGCTGCCTGGACTGAACAGACGGCACACGACCAGATGGCGAAACATTGGCTCTTCAATTGCGTCGTAACCAATTTGGTCATAAATTGAGCCATAGACAAGTTCTGGGCCTTGTACACGAACCTGAGAATTCGAAAGACTTGACATGAAGTCGGATATTATATCATCCTTCTCCCATGAAAACGGAAGCTTGGGGCCATGCTGGTCACTGATCCACTGTTGAGCTTTCCGCTCAAAAGAACGGAGGATTGTTTCATCACGTGACGTACCAAAACGCTGAATTACAACGTTCTTTCCGTCTATTTTGGAAACGACTTCAACACTGTATGTACCCGATTTATTAGGCT
>Ga0247611_10008010_pt1 | contig 13125 bp, 1 predicted proteins | sample 177DNAGHGhighgp2_FD_192422 | JGI IMG/M metagenome (GOLD analysis project Ga0247611, IMG submission 192422) | Sheep rumen microbial communities from Palmerston North, Manawatu-Wanganui, New Zealand - 1770 DNA GHGhigh gp2 | ecosystem: Host-associated > Mammals > Digestive system > Stomach > Rumen ... | reverse complement strand
CACAATAAAAATAAATTTTTTTAAATTATAATATTAAAATAATATTTAATAAATAATATCAATAAATAATTTATTATTTTTTATTTATATAAAATATTAAAAATTATTTTTAAATAAGTTTAGAAAAAATAATAAATAAATTAAGAATAATTTAATTAATGATAATTTATTTATTTATTTAGAACCAAGCTTCATAGTCAATAGTTTTCTTTTTAAGATTATTATTATTCATTGAATTATTAATTAATTCATAAATTATTTTCATCGAACTCTTTTTAATTTCATTACTTTTATTCTCTTTATTAGTATTATTATTATCTTTATCTCTGGAATCTCTTATTTCATTTTGATTTTCTTTTCCAATTAAAATATCACTTTTCATTTTTTGAATACTCTGATTATTATCTTCATATAAATTAAGAATAAATTTAAATTTATTAATATAATTATGCACCATTCTATCAATTTTTGAACTATTATTATCATTATTATTATCTAAACATAATTTTAAAATGCTTTTAATAATCTTTGGTTTATTAAGTAATGCTTCACAAGATGAATAAAATACTCCAGGTATTATTCCATATATAGAAGCTATGGACAAGAAGAAACTAATATTTTTTGTTAATCTCAAAGGAGTTCCATCTTTTTGCTCAATTATTTCCTTATATTCATTATCAGTAAATAAAGTCAAATCACTATTAAATGAGCAAAATCCATTTTCTTTATTAAATGATATATCTTTTAAAAGTATATTATCTGAAAAAATGAAACTTAATAAATTATTAATTGAATAAGAAACAGTAAATTGTTTTCTGAAAAGTAAAATTTCTTCACTTGTTAAAACAAATTTATGTATGAAATTTTTCAATGAATCTTGAGGTATTATTTTGCACATTTTATAGAATAATTTTTCATTATTTTCTGAGCTGTAATAAACTAAGTCAGTATTTACATTCCATTTTTGGGCTTCTTCTTCAAATATTTGATTTGATATTTTTGGAGAGTAACCTCTTTTTTGTAAGCAATATTCATATATTTCATCCATATTGTATTTGTTATAGATATCCTCTTCGACTATTTTTATTTTTGAACTTATATGATATTTAATTGGAGTAATAAAGCAAACTTTCCTTTTATATGTTTGATAATTTTTAGCAAATATTGAATTGAATAAAATTTGCATCATATATATTTTCATATCAATATTTTTTTCAGCGTCTTGATTTACAATAATGAAATTAAATAGTTTATCATTAGAACATTTTATTAATACTTTAGGTCTTGGATCAGTAATAAATTTTTGGGAATATTCACTTTCGAACTTGGTAATATAAATCATATTATTTTCAGTTGGTTCTTCAATTTTATTATTAAAGTATCCTGGCAATTCTATATTACTAAAATCGATATTGTGTATTTTTTCTTCACATAATTCAACTAATTTTTTATATTTATTTTCTGTTACGATTAAATTATGCAAATAATATTTATTTTTTATAACACATTCTCTAAGTTTATTTCTTGTCACTTCTGAATTTTTCATTAATTCTTCAATATTATTTCTGAATGGAGTTAAACCTGGATAATTTTTTAATACTTTTGCCACATTTTCAAAAAGAATTTTAACTTCTGACATTTTTTGGTTTTTAAAAGTATACATTTCGCATAAACTTAATATTGAATTTAATGAATTTTCCATATTATCTTTTTCTTTTTTTGTTAGTTCATTAATTATTAATTGTATTTTATCAATACAATAATCACATTTATTTTCAGAATAAATTATATTTTTTAATTCTTTGAATTTTGCAATAATTGAAGATGTATCATTTTTAATTTTTTCTTCATTAATTGAATAAGGATAATATAAAATTTGTTTATATTTAAGAGCAACTTTTTTTAAAATAACAAAGAAGAAATCATTTTTATTATCATAGTTTTGATAATATATTAAATTTTCAAATAATGTAGGAAGCCAGAAAATCCAAATCCAAGAAGGAATTTCACTTATTTCTTCATTGAATCTATTCTTTAATGTTTCATTTTTGAATTCTTTAATAAATGTAATCATTCTTGGCACAATATATTTGGCTTTATCTAATTTATAAATAATTGTATATAAAAAGTTATGGATAGTATTTTCAAACCATTCAGTACTTTCTTCTTCTCCTTTTGTTAAATATGATATATTTTCGCACATGTCAGCCCAGTCATAATATAAATGATAATCTGTCGATTCTTTATTTTTATATACTGAAGATTCAGTAAATAATTTATGGGCTTCTATAATTTTTCCCTTTTTGTAATAAAAATAGGCTTTATGCTCTTTGAAATTATTTATGATATATGTGTAAAAATCTCTATTTCTATCGTCCCTTAAAGAGCTGAAATTTTTAATATAATCATTACAAACTTTAATTCCTAAATCATAATTATGTGTATTATTTCTTATAAATTTAATATATTCTATATCTTTGCAATATATTTCATAAGGATACATATTAATGTACTTGTCATTCTCTTCTTCAAATATTTTTAATTTATCATAAAAAGTTTCAATTAAATTTAATTTTCTAGAATATTTCATATAAACCATATCAGTCCAAATTTTATCAGTATAATTTGGATAGTTAAAATCGTTATTATTTTCCAATAATAATTTTGTTAATGTATTAAACAAATAATTTCTTGGTTCCAAAACACTTTTTAATGATTTAATTCCTTCACAATAATGTGGTAATCTTTCTCTCCATAGCAATAAATTATCTTTAAAATTGCATTTACTTCCTTCTCTTATTTTTTTAAGAGTTTCATGCAATGTATTAGTACTTTCCCAGGCTTCTACTGCTAATTGGAAAATAAGGAAGAAATAATAATCTATATTTTCTAAATTTTTTGGATGCAAAATACTAAATTCTTGATATATATTTCTTATGCAATTCATGCATATGCTTTGGTTCTTATTATCAATATTTATATTTAAGCCATTTTGCTCATTATTAAATATTTTATATATATCATTAATTTGAACTATGTATGGATTCCTTAAATTATATTTTTCAGGTTTATTATACTGTTGAACATTATTCACAAATGAATCTAAATCTTTCCATTTTTCATTTCCATAATACCATAATCCATTTAATTTTAAATCATTATTATTATTTATTTCGCTTAATTTAATTATATTTTCCCATTTATTATTATTTTGGTAACATTCAATCAAACCATTTTCCCAAGAAGATAAATCATTGAAGATATCAAAATCTTCATTTGAAATAATATTTCCATTTTCATTATCAAAATTAATAAAGTCTATATTTATTTTGTCTAAAATTTCACTTTTAAATTTATTAAAACATTCATAATAAATATTTTCTGCATTTATATAATTATTTGTTTGTAATTCACTAAATGCTTCTTTAGAATATTTATTATTAGAAAAATAATAATTCATACCATTAAATAATTCATCTTCTTTCAATTGATAAAAAATATTAATTAAAGAATTATAAGAATTTGGTACATCAATTCCTGATACTAATAAATTTTCTAAATATAATATATTTGAACTCCAAAAGTTTTGATATGGAATTAATGATTGAATAATTATAGGTTTAATATAAATTAGAGGGCTGCATTGACTAAAAGTCTCAAATAAAAGATTTATTATTATATAATTTTTTTCTTTTGGTTTTTCTAAATATTTTGACAATAATAAATTAATATAGATTGTTAATGTCTCTCTTTCATTCATATTTAATATTTTCCAAATTTGTGTAAAGACAAAAGCAAATATTTTATTACAAGAATTACTATCTGATAAAATATTTGCTCTTATTAAATCTAATAATTCATCATATTTCTTCTCTTTTGTTACTAAATTACAATTATCAACCATATTTTTAATGAAACTATTTTTATCATAGATTTCATCATTTTTATTATTTTCTATTTCCATATCTATGTTATCATCTTCATTTTTATCATATTTTTTTAAAGCTTTATATTTTGAAAAATTATTTGAATTTACAATCATGGGCTCTCCTTCCTGAAAATGAGATAAAAGTAATTCTATGCTTAATGGAATAGATTCTAAATATAAATATATTAAGGAATATGCATTTTCATCTTCATTTTCATCATATGTAAAAATCCATTTCAGACTATCTATTAACTTATCACCAATATATGATTTTATTAATTCAAAAAGATTTTTTCTGTTTTGTAATTCTAATCTAGGTGAACTATGTAAAATAATATGCAAAGACTGATTTATATTTGGATCACTTTTATTATAATTTGGCTCTTTTAAATTACTTTTTAAATAATTTACAAATATTGTTAAAATGTTTTCATTTATCCTATTAGCTTTATATGCATTTAAATAATCTATGGATTTTATTATTTTAAGCATAAATTTATTTTTTTCTTCAATCTTATCTTTGAATAGTTTACTAAACATAATTTTGCTTAATAAGTTCTCTAATAATGGTTCATAAAATTTATCATGAAAATGTCGATATGCACTGAAAAATAAATCTAATAAATTTTGATGATATTTCTCAACAATTTCTTCACATTGAAAGAAGAAAAGAAATCCACTTAGTATAATATCTGGATAAACAATTAACATATTATTCATAATATTTAATAAATTTTTTTTTTCTTTGTCTTTTTCTTTGTCATGTAAAATACAATCTATTTGTTCATTTTTGATTTTCTTTAAATCATCAAAATCTCTTAAATTAAAATAAAAGTTATGACTTGTCAAAAAGTATTCTCTAATTTCTTTATTTATATTAGGATAACTTAAATATCCCTTTTTTAAATAAAAATCAAATTGGAATTTATATTCTCTTAAAAAAAATAATGTAAAACAAAAAAAGTTTTCAAAAAATTTATATGTCAAAGAATGAATCATATCTAAGTTCTCTTGTGATGATTTTAATTTCATTTCTAGTTTTTCTTTTAAATTATTATCTTCTAATGGAATATTAGTATTATTAGTATAAAAATCTTCTACTAATTTTCTAATAAATATAAAATATTTAAAATCATTTATATGGAAAGTTTCTAGCCATTTATCATTGCTAATTTGTTGTTGAAATTGGCTGTTTACTTGATTACTTCTCATCTGCTGTTGTTGAAATTGAAATGCTTGTTGTGCCTGCTGCTGCTGTTGTTGCTGTTGATTATTAATTTGTTGAGTTTCATTTATTGTTGTAGTAGTTGTGGTTGGTATACCCTGTAAAATTAAATTTGCATTAACATTATTTGGTGGAATGCGATTTTCATATATGTTTTGATTTCTATCATTATATAGTTTATTTGTAGTTAAATAAGTATTTAATTTCTTTATTATATTTTCATAAATATTTCCATTTTGGTCATTATTTTTATTAAGCCCAACAAATAAATCTTTTATATCATAATTTGTACATCTTTTATTCATTTCTTTTATTAAAGGTTCAATATTTTCAAGCATTGCTAACTTATGAGCTATAAAGCACATATCATTGGGTTTCTCTTTATTATTTATCTTTATTAATAATTTATCATCATTTAATAATCGAAATACAAATGCAAAATCATTAAAAATCCTATAATTTACATTATTATCATTCATTATTTTGTATATTTTAAAATATAATTCTATGTTTTTATATATGGTATCAATTTTAATATTAAAAACATATATTCTTAACAATTGTATATGAATATGAATATTTCTTATTGAATCTATTGATTTTTGCTCAACTAAGGGAATCATCATTTGGAAAATATTTGATGAATCGAGGATTTCCCTAATATATACAATTAACTTTTTGAGCATTTCAAAATTATCATTCTCATTTTTATCATTTGAACTACTTGAAAAAAATAATATTTTATATAATCTAAAAGCCACACTAAATGTTGCATTTTCTAAATCTATTATATTTTTATATTTTACATTTTCATTTTCTCCTTTATCAATAATTTCTCTTTTTTTCGAAATATATGTCACTATTAGTCCTAATAATTGAATTAAAATTTTCTTATTAATTAAATTATTTTTAGATTGTAATCTGGGACTTATTTCATATATATAATTTAAAAGAAGTCTAACAGTAGAATCTTTTGCCTTATTAATTATATTTGGAAATTTTAATAAAATTTTAAAAGGATTAAATGCACCGAAAAAATTTCCTTCTTTATAATAATAAGTAATTAAATTCTCTAATATATTATCTGTTTTAGATAATGAAATTAAAAATTCGTATGTAATAATTTCAATATTTGAGTAATCTTCATTTAAATTCTTATAAAAATTATAAATATTTAGAATATTCTTTTCCTTTGTTTCTGGCTCAGAAAACAAGCATATGCCTAATAAGAGATATATTCTCCATAATCCTAAACCCTTTTTATCATTTAAATAAGGTGAATAGCTTAATAGAGCTTGGATTGTATAATATATATTTCTTGTTTGTTCATTATAATCTCTGGTATAATTGTTCTTATTTAAATATTCTAGATATATAATAATTAATAAAGATATTAATTTGTATTTCATTTCTTCTTTTTTTTCATTATCAAATTTAGTTTCATATAATCTTAAACATAATTTTTCTAACAAATTTAGTAATAATTCTTCATCATATTTAATGCTATTATTGTTATTATTATTTATATCATCTTTTTTATCAACTTTTTCCACCTTTATTGAATTATCTTTATTTAAAGAAACTGACAAATATTTGAAAAAATTAAAATTTTTAAGATACCTAATCATCATTGGAATTATTAAATATTCCACATAAAGGTCAAAATATTTAACTATCCCATTATCTAATTTAATAAATTCACTCATTATAGATTTAAATTTTGTTTCAGAATTTTTATCACTTGCAATTATGCATAAACGATATGTAATAAATATTACAATGTTATTTTTTTCTATATTTGATACATTTTTCATTGATTTAAAAAAGAATAAAGACAATAAATATTTTTTGTTATCTTTGAAATTTTCAATATAAATCTTATTAAGATCAAGCCAATATTTCATAGCTTTGTCATAATTAATATTTACTTGTAGTTTATCATAATTTTCCTCATAGTCATTAATTATTTTTCTAATATAATCATCAATAATTTCAAGTAATTGAGTTCTTTTTAAAAAAATTGGAGAGCCTAATGAAATTATTTTACATATTTTTAATAGAGATACTAATATTTCCAGATGTTCTCTCATTTCTGATATATTTTTATCCGAAATAATTTCATTTTTTATTTTATTTCTGATTTCTAAGAAAAGAGATTCACAAATTAAAGCTTTTTTATCTTCATCTTTTAATGATTTAACTAATACAAATACACACTTTTGATCAATTCTATTTTTATCTTTTTTACATATATAGTCTAATATAAATCTGCTAAAATCTTGTCGATATTTTGTAATTAATTTTATTATATGATAATGATATTTAGTTTGGTTGAAATTTAATAATTTTTTTGAATGATATATAATAGTTTCATTTATCCTATTTAATAATTGAGTAAAGATAATATTCAAAATTTCTTCTTTAATATTATCAATGTATAAAAATAATGAAACATATCCATAAAATAGCACAACTTGATTATTGTCATATTTATCTGATGTTATTTTATTAAAGACATAAATTTTACTTGTTAAATTTGAAGCCATATTATCATCTAATTTCATAGTTTTGCATATAATTAATAAAGTATTAATTTGATCTATATGTAATCCAGAAATAATATCTTGATTTATTGCACAATTTGAATTTCTAATATCATTTTCATTTATTTTTTCAATCAAATTATTTATTTTGTTATAATTTTCAGTATAAATCATATCTCTTAATTTATTATCATTTTTAAAAATATCAAATAAAAATCTTTTTGATTCTTTTATTATTGAAGAAGAATTTAAATTAAATATTTGTATAAATATTAATTTAGCAGCTTTCATTTTATATTTATCAAATTCTTCTTTTTCTTTTTGTGAGCATCGATTAAAATTTAATTTATTAAATAAATTATTTAATAAATTAGTATATTTATTGACCATATTAATTCTTAATCCTAAGAATTCAAATAATTCAGCTATTAAATAGTTTCTTATATTTACTTCATTTTTATATATTTCATTTTCATAAACATATTTTTCAATAATTTCAATATATTCTTCTTTCACTTCATTTTCAATTATAATTTCTTTTCCTTCACTATCTTTTATTTTATATAAATGCTCCAAATTTCTTTCAACCAGTAATTGCTCCATAAATAAATATATTAATTTTGTTTTAAAGTTATCGGCACCTTTGTAGTATATTGATATTTCGCAATAATTAAAATAACTTATTAATATATTGAAATATAAAGATTTAATTACTTCCAAGCATAAATTAACATTTTTATTATTATTTGAAAAAATAAATTCTTCTATTAAAACAGGACAATGATTAAAAATATTAATTAATGAATCAGAGTATGCAATTAAATTTGTAAATGTCTTATCTCTTAAGCCTAATCTTTTTGTTAAAGCATTAAAAATAATATCTAATTTTTTATATATTTTTGTAGAATTAAAGTTTCCAAGAATAAAATTATTGGAATTAACCATATTTATTTCATTATTACTTATATTATTATTACAGTTTGATATTATTTGCCTATAATCTATTTTAATATTAACTTGTCTGAAATAATTATAAAAATCAATTACTGTTATATTATTTATATCAATTTGAAATAATATTGGCAATATTTTCTTTAATTGAGGAATTTTTTCAATAATTTTATTTAATAAATAATCACCAAAATTTCTTGTATAATCATTTTGTATATCTATTTTTTCTATAATTTCATCAAAACTATATTTTATAAAATCAAAAAGCATTAAAAAATTATTTTTTGCATTAATAATAACTTCTTTTTCTTTATCATTCATGGTATCCTCATCCATCTTTTTATCTAAATTTTCCTTTAAAATTTCTTCATTCAATTTATCATAATTTTCATCATTTATAACAAACATTTTAATTAAAGAATCAATTACTTCTACTAAAACATTAGTCCCTTTTTTAAATTGTATTTTAATAATATTTGAAAATTGGCATATAACACTTGATATACATTTAAAAAAATATTTAAGATATTTAAAATTAATTATTCTATCAAATTTTTGTAGTAATATTTTTAATAACATTAATCCAGAATCCTTTCTTAATGATTCATTAATATAACAACAATTTATAAATTTCATATAAATTATATCTACTATTTCTAAATTTTTAATGATTTTGATATCATTATCAAAAAATGAATTTATAGAATCAATTATATTTTTTATTACTTTTAGTGAATAATCAGTTAATTGAATATTAGTATTTCTAATTATAGTAGGATTACTATTAAATAAGAATTGAATCATTTCATCAATAAACATAATTGGATCAACTTCAAATAATAGCATATTTTTGTTATTTTTTTCTTTAGATAATAAGATCATTAAAAAATAGTCACTGATAAATTTCATTAAGTTATTTCCAAGAAAATTTGGTTCTTTTTGATTATTTTGTATTGAAATATATGAGGAATTAATAAAAAAAAATCCTGAAATTATTTTTCCAATTATAGAATGTTCTTTTCTTCTAAATATACTATTAATCTTTATTTTTGAATTTTTTTCATTCATGGTTTTAAAAGAATTTCCTAAATTAAATTCTTCTTCATTAAAATTAATTCCTTCAATTATATTTTTCTTAACTTCAATCATATATTCATAATCAATTTTTTTATTAAAAAAAGTAATCAAACAATTTTTATATATTTCAATATAGTTATTTATTATTTTTTTATCAGATGATGTAACACTTTTTTTATGAAAAGTTTTACTGCTCCAACTAATGCTATTATCAATATCAATTTCAATTATATTATCTAGAATAAAATCTAAAATTCTACCACTATTTTTTTCTTTTAATTTCATTGTTAATAACTGAGTAGGACAAGTTTTTGTAGTTACCTTCTTTTTCTTTAAATAGTTTCTTCCTTTGCCTCCAAGTTTTGATAACCATTTTAAAGAAGCCAAGCAAACATTAATATTTGAAGGACGCAATAAATTTCCGGATAATGAATCTGTAATTTTAGATAAATTTTGTTGAATAAAAGGCACTACATTTTCTGGATGTCTAACATAAATATTCATCCAATTTTCTAAATTTAGCAAATTAAGTTGAATGTTATCAGAGCCATTACTTAATGAATCTACTAAAGAAGGAAATATTAAATGAGGTATTTCTGATAAAAATTTAAATTTCACTGGCATTGTCATAATTATTTCTGATATTAAGTCATTTAAGAATGGTATTTTGTCTTTTATATTTACTAAATACTTTATAATTGCATATAAAATATAATTAATTTCTATATTAAAATCATTACTTAATTTTAATTTTTGTGCTTTTTCAACTCTTTCATTTCCTGTGGAATTTTGTGCGACATTTATTGCAGTTTTTAAATATTTAAAAAGACATCTTAGAATATATATATAATTTCCATAATATTCTGAGTTTTTTGATAAATATAAAAAATCAATAATCATTGGAATTATTTTATTTTTAAAATATTCTAAATCATTGGCACAATCTAATAAATTAAAAAATATGGATTTTAATATTGTTATATTATTTATGCTTTCACTTAATGTTATTGAAGTATTTAAAGGACTATTAGGTTCCGAAATAAATAATTCTGTAGGATTTCCTGTTTCATATATTTTTAAACTAAAATATTCTAAATATATTTTAAATAATGTTTCTCTTGTCTTTTGATCTTTTATATTTTTGAATATATTATGTATTAATTTTGTTGAAATGCAATTTTTATTAGGACATATTTTGCATCCTAATTTATATAATTTAAATATATAAGGCATTAATGATTTGAATACAACGCTAAATAATTGCAAATCATTATTGGGAAGTGAAATAATATATGTTTCTAGCAATTTATCAATTAATTCAGTTGAAGAACTTTCATGGTTTTGATGATTAATTCTTGTCCTTTCAAAAATAAAGAAAAAATAATAGAAAAATTTACTTAATTGAACAGCTGCTTTATTTATCACATAACATCTTAATTCTAAATGCTCAGTATATTCCTTATTCTGCAGCATTTTATTTAATTCTTCAATTAATTTTTTTAAAAGAATGTAAGAATTCTTCAGAAAATCATACAATTGCTTTTGGTCTTCTATATATATATATTTGTCATATTTATTACTTAGTAGCCACAAAAATAAACTATTTAAATTATTCTTTTTAATAGAATTATAATCATTTTCTTCTATATTTATTTTGAGCATATTCTTTTGAAGAATTTCTTTTTGTTGCTGCTTTTCATCTCTTAAAGGGAATGAAATATATTCATTACTTAATGAAAATAAAGTGTGATAAAAGGAAGTCATTTGCTTTAAAAAGAAATATAAAGTATCAAATTTTATAATATGCTTCTCTTTTGAACTCCAATCATAAAAATATAGAATAACATATATGATTTGAGTTTTTATGTCAATTGATATTCTAAAATCATTTATTTTAGTTGTTAAATTTTTAAACATTCTAAGATTATCATCAATTATATAGTTTGAAATTTCTTTAAATAACATTATTGGCTCAGTATTCATTTGTTTATTAAAACAATAAATATAATATTTTATTATATTTTTTAATACTAAGTTATATTTAGTATCTGATTTATATTTATTTTGCAAATAATTATTGTCATTAAAATAATCTTTCCATTTTCTCTTAATTTCATCAATGAAATGATTTATTTCACCATTTGGCAAATTAGCTCTACTTGATTTTAAAATTTCTTCAAAATATTTCATATTTAATTGGCAAGTAATAAATAATGTTGTGTTTTTTAAAATGAATTGAAAAGTATGACAAATTAATTCAGTTTCTTCTTTATTTATATTTCTGCCTTTTAATATATAATAAAAATATAGCATTTGTATTATGAGAAATGAATATTTTTCCAAAACAAAATTTTTATAATTAGAATTCAAATTTTCTTTTTCAATTATTTTTATTGAATTAATTGCTATCCTTGAACTTTCTAATAAATTATTTTTTTGCGTTCTTGCATCGATTAAATAGTCATCTTGAGAATTATGCATATTAATATAATTATTGTAATTAGAGAAAGAATAAAGTAAAATATAAGAATAATAGCCTAATTGTTCAAAAGAATTTTTCATTAAATTTTTATCTTGCTTATCATTATCTAAATTAATTTTCCATATTTCTACAATTCTTTTTGCATTTTCATTTATATAAATTAATAATTCTGTAAATGCTCTCATATTTAGTTCTGCAATTCTTTCATAATTTATATTTACTAGATAAAATAAATATTTATTTATTTTAATTCCAATTTCTTCTACTTCGTTTTTTAAATATTTATTAATTAATTGAAAAAATTTCTTCCAAGTTTCTTTATCTTTTGACATAGATAATAATTGGTAATAGCGCTCAATAATTAATAGCTTAAAATCAATTGCACCTTGCTCTTTTCTTTTATCTAACTCCTTTTCAACTTTTTCAAAGAAATTAATTATAAATTCACTTAGACTTTTAGGATTTATTTGAGAAAATTTTTGTGGATTTTCTTTATTTTCTTTTACTTCTTTGGCACGCTCATTGATTAATTGCTTCAATTCCTTTGTGTCTTCCTTAAGAGAATTAAAATCTATAAAAAATTATAAAAATTTTTAAATACCTTTTTTGGCAATATCTTCATCTATTTTTTTCATAGGTTCCTCCAGAAAACTATAATTTGATGTGAAATTATCTATTTAAAGAGAAAAATGAAAAATTATAATTATATAAATTACCATTTTTTAAATTTTTGTCTTCCATATTTTCTAATTTAATTAATAATAATTAATAAAATTACCATTTAAATATTAAATTAATAAAATCTATTTATTTATTTTATTAATTTATTTTTAAAATTTAATTGCCTTTTATAATTTTAATGGGGATTGGGGATTGGGGATTGGGGATTGGGTATTGGGGATTGGGCTCAATCCCCAAT
>Ga0247611_10008009_pt1 | contig 13126 bp, 10 predicted proteins | sample 177DNAGHGhighgp2_FD_192422 | JGI IMG/M metagenome (GOLD analysis project Ga0247611, IMG submission 192422) | Sheep rumen microbial communities from Palmerston North, Manawatu-Wanganui, New Zealand - 1770 DNA GHGhigh gp2 | ecosystem: Host-associated > Mammals > Digestive system > Stomach > Rumen... | reverse complement strand
GCATTTCTCCTGAAGGGGAGACCGTACCGCCTTCCTCCGCCACTACGTTTACAATCGTGCGCATACGCAATTTGGCCGCAACAGAACAATCGCCGTTGACTACCACCTTGGCTGCCGTGGGAGAAGTGGGATTCTCGATCTTACAAACGCTTTCGGATACGGAAGTTTCTTCTAAAGTAGTGCCATCGATAAATACCCATTTGTCAAAATCGTAATTGCTCGCATTTGGATTGATTACCAACTGGTTCGAGGAGCCCTCGTCAACAAGGGTTTTCTTATAAAAAGCCGTTAAGCTATACGTTGATGTATAAGTACTAAGTGTATATGTCTTGACAAATCTTGCCGTTACGGTGCAGGCGCCTTTAACCGTCACCTTCGTCGACGAAGAAGTTGGACCTGCAACAGTACAGTTGGTACTTGAAGAGGTCCATTTGTCAAAGCGATAGCCGGATTTGGGCGTGGCTGTTATTGTGTTGTCGGAGCCGTCATCCACAGTTTTTGTTCCTGCCGATGCGACGCTTCCCCCCGTACCAGCGGATACCGTCACTTGATAAGTCTTGATAAAGTTTGCCGTTACGTTGCAATCAGCAGAAACCTTTACGGTAGTCGACGCACTGGATACGGCACTTACTTTACAAGATGTATTATCAGTAGTCCACTTATCAAAGCGATAGCCAGATTTTGGCGTGGCGGTAATCGAATTACTAGAACCCTTGTCAACGGTCTTGTAGCCATACGGAGACGTTGTTCCGCCATCTGCAGGTTTCGGGCCGATAGCGAAGGTGTTTCTTTGCACAAAGCTTGCCGTTACGGTGCAGGCGCCGTTAACCGTCACCTTCGTCGACGAAGAAGTTGGGTCCGCAACAGTGCAGCTGGTGCTTGAGGATGTCCATTTATCAAACCGGTAGCCGTATTGATTTATAGAAGCCGAAATGTCTACCTTTGAACCGGCATCCACGGTTTTAGACGTGAAGTTCGTCGAACCACCAGTCCCTGCGGAAAGCTTCAAAGTGTAAGTACGAACAAAACTGGCCTTTACAGTGCAGTCACCACCGACCTTTACCTTTGTTGACGTTGCAGAAGCATCATCCAAAGTACAGCTGCTACCGCCAGACACAAAACTCCAGCCAGTAAAACGATATGAAGAGTTTGGAGTTGCCGTTATAGTCCATGTCCCCCCATTATCAACCACTTTGCTGGTAGGGCTTACCGATCCACCTGTACCCGCGGTAACAGTAAGTGTCCTAGTTTGTTTAAAATTGGCCTTGATTGTGCAATCGCCATTAACCGTTATAGATGTACTTTTTGAATTTTTATCTGCAATAGAACATTTATCGCTGCCCGATGAGAAGGTCCAATTTACGAATCTGTATGAATTGTCAGGAGTAGCAGAAATGTTGACTTTAGAACCTACATCAACAGTTTTCGAGCCAGAGGGAGAAATAGAGCCACCAGAGTTTTTGCTTATGGTCAACACCGCAGTCTTTACAAAAGTTCCCTTGATTGTGCAAGATCCTTTTATACTAGCACCTGTTTGGGCTTTACTAGAATTAGCAATTGCACAATTTGAACTTCCCGAAGTTATAGTCCATTTGTCAAAGCGGTAACCGGCACTAGGCGTTGCCTTAAGAATTTCGGCATAAGGGGTTTCCCGTCCTTCGTTATAGCGATTAGAAATTTTTTCTTCATATACACTAATGCCTATGGTACAATTGGATTCCGAACTAACGGAACCTCCAGTTCCAGCATTCAACGTAAGGGCAGTAAGCTTCCTATTCGCCTTGATAGCACATTTGCCCTTGATTTTTAAAGTTGTCGAAGCTTTACTCGCATCCGTAAAAGAACAATTCGAAGCACCGGACACGACTTTCCAGCCGGCAAACGTGTGTGTGTCCTCCGTTATCGCTCTTAACGATATACTAGAATTATTCGACTGTAACATAAAAACATATTCATCAGGTTTAGTTCCATTTGTGAAATAATCAGATCTAGTATAACTAGTAGTGGAAGTTATATTAAAATATGCATTGGACGTAGTAATTGATCCACCACAAGACTGCATAATTGCGGCCTCGTATCTATACCCCGACCAAACCATGCTGCTCAGCAACAAAAGGATAAAAATGGCTTTTGTAAATATTATTTTTTTCATACGGACCGAAATTTAGGTATTTAGGACAAAGGTTGTCAGGACCAAAAGTTCCTTTGTACCTAAAAAAGGCCTGCTAAAAGCGAAACTTTATACGGATTTTTTCAAATAAAAACAGATTCGCTAGGAATCCATCTGCCTACTTAAAGATGTAGCCCACGCCGAATTTTGCGGCATAGTGGCGGTAGTCGGGATTCACGAGGGTCATCGCGACGCCCCCGCTTACTTCCCAGTGAGTATGGAACCGATACCCGGCCATAATGTAATGCGTGTCTATCGACGGCGTAGTAAGGCCCTCCTCGCCCGTCTCGACGGGCGGGGAGTACGAGCTCACGCTATAGCTCAAGAAAAAGTCCTCGATTATGATAGTCGCATACAGGCCCATGAAAAGCATGGCGTGAAAATCGGTATCCGCCCCGCCGATAGATTTCCAGTTGCCACGGTCGGAGCACGGGTAAACATCGCACTCTTCGCCGTCCACGGTTATCGTGGTATACTGGTGGAAGGTCCCCATAAACACGCCCGCTTCGAAAAATCTCGTGTTGAAACCAAGTTTCAGGTGGTGGTAAATTCCGTCATCGTAACCAACACCCAGGCCCCAAATAAAAAAACTCGTTTTCTGGAACCATTCGAACGATGCGTTCAGATCACTGCCGCCCAATTCGTAGATTCCTTTCGCGGTGAATTCCCGAGTGGGCTGCATCAGCGAATCGGCGCTGTAGTTCGAATACGACCCGCTCACCACCATGGTTTCCTTCGGGCTGAAAATGTACGAACCGGAAAGACGGAATGTCGAGGAATGGGGTTCGAGGTACCCGCGTACGCCTTCGACTTCGGGAGCCTCGGCTGCATCGACGTGGAAACTGGTAATACGCGTACGCGTACACCCCGTGGCAAGTAGGCACAGGGCAAGACATACGGATATGTACACTATTCGTTTCATAGCGGCTCCTCCCAATATTATATATTTTTTTTATGACATTGGATAGCCTAGGCGCATTTTCTATATTTGGAACTACTATGACCGCGGACGAACTATTCAACAAACTGAACAAGATCCAGCCGGGTGCCGTACTCTGCCACTACACCCGCGAAAAAGTCGAACAGATGCTCCCGCTGATCAACGAGATCAACGAGCGCAAAAAAGACCAGGATACTGTCATCCTCGCGCACAGCTACTGTGCACCGGAAATCGTGCTCGGCGTTGCCGACTACACGGGCGACAGCTACAAGCTGAGCGAAGACGCCACGAAGGTCCCACAGAAGACTATCCTGTTCTCCGCAGTCCGCTTCATGGGCGAGACGGCCAAGATCCTGAGCCCCGAAAAGGACGTGCTCATCCCGGGCAAACTCACGGGCTGCAGCCTCGCCGACTCCATTACCGGCAAGGACGTGCAGGCGCTCCGCGAGAAGTACCCGGAACACGCCTTCATCTGCTACATCAACACCACGGCCGACGTGAAGGCCGCCTGCGACGTGTGCGTCACGAGCGGCAACGTGATGAAGATCGTGGAAGCCTACCCCAACGACAAGATTTGCTTTGTGCCCGACAAGCTCATGGGCCAGAACATCAAGAACGAGATGGAAAGCCGCGGCGTCAAGAAGGACATCGTGCTCTACAACGGCAGCTGCTACGTGCACGAGACGTACGATGCCGAACTCATCCAGTTCTTCCGCAGTCAGAACCCGGGCCTCAAGGTGGTGAGCCACCCCGAGTGCAACCCGTCTGCGGCATTCTACAGCGATTTTGTGGGCAGTACCGGTCAGATGGTCAAGTACATCGATGGTCTTCCGCCCAAGAGCAAGGTGCTTCTCCTTACGGAATGCGGGCTCAATGCACGCATGCACTACGAGCACCCCGACATGGAATTCATCGGGAGCTGCAGCATGTGCAAGTACATGAAGTCTAACTCCCTCGAGAACATCCTCGAGACACTCCGCCACCCCGAACAGGCGAACCGCGTGGAACTCGACGAAGATACGCGCGTGAAGGCGAAGAAGTGCATCGACGCGATGTTCCACTACGCTAACCTGTAAGGTGCGCGCACCCAGGAACACGCAGCGACACAGTCCCACCAAGAACGAAAAGGAACACGCAGATGGCAAAGAAGGTAGCAGTCGGGCTTTCCGGCGGTGTCGATTCGGCACTCGCGGCTTACCTACTAAAACAGCAGGGATATGAAGTCGTCGGCGTTACCATGGCCACATGGGACGGTTCCCTCAACATACCGCACGTGGAAGGCCGCGAGGGCTGCTTTGGCCCGGGCGAAGACATAAGCATCGCCGAGGCAAAGACGGTAGCCGACCGTCTCGGAATCCCGCATTACGTTGTCCGTGTTTCCGAGGAATACAAGCGCCAGGTGCTCGACTACTTCCGCGCCGAATACCGTGCGGGCCGCACGCCGAACCCGTGCGTGCGCTGCAACCAGAATATCAAATTCGGCGCGCTCCACATGGCGGCCCGCCGCATGGGTATTGACTTCGACTACTTTGCCACCGGGCACTATGCCCGCCTCGAATTCAAGAACCCCGACGAGCCCTTCCTCTATGCGGCGCTCGACCACAGCAAGGACCAAACGTATTTCCTCTCGCGCCTTACCGCAGAGCAACTCTCGACAGTCATTTTCCCGCTGGGCGGCATGACAAAGGTACAGGTGAAGGAACTTGCAAAAGAAATCGGCTGGGACGACTATGCCACCAAAAAAGAAAGCCAGGACTTCTTGGAATGCGGCGACTACTCCGTGCTCTTCGATGAATCCGACAACGTCCCGGGCGACTTCGTGGACATGCAGGGCAAGGTGCTCGGCCAGCACAAGGGCATAGTGCACTACACCATCGGGCAGCGCAAGGGATTAAATATCGGCGGCCAGCCGGAACCGCTATTCGTCGTGTCCATTGACGCCAAGAAGAACCAGGTGGTACTCGGCCCCCGCAGCGCCCTCAGCTGCACCGAAGTCTCGGGCGTGGAACTCAACCTGATGGTATCCGAAACCTCGCCGCTCCTGAAAGGCGAACTGACGGCGCACATCAGGCTCGGCCACAGGGGTGCCGTCGCGCGGATCGAATCGCTCGACACTGCCGCCGGTACCATCCGCGTGCGGTTCGACGAACCGCAGTTCGCCTCCGCACCGGGCCAGATTCTGGTGCTCTACGCCGGCGATGGCATCGTCGCATCGGCAATTATCGCCTAAAAACACGAAGTTTTCTGTTTTTTTTCGTACGTTTCGGTCTATTTCATAATAAATTTTATACAACGGAACTTTCTATACGGATTTTCCCGTTTATGTGTATGCTAGAGGTTGTTGATGAAATGGACTTCGATTTCTAAGTCGAGACAGATTCTATGGGCCATGGGGCTCATTCTTGTCGGTATTCTCATCAATATCATCCCTTCGAAAATAGTCCTCTTTTTTGATATCCCTATTTTCGCGGATTCCATCGGAACCATCCTCGCCGCCATGCTGGGCGGCACGCTCCCTGCCGTAATTGTCGGGTTCTTCTCCAATGCGTTCAACGGCATTTCCGACCTCACCACCCTCTACTACGGTATCATCAGCATCCTTATCGGCGTCGCCGCTACGCAGTTCCAGCAAAGGGGCTACTTCCGCAGCGCACTCAAGGCGTGCATCACCGTAATCGCGTTCGCCGCCCTGGGCGGCATCCTCGGCTCCATCCTCACCTACTTCCTGTACGGCTACGATTTCGGCGAGGGCATCTCGGCGCCATTCTCCATCGCCATCCACAACAACCTCGGATTCAGCAAGTTCTTCGCGCAGCTCACGGCCGACTTCGTCATTGACATCATCGACAAGTCCATCGTCGTCGCCATCGCGATTATCGCACACAGGAAGATTCCTCTCAAGCTTAAGCACCTCTACAGCCACGTATTCCTGTTCGACCCGAACCTAGCCGAACACATGCGCCAGATCGGCAGCTACCACATCAAGCGTTCGTTGCTCCGCAAGGTCGTCTTCATCGTCATCATCGCCGAAATCCTCCTGGGTGCGCTTGCCAGCATTACCGGATTCGTGCTGTACCGCCAGGTATCGATAGGCAAGTTCGTGGATATCGCGCACGGCCTTACCGAAGCCGCCTCGGTAGCGATAGACGCAGACCGCGTTGACGAGTTCATAGCGGAAGGCGAAAAGGCTCCGGGCTATACCGAAATAGAATCGAAACTGTACAAGATAAGGAACGGGTTCCCGCAAGCGCTCTACCTATACGTGTACAAGATTCTCGAAGACGGCTGCCACGTGGTATTCGACCTCGATGCGACCGACGGCGAGGAGGGCGGAGAGCCGGGCTCAGTTATCGCGTTCGACCCGACATTCGTGCCCTACCTGCCTAAACTGCTCAACGGCGAACCCATCGAGCCGATTATCTCCGACGACCAGTACGGCTGGCTACTCACCGTGTACAAGCCTCTCAAGAACTCTGTAGGCAAGACGGTCGCCTATGTCGCCGCCGACATCTCCATGGGCGAAATCCTCATCGACCAGGCGAAGTTCTTCATCAAGCTCCTCTCGATGTTCTTCGGGCTTTCGATTATTATCATGAGTATCGTGCTCGAATTCGTGCACCGCGGAATCGTGAACCCCGTAAACCGCATGGCATCAGGCGCCATACACTTCGCCTACAACTTGGAACAGAGCCGCGTGAACAGCGTCCAGGAACTCGATTCCCTCAACATTACCACGGACGACGAAATCGAATACCTGTACAAGGCGCTCATCAAGACCTGCAAGGACTCGGTGGAATTCATCGAAAGGCTCGAGAAGGCGGCCGAGCGCATCACCCGCATGCAGGACGAAATTATTATCAACTTCGCAGAGATGGTCGAAGCGCGCGATACCAGTACGGGCAACCACATCAAGAAAACCGCATTCTACGTGGAGGCCATCGCGAAGGAACTGCAGCGCGAAGGCAAGTTCAGCGAAATCCTCGACGACGCCTACATCGCAAAGCTCAAGCGCTCGGCGCCTCTCCACGATATCGGCAAGATTGCCGTATCCGACCTTATATTGAACAAGCCGGGCAAACTCACCGACGAAGAATTCGCCATCATGAAGAGCCATACCACCGAAGGCTGGCATATTCTCGAAAAGATCGAAGAAAACGCAAGCGATTCCATGGATGACGATTACCTCAAGGAAGCTACCGAAATGGCGCACTACCACCATGAAAAGTGGGACGGCACAGGGTACCCCACCGGAATCAAGGGCAACGGGATCCCGCTGTCGGCGCGCATCATGGCTGTGGCCGACGTGTTCGACGCGCTCGTGGCCGAACGCATCTACAAGAAGCCCTTCACCTACGAGAAGGCGATGGCCATCATCACCGAGGGCGCAGGCAAGCACTTCGACCCTGTGGTAGTCGAGGCCTTCAGCCACATCTCCGAGGAACTCTACGCCCAGCGCACCGTGCTCGACGATATAGTTACGCACAAGCACGATGATGCCGCAAAGGGCTAAACCGCAACGCCCTGCGATTATCGCCGAATCAAATTAAAACACCGACCGCTCCTGCGGCCGGTGAATTTTTTCAATCGGAAGTGTCGACTACATCGTGGACTTCACGAACTTGAGGACATCCTTCTTGACCCTCTTGTATTCGTCTTCCCAGATCTTGGCGACCTTGTCGACGAGGGTAAGGTCGTCCATCGCGTACTTCTTGTCGACCTTCGGCGCAACGCGGCAAATGTTATCTTCGCCGATGTTCGCGCAGGCCTCGAAGTAGTTCGAGTTGCCAGTACGGGCAATCCAGTCATCCATGATGTATTCGAGCCAGCCCAGAGCGTTCTTTTTCGCGGGGGCCTTGTTCGGGGTAATCATACCGGTGTTGAACGTGAGGATCTTGATGCCGTCGGCAAAGAGGTCGCGGTACTTCTTCTTGCTTGCGCAGAGATTCTTGAGGCCGGACTGCAGCACCATGATGGGGTCGTTCGCCCACATGCCGCCATCGCAGAAGACCTTGCCGTCAAGAGTCAGCGTGTCGAAATAGGTCGGCGCGGAGCAGCTCGAAAGGATGGCGTAGGCGCGGTCCATCCAGGTGTCGGTGCGGTCCCACACCTTCTCGACGCTTTCGCCATTCATGTAGGTGGTCGGGATGTAGATAGGCTTGTTGAACTTGTCCATCTTGCCCGGGAAGTTCTCGTACAGGAGCTTCTTGAGGCCGGAATTGTCGTAGCGGTAGTAGTTCGAACGGGCAATCGGCGGAAGCGTACCGGATTTCTTCTTGAAAATCTTCTCGAGATTCGCCTTGTACAGGTCAAAGAGCGTCTGGGCCGTCATGCCCTCACAAAGTCCACTCGCAATGATCGAGCCGGTAGAAGTGCCCGCGAATGCTTCGCTCACATCAGCGAGATTTGCACCCAGATCCTTTTCGAGCAGGCTCATGAACTTGAGGGGACCAATACCGAGGGCGCCGCCGCCACAAACGGAAATGACGAGTTTCTTCACTAGTGTTGCCTCCTTTTATTTTATCGGGAACTTTCCCTTGTTTGCAACTCCGTATAAAATAAATACTACGGATAAACGAGGCAATTATTTTTTTGTAAACAAATACAAACTAAAATGTAATATACACCAAACAAAAAAGCAGGGAGCGGTCGGCTTCCTGCTTAAAATTCTTGGCGGCCTAGGGGCTAGCGGAACTCGTAGACCTTCGTCGCGAGCACGACCTCGCCGCTACGCATGTTGACCTTGATCTTGACCGTGGTCATCTTGCCGCGCGGAATCTGGACCGTCGCACTGTAGCCGATACCCGTTTCCGAAGGCACGTACTTCGTCTCGAACTTCTGGCCGGCAACAACAACATCTACGGACCGGATCTGGGACGGGTCGTTGTCGAGAACCTTCTCGACATCGAATATGAGTTCCGGGTACATAGACGCACCCTGCGAAACCTTCTTCTTGATAACTTCCTTGGCGCCGCCGCGCACGCTCACATGCACGCCCGTCTTGGGGTAGCACTGCAGTTCGCGCTCGATGACTCCATCGAATTCCGGGCTGTTCTCGGGCACAAACTTGTACTTGTGAGTTCCCGGGACAAGCTTGAGGACCGCCGCCGGATTATCCCTCTCGAGCACAAGTTCCTTCACGAGGCTATCGCGCACATAAATCGAGAGCTTGCCCTCGTTGTCGGTATAGCCGCTGGTGGTGTACAGCGCCTCGCACTTGTTTATGTCGGACTTCATGATCTTCACGGTACGGTCAAGCCTGTAGTTGAATGCGATGCTGCCGCATTCGAACGTCGTATGTTCCACGGAGCAAAGCGCATCGAACTTCTTTGCGCCAAGCGCGCCACGGCTCCACCTGGGCACGAAGCGCATACGCTTACCGTCGGAGGTGTGGCGTTCAGAACCGATAGCCACCTGCATGCCGTCGGTACAGGTCGCGAAGATCTCGATGCTGTCGGCGCCCACCACTTCCGGCACACGCTCGAACTTGCATTCGAACTTGGACTTCATTTCCTGATTGCGCTTCTCGATCTTTGCATCGAGTTCCTTGGCCTGCGACTGGATTTCGGCATCGGACTTGTTGGGATCGTCAATTGCAGCCGCAATCTTCTTCGCGAAGTCCGGGTCACCGGCGTTCTTGGCCTCGACAACTACGGGCGGCTTGCCCTTACGGAAGGCGACATACTGCTTCGCCTTCACCGAGACCTGCTGGCCATTCTCTTCCATCACCATCTCGCCCGAGTTCAAGGCACCGAACGACTGTCCGCCTTCCGTCATGCCCACCGTACCGTCCGTACCGCGAATCGATGCGGTCATGGTCCCGGTCCTGAACTTGAACTGGCTCTTCTTGCCGGTCTGCTTCTGCGCGTTGAACCGGAGGAGGCCCTTCTTGATGTTGATTTCGGAAATCTGCGAATCCTTGATGAACATGACCTGCGTGAACTCGACAAGCGCGTTCTCCTCGATGGAGATCGTGCTGCCTTCGGGCATCGAGATGAGCACACCGGATTCAAGGTCCGTCTGGATAAGGTCCTTTTCCTGGACCTTCGCGCCTACACGCAGGCTGGCCCAGTCTCCCTGGCCCTTTTTCTTGAACGACACGTCGCCAAGAACGGAACGCACCTTGGCGCTCTGCGGCGCCGCCATGGACAGGGTGACAGCCAGGAGCACCCACACAGCTAGACTTTTATTTAGCGTCATTTAATACCTCTATAACTACGCGCGCTTGGCGCGACACACACGTAATAAAATCACATCAATAAAATATAATCTGAAAAAGCAAAAAAAACACGGGGGAGATTACTCCAACAGGGCATAATGTGATAATGCCCAACATTTTTTTCTAAAAAAATTTCCCGTGATGGCTTGTATTACATTATTAATTTGCTATAATTCCATCCATTCATACAAGGAGGAAATCCAATGATACGCAAGCTCTTACTTATCACCGCCATCTCTCTGGGCATGGCATTCGCACAGAACCCCTACGAAAGCACCGAAGCTTCGCAGTCCACCAGCGCTCCGGCACCGGTAGCACCGGCCGACGATCCGGCATGGAACATCAGCATCCACCCGGTGAGCCTCGTCGTGATGACAGCCCTCGGCCTCAAGACCCTGTTCGTGACCGTCGAACGCACCGTCACGCCGCACACGTCCGTCATTATCCGCCCGGAAGTCATGTACGTGAGCAGCGACTACTACGATATCGACGAAGATGACGCCAGCTTCGACATGCTTGCCCTGGGAATCATCGGCGGCTTCCGCTACTACGTGAACCCCGGTCACAAGGGTCTCTACGTCGAAGCCGAACTCCAGTTCGCCCACGTCGGTCTCGACTACGACGATGACGATGTCGAGGCAAGCGCAAGCGCCAACGCCTTTGGCCCCTATATCCTGGTCGGTTGGAAGTTCCGCACTGGTCGCGCAACGTTCAGCATCGACCTCGGTGTCGGCTACAACATCATGTCTGCAAGCGCCGAAGGCAAGAACAAGGACAACGCCGAAGAAGATGCCGAAAACCTCGTTTCCAACGGTTTCGGCACCGACATCAACCTGACCTTCGGTCTCGCTTTCTAGTCTAGCCGCGAAATAGAACTAACGGTTTTAAAAGGATCCGCTGCAAAAGCGGGTCTTTTTTTGCGCATTTAGCGGCCTTCAGTTGTTAGTATAATTGTTACTAGAATGTTATTAGATTGTCAATTAAATAATTAGCCGATACATGCTGTTATCACCATAGTTCACCCGTTATCCACAGATGGGATAAATTGTTTCACGTGAAACATTTCTTTAAAGGGCACTTTGTGAAAAAGTCGGGGAATTTGTTCAGATGTTATCCACATCGCTTTTTACAGGAAATTATACGCCCGACCATTTTGTTAATAGAATGTTTACAAAAATATCAACACGAACGTGAGTTTCACGCAATAAAAAAAGGCCCCGACGGCATTCCGTCGAGGCAATTTTTCATCAATGAGATTCCGGGTCAAGCCCGGAATGACGTGCAAGGTTTTACTGCGCAGGAGTTTGCTCATGCATAGGAAAACCGCAGCAGTCATGCCACGAAGTGGAATGACGAGGGATCCGAGGCAACGACAAGCCGCTTCACGTGAAACAAGTGGCTAGAATTTCACGGTGCGGGGAGCCGCCGTAAAGCTGTAGAACGTGGCAACCGCATCCTTGAAGTAGAGCGTCTCGGTGTTGTCGTCATCGGGGGAGTACATCGACTTGAGTTCGGGGTAGTGCTCCAGCATGTCGACCTTCGGTTCGCGGCGGTCGTCGCGGACCAGGGTACCGGCGACGCGGACCCACTCGTTACCCGCGGCGTTCATCGCGCAGATTTCGACCTTGCCGTTCTTCTGGATCTGCTTGGAGCAGTCCTTCGACTTGCCGGTCTGGATATAGAGCTTGCCCTCGAAAATGTTGGCGGTACCAAACGGGCGGACGCGCGGCTGGTCGCCGTCGGCCGTCGCGAGGAAATACGCACCACATGCCTTGAGAAATTTTACGACTTCTTCCATAATGGACTCCTTATTGTTTTTCAAAAATATAGAAATTAGAAAGGCGTCATGGCGGACCTGATCCGCCATCTAAACCATCGCCCTGTAAATATTCAACATCTGTTCACCGAAACAGCAGAAGATGACCTTCTTGACTTTTTGCGCCGGAAAGTTGCGGACAGTCCTGATGGCAATCTCGGTAGCGGCCTCCCAGGGGTAGCCATAAACGCCACAAGAAATAGCGGGGAAGGCGACCGTCTCGCAGCCGTTCTCCTCGGCCAAATCGAGGCAGCTTTTGTAGCAGGATTCCAGGAGTTCGGGTTCGCCGTGAAGGCCATCCCGATAAACCGGCCCCGGAGTATGGATGACGAACTTTGCCGGTAGCCTGAACCCGGGGGTGATTTTCGCCTTGCCCGTCTCGCAACCGTTCAGGGGAATGCATGCCTTCAAAAGATCCGGACCCGCCGCCCGGTGGATGGCGCCATCGACACCGCCGCCACCCAGCAGGGAGCAGTTCGCCGCATTCACGATGGCATCCACCGCAAGCTTGGTGATGTCGCCCTGGATAATCTCAATTTCTACCATATAGGCCTCCGGTATATAATATAATTTCTAGAAAATAATCTATATTATATATAGGAGAAATTTTTGGGGTATTTTATGAGAATTTCCGGTATCGCAGCCCTTTTATTGATGGCAGCGTCCATGACGTTCGCTCAACTATTGCCACAGAAGCAGGCCGGGGACTTTCCGAAAATCGACCGCGCCCTGATATTCAAGCTGGACTACGAACGGGGGATGGCTGCCTCGGATTCATCTTCCAAGAGAATCGACACATCCATAAAAGAAGGTCGGGAAAAAGGCAATTACTTGAAAAACGCCCTCATCTGGAATGGGCTCTGCCTTACAGGAGCAGCTCTCTCGTCTGCATTCGGAGGACACGGCCCCATCTGGTGCGACCCAAATTCACCAGCAAGGTTCTAAAAACGTATTTGTGGATTAATGCAGAATTTTTTGAATCAC
>Ga0247611_10008008_pt1 | contig 13127 bp, 16 predicted proteins | sample 177DNAGHGhighgp2_FD_192422 | JGI IMG/M metagenome (GOLD analysis project Ga0247611, IMG submission 192422) | Sheep rumen microbial communities from Palmerston North, Manawatu-Wanganui, New Zealand - 1770 DNA GHGhigh gp2 | ecosystem: Host-associated > Mammals > Digestive system > Stomach > Rumen... | reverse complement strand
AAAGTTACAAGGGGCGGCTAGATTGTGCGCAATTTGATTTGACAAAAAATTAAATCGTGATTTAACACGCAAGCGCCGGAGCTGACCCGAGAAGGTAACGAGAAGCGAAGCAGAGGCGACACCGGCCGACACGATAGCGACACCAGCCGACACGACACGGCCGCAGCCTTGTCCCCAAAATGTTTCACGTGAAACATAAGTTATACACAAGCTGTGCATAACTTGTGCATAACAAAAAGCCCCTCGCTGGGAGGGGCTTTAGTGTTAAATAATAACGCCGGATTTTAAAAGGTTTTCTATTTCAAGTCGTTCATCCTCTGTGGCCGATGTTTCGAGGCGGATATCTTTTACTTTTACATATCCCGAGCAATTATTCAAATATACTGTTTTATTGCTTGGATATCCGTAAAGAGCGTTATATCCGTTAGCGTCGTAACCTCTACGGCGTGTAAGAATTAAGTAAGGCTTTCGCGCTCCCATAATTCCAGCATTAGCGGAGAGGCTTCCGGAGTGCGCAAGGTGTACCATTTCATGTGATACAGCGTGGGCAATACCCGAAGCACCAGCTAATAAACCAAGTCCACCGCCGGAGGCAATAGCAAGGCCGCCTCCAACAACTCCAACAAGGGAGGAAAGTGCACCGGAAAATTCTGCACTTGTTAGTGGTAGCTGTTGCGAAGCGTTACCCGAAAATGTATAGACGATAGTCCATTCTGGCATATCCGGAGAGCGGCGGCTTTTAACTTCCGCTAAACAAGTTCCGGTGTAAACGTCTACGTGATAGGTAACTTTAATTTCTCCACTCATAAATTCATCTATATCGAGCTCGACAATACCGATAAAGGGGAGATATAAGTGCATAGCCACAAAAGGACTATAATCTGTAGCGTTGTAAAACTTTTCTTTTACGTTTAAGCTTCCACACTCTACCGTTACAAACTGACCCGAAACGACAGGAGAGCTAACCTCACTATCTAAAATCCCGACTTTAATTGTATCACTTCCGGAAGTAGGAGCGTTAACGTAAACTTTCATAAATGAAATAATACCGTCGAGAGGGTTTTGCCATATTCTTTTGATAGCCTCGACTATTGAACTACTCCATAGCCAGCCACCAAAAGCGTTAACTTGTGCCATTGACGGCCTATATACAGTAAACATAGCGTTACTTTCTACTGTCTCGGGCATATCCGGAACTACCGGTAAAAAAGGATTTGAGGGCTCGGGGTTAGGGTCTACGGGATTTTCCGGAGTAGGCTCGGGTTCGGGCTCGGGTATTGGCTCCGGTTCCGGCGCTGGGTCGGGGTCGGGGTTAGGAGCTGGCTCGGGGTATGGGTTCGGGTTCGGGTCGGGCTGTGGTAATACCTCAATTAACCAGTCGAGAGCATCGGGGTCGTTGTCCGGTATCTCCTGTGGAGTTTGTGCTTGTTGCTGGTCGGGGTTCGGGTTGATAGCTGGGATTTCAATAGGATAAACATCCGGAAAGCCCTCGACCGGAACGCTCCAAGGGTTCCAAGTCGGATAAGTTTCGGGGAAAGGGTCCTCACTCGGAATTATAGCGCCCTCTTGTATTTCGCCCCCATATTCTTTTATGGTTAATTGAGGAAATATATAATCTAAACAATTTGTTATAGTTGAAATAGCATAGTCTACCGATTTAAAAAGAGCCGACGGAGCAGGTAAATAAAACGGCGGATTATATGTCCCGCCATTAATTCCGCCTCTATTCCAGTGGATTAGTCTGGAAAGCGCATTATTTGCGATGCTTCCAATACTCTTAATATTGTCGTAATTATTTCCCCACCAACCTTGCTGATAAATTATGCCGTCGGTGTAATCAACTATTAAATCATTGCTAGTAATACTATAAATACTCAAATCATAGTAATTGCTAGAATTTGTTTTACGATAGTATAATTGAGCCATATATTTATACGCGTCGTTTTGGTGTTGTGCGAGATAATCATAAAATTCCGACTTATGCGCTGACGATATAAAGCTGTAAGACTCTACAAAGCCGACTAATTGAGAAATAACTTGCGCGCTTGCCATTTGCTTGAGCGTTATTTTATTAGTTGTCGTGTTTATATCTATACTTTCTGTACTGTCAAAAAGACCCGCTTCCATAAACGCATTTTTAAATATTTCAATAGTCTCCTTTGAAAATCCTACTTCTTTTGTTTCTCCATTTATAAAAGCTCGAACTTTTCCACCTATTGTTTGACCAGCTTCCAGCAAAGAGTTAGAGACGTTAGTCCAAAACTCCGGAGCTAGATTATATAAACCAACTCCGGCCAGAATACCGAGAGCCGGAGCAATAGCAGCGCCTACGACGCCCACATCCATAGCAAGCAAACCAACTCCGGCGGTAGTAGTAGTTCCGGCTTCGGTAGCTGTAATAGCTGATACTTCTGTAGCTATACCGTTTCCAAGTTCCACCGTTGTAGTAGTACCCTCTAAAGCGCTACCAGCTCCGGCTACGTCGGATGGAAATTGTATAATTTCTCCGGCCGGGACTTCGGCGCCGCCCTCTAAAACTTCAAATATTGTCGCAAGCTGTTCTTCTACTGGCATAACTATTCACCTCCTCCGTTATTGCCATTACCTCCGGCACAAATTAAGATATAACTACCGTTTAATGAGAGCCCACTCTCAAAGGGAATAACTTCGTTATATTTTCGGCTATCCGTCACAAAAGAGCCGTCGTTTAAATATAGATTTGCATCCGGAGAATTTTCCGCCTTATCAATGATACATTTGTTTGCAAGTATATCTGTCATAAATGAGTATAAAACATCACATTTTGCGGAAATCTCCCAAAGTCTTGAGCGTATTTGTTTTATATTTGTTATAAAATAATAGCGTTTGAAATCCGGTATATATAAATAGTTATAACCATATAATGTTGGATTTGTTTTTTCTACTAATATAACAGGGTTGATAACAGAGGTCTCATTTTTTAAGTTTCCATTTAAAGGAAAACGATTTGTTAAATATGGAGTTTTATCAATTCTTTCCTTTTCCTTTGCATAGGTAAATAAATTAATCTGCATAAGCTCCTCCTATCTATGCCTATTCTGACAAACGAAATAGTTTTTTGCGATTTCGTCAAAAATCTGCTTGTAAAAATTGAATCTATCCCATAAGTCAAGATGCCCTCCGATAACATCGGCCGGAGTTTGCACGCCAATATTTCCGGCACGCGTGAGTTCGTAGTTTTCAACATTTTCCTGCTCGCCTTTGGTTAGTGTTTCGGAGTTTCTCTGCTCTCCATAAACATTATTAACAGAGTTAGTTTGCGCTCCGCTGGTTGAACTTTCGGAGTTTGTCTGCGCTCCGCTGGTAGTGCTTCCTGTATTTGTTTGCGCTCCCATATTAATAAGGTTTTTATTTGAATCCTGATAATCGCCGGAATTAAAAGCGCTAACTTTTTCTTCGTTTGTGTCAGCTCTGGCACCGATAGAATTATTGGTGCTGTCGGTTCGCTCTCCAATAGTGTTATTAGTTGTGTCGGTTCTCTCTCCGATAGTATTTGTTTCAGCATCGGTATGAGTTCCAATAACATTGGCCTGCGTGTCGCTCCTCTCTCCCTCGGTAGTAGTCCGCGTAGAGTTTTCCGTTACGCTGTAGTTGTTCACTATGTCATAGGCGCTATCCGGTAAAACATGGAGACGATAAAGCTCGCTGTAGCGCTTTTGGTTAATGGTTAAAAAAGAAGTAATAGCTTCTTTAAAATCGGCCAGTGCATCCGCCGGAGTAGAGCTGCTAAAAACTACCCAGTAATAAAAATTTCGGAAAGTATCTAAAATATACCGGTCGTAAATACTGGTGTTATTTTCGTATTCCTCCCACCATGCAAAGCTAGTATTAACAGGAAGCAAAGAAACGTTTGACTGTTTCGCTGTTTTATAGAGCTCCTCTACTTTAAATCGCTTTTTCATTGTTAGCCTCCTCTCCTATGGTTAACGTTTTCTCTTGGTAGTTAATCTCTGGAGAAACATCCACCGACCAATTAACGCCAAAGAGCTTATTAACTCGCTCGGCGCTTCGTTTACGAGCTTCCAGCATATCCGTAATGTTAAATAATAACATAGTGGTATCAGCTTCAACTTCATTAACAACGGTGTTGCTCCTCTTATCAAATGAGGCTCTTATGCCTATATCACTATAGAAGTTTTTAAGAAGCTTCTGACGTACTTCCATAATGTCAAGGATGCTTTGGTTAGTGTGCCTATCAGTTCCGGCAAACTCAACGCCTAAAGCTCCGAAGTCGATAACAACGCCATCCTCTCCATTAAAGAGTTTCTGCTGGTAGTCCTCAATATCTTCCTTTTGCTTGCTGGATGTTGCGACCGGTACGCCGCCGCTATCTCTTAAATTAATAAGAGCTTTAACCAGTGAAACTTCTGTGTGTGCTAACATATAAGCATATCGCTTAACCATCGGGAGACAGGCGTTTTTTAAAGAAGTGTTTTCGATGATAGCGGTATCATAACCGATGCGACCGGAGCCAGCCCAAATAGGACAATGCATATTATAAAAAGGTTTCTCATCGAAGTATTTACCCACTCCATAGAAGCTTCCAAACATAGCTGTTAACTCTAGCGTAAGGCCGTCGAAAAAGTTAATAATGCCACAATGTCCTTTTATTAAGATGCGGCTTTCGATTTCTTTTGGCAAAATGTCGCCGTTACCTTTCCAAACAAATAGGCGCATAATTCGCTCGAAAAGATTATCCACCCAGTATAAATAGGCAGCTAAAAAAGTACCGCCGTCTTTTTGGAAAAATTCGAGTTCTTCTTCTTTTAGCTCTTTTAAATTTTCGCTTAAAAATGCCATAGCTTTTATCCTTTCATTAAATTATTTACGGCTTTTCTCACGTTGTCGTAAATATTTGCCCGACGATTTACAGAGCCGTTTCCGTATTTTCCCTTAATTACATCACAAGCAACGTTATAAAGAGCTTCCTTTAAATCGCTAGAAGTTTCTACGCTTCGATGAGATAGAATACAATTAACGATATACTGGATGTCGTTATAAATGTTATTGCTCCGAACGTTGTGACCGTTTCCATAATATCCCTTAATAACATAGCTGGCGATAACATTAAAATCATTAATAGAAGTTGTAGGAGCTTCTCCCTCTTTTAATAAATACGTTTCAACAATTTTTATAAGGCATTTTGTATAATCTGAAGAGGTCGCCCATCCATCTTCCTTTAATTTTGTAGCGTAATCCTTATAATTATACGCCTCTTTCAAATTTGCGTAGCGCTTCGACTTTATAAAATCAAAATAACCAGCGATACCGCTTTCAACATCCGGATAAGCTCTGAAAGTTCCTGTGACCGTAAAAAGCTCGCCGTTAATTTCTTCTTTTGTAGAAAGCTCCGCTTTTTCTCCTTTCCAGCCTCGCCCCGTTTTCATTCCAAAGAAATTGTTATATTTTTTAGCGAGCTGGGACTTTCCCCAAGCACTCTCTAAAATAGCCTGTGCGAGAATACACTCGACGCAATAATTACCGCCAGCGTATTTTTCGATAATCGGCTTTAATGTATCAATAAAATTTTTCTGTTCGTTTGTCATTTCTTCCACCTCTCTAGTATAAAGGGACTAGGCTTTATAAACCTAGTCCCAAACAAAGGAGCTTTATAACGGTTAATCGGCAATATAGAAAACTACCTGATTTTCGTTATTGTCTACAGCATAGCCCTTTCGAGCCTGTTCGCCGTGGATAACTACGCGCTGGCGCTTATTAACTTCCTCCCAAGTGTAGCGCTCGCCAAAGTGACAAGCGAGAGCTTCGATATCGTGAATGTATGCAAGGACACCGCCCTGTGTAACAGTTCCGGTACTGGTCTCATCATCAGGATCAATAAAGTCGTCGTGCTGGATAGAAATCTTGGAAACATCAGCGAAAGCATACGCTCCATTAGTTCCCTGTGTCTGCCAAAAGTTAACCTCCGTATATCTTGGAAGCGCCACGAGTTCATTGTGGAAAGTATCACTTTCGAGGTACATCTCGGAAGCTGACGCTACAGCTGTAAGGATTTCTACGACGTTGTACTCTCTCGGAGTAAACTTCGGCATGTGTCCGGAGTTAAATCCTACGCTCATATCTTCCATGTACTTAACCGTATTAACTACCTGCTGGGAGAAGTATCTCAAGAAGTCCTTATCCTTTAAGCAAGTCGCAACAGTTAAAGCTGTAGCTCCAGCCGGAAGTGTTGAGTTATACTCTGCTAATAAGTTTCGAGCACGTCCGGAGTTAATAACGGAAGCTATACCAGTATTAGCTGTTACACGCTCGAGTGCTTCGATTTGAACTTTCATAGAATTGTCGAGGTATGTATAAATACCTGAAATAAATGAAAGCATTTCCGCCTCGCCTGTGAAAGCTGTCATAATCTGCGCGATAGGTCTAACAATTTCGTCGCTCCAAGTTCCCTGACCTCCGAACATTAACACTCGGATTTCCGGCGAGTTGTTAACGTCGTATGGAGAAACTTGGTTATAAGCACGCGCTCCGGTCGAGCTGTCAATGGCCGGAATCTCAAAAGCCGGATTGTCATCAGCATCAGAAAGCCCGTAGTGTACTTTCTGTACGTATGCGCCCCACTCTGTATCTTCGCGCAAAATTCCGCGTGACTTCGGATTATAAACCCTCATAGAATAGACAGTTCTTACAATACGATTGGTAAGAGACCCATACCAGCGCTCATACATGCTAATAGAGTCCTCGCTCTGGCCGTCTCCTAAAGCTTTACCCATTGAGACAAAATCCGTAGTCTCAATAGCAGAAGCTAAAGCGGTTTGTCCGATAGCATCATGGAAAGCATCATTTACAATAGTTGCAATTTGTGAAATAATCTGTTTTGCCATTTTTAAACACCTTTTACCTTTCTTATTTACTCTTGGAGTTAACTAATTCTTTTAATGTATCTACCGTTTCTATTAATGTTGTTAACGTAACCTGTAAGTTATCGTGAAACTTCCAATCCCTAAAAAGGAAATAAACCACAACAACGACGGCTACACCATTGTTAATACACATATTAACAAACGGCTCTATAGCTGGGGCTTCTGCTAAAAAAACAGGCATAGAATCGTTACCTCCTTTCTTACTTATTTCAATTAGATTATACAATCTAATTGCATACAATACAACTGCAAAAATATTGTACTAAAATAAATACAATATTTTTTTAATTTTCCATATTGCAATATATTTGTAATTTGCTATAATTGAATTATCAATAAGGAAGCAGTACAAAGGAGGTACAATATGAACAAAAACGAATTTTTAAAAGAAATATATCATAAAGGCGAAACTCACGCCGTTATGAAAAAATACAAAATTATATTTTATTACAACGACGGAAGCACTTACGGAAAAGAACTTACTACCTTACAGGAAGCCGGAGATATTGAGTGCGGAGTTTTAAGAGGGCTATATAGTATAGCTCTCGATGACCCCGAGAATTTTAAAAAACATTTTGTTGTAGGTTATAAGCTGGAGAATGAAAAAGGCGAAATGGTTGATAGCCACATTTATAGAAAGGTTGAAAGGGTTAAATAACCTGAAAGGAACCAGTACAGAGGAGGTACTAATTATGATAACAATAACATTTTACTACAATGACGGAAGCACCGACCAAGGGCACATTAGTGATACAAAAAATTATACGGCTGTTGAGTGCGGAATTTTGCGAGGCTTATTTAGTATAGCTCTCACAAGCCCGGAATATTTTAAATCACATCATCTTATAGCTTATAAGCTGGAAGATGATAAAGGAAATTTACGAGATAAAAAAATTTATGTGAGTACATCCGATTTAAATAAATACTATGGCAAAATTTTGCAAGACTTAAAGGAGGATAAATAATATGGTACGATTTGAGTTAGAAAAAAATTTAAAACACTTGGAAATTTTAATTAAACAAAATCACACAGAAGTAGAAGCGCTGGAGGTTGATACCTCCGAAGGCTGTCCAGCCGTACATATTTATTATGATTATCACGAAAAAGGAAAAGCGAGATTTTCCACACTATTTTTTAATATTGACGACGACCCTCTTAATTTATACCGCCGTATTTTGGATGATATTATTGAACAGGCTTTTGTAGCAAATAATAATTTGGTATAATGCCGATAATAGGCTTTATATAGAAACTATATTTTTAAAAGCGAAAGCTGGAAAGGAGTAATACTATGGGTATTGCAGAAAAATTCAACAAAGGAAGCAAATTTACTTTTAAAGCAGATTTGCCGGAAAACGTTTCTCCTAATTTTATGGGAGCAAAGGAGCTTACAGAGGAAAAGGACACGCTAGTAGTTAGAAGCTTTTACCTTAATAAAAAAGGTAAATTCGACCACTACGTTGTTATTTGTACTGGTGAACATTACGACCAGCCTGTATTTTTGGATGCACCGCAGCATATGAACGAAACTTTTGAGGCTATGTATAAAGACGACGAAGCTGTTGAAGCTATTAACGCTGGAAAGCTTGGTATTTTCGGATATGAGTACCAGAGCGACAAGCGTAAAGAGCCCTGTTATGGCTTGCAGTTTGCTGATTTATAGGAGGTAGGTTATGGCACAGTTAGACGACAATTTTTTTAAACAGTATAACGATATTTACCACCCAGCACCGGCCAGCGTTACGCCGGTAGCTGGTGCGGGTATTAGAAAACCGAAAGAACAGGAACCAACTCCGGAGGAACCGAAAGCTCCGGAGGAACCGAAAGCTCCGGAGGAACCAAAAGCTCCGGAGGAACCGAAAGCTCCGGAGGAACCAAAAGCTCCGGAGGAACCGAAAGCTCCGGAGGAACCAAAAGCTCCGGAGAAATAAAAATAGCAGCTAGAGAGGAGCTATATACAAAAAGCTCCTCTTTTTTATTTAGGAGGTAAAAAATATGTATGACTATAAAAAGCTGGGTCTTTTGTGCAAGGATTTTCGTTGCAATATACTTAAAAAGACCCAAAGCGAAGTAGCCGAAGAGTTGCAGCTTACTATATCAAGCATTTCAATGTTTGAAAATGGAAACTCCAAAAGCACTGATATATTGCTTTATTATATAGTAAATGGATTTCCAACAGCGCTATTAAGAAACATCATAGGAGGCTAACAATTATGGAAAATATACCAAGTGGAAGCTGGACAACTAGAGAGCTTCGCGATTATATCCGGAAACAGACCCAGCAAATTAATGCTGATTTATATGCTATGTATGAAAGCGGACAAAAGCCGACAAAAGCCGTATTACGCGAGCGCGAAAAATTAATACAGCTGGGAACCGGAAGAGAAACAAGACAAGGTGCTATAGGTTTGGGATTATCGCATAAACGTAAAAGCGAACTTTTACAACAGGCCAGAGCTTTGCGAGACTTTGAAAGCGTCGACTATGAAAGCCCTACAGCGCGTAGAAAATATAATGAGCAAATTGATAAAGCTTATAAGGAATACGCAAAACGGAAAAGAGCATCAGGACAACCTCCGCTATCTAAAAATAGCTACGTTGATTTTGTTGAAACGCTTGGAGCTGTAGGAGATAAAGTATTGCAGGAGTTCGGCTATGAAAGTATTAGCGAGGAGTATAAAAATAGCTCCGGAAAACAGCGCACAAATTTTTTACAAGCTATGGTAAAAGTTCATAAGCAATTAGAGGGAACCGGAGCAAGCGGAGAGGATTTAATCGACGCTTTACACAATGAACTACAAAATTTTTAGGGCTATAAATGGAACTGTATAACGGACAATTTAAAAATTATGAATTTAATAATTATCACAAAAAGCGCCAGCACCGAAAGGGAAAGAATGTTAAAAAATACTACGACGATATTTTTACATTCGATATCGAGACTACTAGCGCATGGATAAATGAGCACGGAAACGTTATAAAATACAAAAGAGGGAAAAGCTCGGAATACTGGAACAGCCTACAGCCTCTATCTATTTGTTATATATGGATGTTTGGAATTAATGATACTGTTTACTATGGCCGGACACTGGAAAGCTTCTATAAAATGCTGGGAGACTTGCCAAAAGATGGAAAAATATTTATATGGGTGCATAACTTAAGCTGGGAAGCACATTTTCTATTCAATATTTTAACAGGCGTTAAAATGTTTTGTCGGACACCGCACAAACCAATGAAACTAACTTGTGATGATTTTCCGAACATCGAGTTCCGCTGCACCTATATGCTAACTAGATTATCGCTGGCAAACTGGGGAAAGTCTTTAGGTATTAAAAAATTAGTCGGCGACTTGGAATATAACAAAATTAGGACACCTATAACACCGTTAACAGAGAAAGAGCTTGGATACTGTGAGCGTGACTGTATCGTTGTATATGAGGGTATAAAAAGCTATCTAAAACAATACGGCCGACAAGAAGAAATACCGCTGACACAAACCGGAACTGTTAGGCGCGTCGTTAAAGAGAAACTTATGGATGACGAGGACTATAGCAAATTTATTAAAACGCTAGTTCCAAAAAACGCTAAAGAATACAAAATGCTGCAGCATATCTTCGCCGGAGGCTATACCCATGCAAACCGGATGCATGCTGGGAAGATAATACGAGAAAGAGGAGAGCATTACGACTTTACCAGCGATTATCCTTTTCAATTATGTGCGCGAAAATATCCTTTTACTCCATGGGCTTATATTCCGGATAAAACTATTCCAGACGAAAATACTTATAATGATGTTGCTTATATAATGGAGTTAAAATTTACAGAGCTTCGTTGCGAGACTTGTAACAGTTATATACAGGTCGTGAAGTGTTCGACCGATAGCCGGATAACTCGAAGCGATAACGGCCGCGTATTGGAGGCCAGCGAGCTATCCATAACAATAACGGAGCAAGACTGGCTAATTATAAAAAATATGTACTCTTTTAAAAGCGTCGAAGTTATAAAGCTCTATAAATCATATAAGCAATATCTTCCAAAGCCTTTTATTGAATACGTACTGGAACTTTATGGAAATAAAACCAGCCTCAAAGATTTAGAAGATGCTATTTCAGTCGAGCTTTATAAAAAAAGTAAAGAACATATCAATGCTCTTTTCGGGATGACTGTGACAGCCTTGTTACAAAGTGATGTGCTTTTTGACGAAAATACGCTCGAATGGAGTATAGACGGACTAACAGAGCAAAAAGTAAATGAGCACTTGGATAAACTCCGGAACTATAACCAAAGAGAGAAGCGCTATTTTCTATCGTACAGCTGGGGTATTTATTGTACAGCTTATGCGAGAGTTTCACTTTTTATGTGCTTGCTGGGTTCGGATTTAATCAATACAACTGTTGCAGATACCAGCAAAAATTATAAGGATGATGTAGAACTATATGCAGACACAGACAGCTTATTTTTACTGGGTTCTCACGATTTTAGCTGGTATAATAAATGGTGCGATGAACGATTAAAAGAAATGTGTAAAGTGCGCAATATTGATTTTGTCAAAACTCGACCAAAAACAAAAAAAGGAAAAGAAAAACCGCTTGGGCATTTCCTCCGAGAAGATGATTTTATTGAGTTTCGGACTTTAGGCGCAAAACGATATTGCGAAAGGCGAACTGATGGAAAGCTTTATATAACAATATCTGGCATTAATAAAGAGGCTGTGTATATGCTAAAAGACGATATTAGAAACTTTAAAAACGATTTTGTTTTTGATAAAGATTTCCCTACAGTTACAAAAAAACTCCCGATTTATATTTCCAATATGCCTCCGGTAATATGGCCAGACGGTTACAAATCGAACTATAAAAGCGGTGTTGCTTTACGACCTAACGGTTATAAAATGCACATAGAGGATAATTACAGCAAATTAATTAAATACGCAGAAATTGAAAACGGCGACTTGCCGGAAACTTTCATTAATTCAATGCGTGGAAAGTGGGCGAAAAAATGACAAAAAAGAAAAAATACGATATAACGAAACTGGTACAAACTGGAGCACAATATTTAATTCCTTTAGGAAAGCGCTCCAATGGTAAAACATACCAAGTGAGAAAAAAAGTTTTAGAGGATGCCTACACAGGCAAAGGAAATTTTGTTTATTTGCGAAGATATCGCGACGATATTAAACAAAGTTATGTGCAAAGCTGGTTTGAGGATGAGAATTTTAACATCGAGGATGTAACCGATGGAAACTATAACACAGTTATTTGCTGGCAAGGTTTTATATTCTTTGGAAAATATGACGAGGAAACAGGCAAAACGGAAAAAGGTCCTCGCATCGGTCGCTATTGCGCACTTAATGAAGATTACCGTTATAAGTCGCAAAGTTTTCCTCATACAACAAATATTGTATATGAGGAATTTGTAACAAACGGTATCTATCTAAATAATGAGCCGGACCGATTACAACAATTTGTTTCTACTGTATTCCGTGATGAACAAGGCAGCGTATTTTTAATAGGAAATACGCTCTCCCGTGTATGCCCTTATTTTTACGAATGGGGATTATCTAACACATTACGCCAGCCGCAAGGCACTATTGAGATATACAATAAACATATGAAAGATAGTCATGGAAATGATGTAATTGTTAAAATAGCTGTGGAAAACTGTAACAATGACGGTGTTAACAGTGGCATGTTTTTCGGGCATACAGCAAAGCAAATTGTTTCCGGTGAATGGGATGTTGAGCCTTTTCCTAGGTTACCGAAAGCGCTCGAGGAGTACGACGATATATATAAATTAAGCGTATGCTATCAAGATTTTATTTTTGGGTTACATCTATTGTGTGACGACAACGGCGCCGTTTATTTATATATAGAAAATATGGAAAAGCCTTTCGAAGATTTCCGTATAATACAGGAGGAGTTCAGCGACAATATAAAAATAACTAGCTCATTGGATAAAAGAAGCAAAGCCGAAATGCTTATGCGAGAATGTTATAAAATGAATAAGACGTGCTATAGTGACGACTTGACGGGTACAGACTTTAAAAACGTACTAGCGCAATTCCCTATATTTTAGTTAATAACTAAAGCCCCTCCCAGCGAGGGGCTTTTTGTTATGCACAAGTTATGCACAGCTTGTGTATAACTTATGTTTCACGTGAAACATTTTGGGGACAAGGCTGCGGCCGTGTCGTGTCGGCTGGTGTC
>Ga0247611_10008006_pt1 | contig 13129 bp, 6 predicted proteins | sample 177DNAGHGhighgp2_FD_192422 | JGI IMG/M metagenome (GOLD analysis project Ga0247611, IMG submission 192422) | Sheep rumen microbial communities from Palmerston North, Manawatu-Wanganui, New Zealand - 1770 DNA GHGhigh gp2 | ecosystem: Host-associated > Mammals > Digestive system > Stomach > Rumen ... | reverse complement strand
AGTAAAGAGCCGATGCCTGTCGATATTGGTACTGTATGACCTGGAGCAAAAGCAGTCCATACCGTTTCCCGATGAATGGCGTCAAGCCATCAGAGACTATGATGGTATTCTATAGAAGTATATTACACTTTTTCCAATGACTTTATTGCTTTGACCGCATCATCCTGGCCAGTGACAGCAATAGGCTCATCGATGATGGCCAGATAAGCAACAGTAATGGTTCTTCCCCTTCAGCGGCTTCCTTTTTGGGTTGTTTTTCCAATCCAAAAGATATCTGTCAATCTTTCTTTTAAGCAATTTCATATCGCAAAATCACATTTTCAACTGCAAATTTAAGAAATAAATCACATTTTTCGGCTATTTCCTAAAAGAAAATTCACATTTTTAGTATTTGTTACGTATCAGGCATACCTTAGTATATTGTGTCAAATTGTGGTACAAGCTACAGCTTTTTTTGCCCTTTGCCATACTTTTGCCCCGCACCACTCTCGCTATTGCCATACTGTTGCCATACTCATGGGTAAGCCTAGAAGCAGCCTAGAGTATGGCTAGAAGCAGCTTAGAGTATGGCTAGAGTATGCGAACAGCTCATTCCATTTCATCTGGACTGTCATAAAACTCCATTGCAGCCAGAGCTTCGTCATCATTACTGAAGCTAGAATCTTCTTTGAAGATTTCTTCTACATCTTCGTTTACCTCTCTGTCCTCCAGCTTTTCATTTTCCTCTTTCTGCTTCTCAGGTGTGAATGAGCCCACCTTACCTGCTTTTATCCTATGTCTCATGATTCTGATTTCTATTATTGTTTAATCCCATGCTTCATCATCGTTAGCGTCAAAGTAACGTTGCATACCATTGTCATCCATATCATCTTCAGATGCAGGATCGAAACCACGCATATTGTCGAGTTCTTTATCACTATGATAACTGCGGTGTGAGGAACTGGAAGCTTTTGTCGGTTCCTCATAAGGTTTCTCATTGATAATTGTGTCAGCCTTTGCTGGAGCTGATATCGTATCAACAGGAAGATTTTCCTGAAGAATAGAATCTTCAGGAGCCTTTCTGTTGGAACAGGACTCTGCAACCAAGGCAAGTGCCAGGATAATGTATTGCAACTGTTTCATATATCCGAATTTATTATTTCCTTTAAACCGCATCATCTTCCCATAACATAACTCCTCATTCAATTATTATATGTCATTTATTATGCCGGTAAACAATATGATACCGCTCGATTCTTCATAATTTAACCAATTGAACTTGTTATCATCTTTACGTTTGCAAATATACTGAATTGCTGTGCAATCTATCTTCACAGAATGCTTTATTTTTGATTTTTATTTCTTTTTTCTCTTTTCTCTTTTGTTTCTTGTTGATATTGTGCAACATTTATCTTCATAGAAGATGATTTTATATGAGATATTAAGCAAATCCATATTAAATATTATTAAATGAGATGGTATATAGTATTCCATCGTACCTTTTTCGTTGATTATAGAGATTCATTTCCAGATCCCAATTATACCTGAGATCTTCGTCTGTACAATCAATATTATCACGGCCATCGGGTTTCCAACCATACGCTATACCAGCATCTGGTCTTATACAAAGTTCCATGGAGTTTGTTTTAACCGTCAAACAGCGTTCATGGTGGATAAAGCCATTGTCGTTTACTATTGGTTTTATGCCAACTACTTCTTCGATAGCATCTTCAATAAAACTATTTCTCGAATCGCTGCTACGGAAATTCTCGCATATTTTCGTTGAGTCTCGGGAAATAGAGTCATTACTCGTCGGCTTTGTAACAGAGATGTTAATCGATGTGATATTTATACCGAAATCCTGTTTCAGGCTTGAAATGAAGTGCGCAAGTAACATGCAGCCTAAAGGCGTATAAAGATAGCGGTCAGAATATTCTATCGAAACAGATTTACCGTGAAGTGAATTTCTTATGCTGGTCCATTTGTCTGTCTTGTTGTTAATAAGCGTATCAAATAGGGTGTTGATTGCGCAGTCTTTATTTAAGCGCAAATCAAACATGATGGATCCATCTCCTTCAGAAACGCTCTGAACTAAATCAACCACATTAATCGTATTAAACTCTATTTGTCTTCCATTCATTGTAGAGTAAATATCTCCTCTTCCCCAACTATCAGACAGTGACGTACTTACATTTTCACCAAAATATGTTTTTGTCTTGCCATCATTAAAGGTAACTGTCAAGACTGGTGATAACGTGTTTGGCAGCGCATCCGTATAGTAACCAAACTTATAGCGGAAAAGCGCAGACAATAAAGTTGCTCTCTCTGCTGATTCACACCCAGTGAAATCAATCGGTTTGTCAAGAATGAAAATTGTGTCTACACCGGAAACGATTAACTCATTGAGCAACCTGTTATAAGGGAATTCACTAACTTGCCATTCAGAATAATTACTATTAATAAAGAAACTCATACTACGGATATCTTTATTCCGTGAGAGCTGGTATAGTTCTGTAGCAAAATCGGTAGTAACAGATGTTGCATCAGGAACTAATGTGGTAATTGATTCTGGTGCCGTTCTTGATTTTAGCTCCATTTGCAGCCAGTCCAGGGCTTTCTGCCGATTCAGGTAGTTCAAGTACCATTGCGATCGACGGTCAATAAGGCATTTAGTACATGCTCGTTCGCAATCACATTGTCTAAGAGCCTCATAAGCCATTCTCAATATGCTGTCTTTGTATTCGCGGAAGAGTGGCGAATAACCAGCACCACCAAGTGCCGTATCATAAATAAATATTGTATGACTATTATTATTATAACCAAAATCAATCTCGCCGTCGTTTACACCAAGTAGCTCGGTCAATTTCCGACTAAGAATAACGCCTAAAGAGTATAGGGTCTCAGGATCAGAAACGAGGGTATTATCAGAGTTGTAGAATTTTATCTCCACGAAATCTGTCTGATACCGTCCCACCAGCAATACATGCCGACGTACATTCCCGCCTCCGGGACATGGTAGGCCATTTGATAAGTGTTTATGCCGAACCATAACAGTATTTGTGGAATCGATGCTCTTCTCAGATTCCATTTTACCGCAGTATGGACAGAGGGCATAGCCGAATCCATTTCGTCCCCTATTGTAAAACAGAATTTCAGACTTTGACGTTGAACAACGCACAATCATCTTGGCAGACGATGTTTTGTCTTCCCATTTCTCCATTTCAAGAAGAACAGGTTGGATAAAATTCATAGATCCTTGACCGTTCATCTTTCGTGTGGGTTTTGTACCCCACGCAACAGAAAAGGCAGCAGGCTCAACAACTTCCGTGAATCGCTGTTCTCCGAGACTCATGTCCTTTATACCATGCATACAATCTGTTCCACCGCATTTGGGACAATCATTCTTTGCGGAACCAGAGTTGATGGTTGTGTATCCGCAGCGATTACAATTTTGCAAAATATACCTTGAGGTATTATCGTCATATTTTGTTTTTAAGACAATACCTGCAGGTTCATATATCCACTCATTTTTTACTACTTGATTTCCAGGAGCGTAAGCCGCGATAGCCTGGCTTAGATGCATGGTTGGATAATTATTATCTCCGCTTAAGGTCAACATGCATTCAACAAGACCAGTAGGAATGCCTGCACTGGGCAGGAAAGAATTCTCTGCAAGGAATGTTAGCAAAGCTATCTTAAAGAAATTATCCCTTTGATGCTCCAATGCTTTGACTGCCGCATTACCACCATCCTCATTCTTTAGTGTTTCTATAGACTGATTTATGGAATCAAGTCGCGTCCTGTATACGTTATAAACTTGAATGATGTCCTTTTTTGTTGCGAAAACTGCATCACCAATAGAGGTACTCCCAAGAGCTGTACCTTTGATAAGGCGCTGATATGAATTCTCTAACACCGCACGCTGACCTCCTATAACTTTATCTATATGGGTCAGAAATAGTTCGTAATATGATATCCCATCTGAAGCTTCAAAAAAATCGAATAGTTGAGCAGTTACCCGGATTCCGCCCTGGGATGAAACGAAATCTCCAAACACCATTGCATTCACATGACGTTGTATAAGCTGTCTGCTTTCAAGTTTAAGCAACGGTGTCTCGGTAATGTGAGTCATTGGATACTTTGGATGGTTCCAGGTATAAGACCCGATAGGATTGGGCGCACAAAAGGTCAAAGCCAATGCTTTTGACTCATTTCGCCTTCCTGCTCGTCCTGCTCTTTGCAGATAATTGGCAGACTTTGGAGGGACATTGTTCATTACCACCTCATTAATACCACCAATATCAACACCCATTTCCATTGTAGTTGAGCATGAAAGTACATTTAGATGGCCTTCATTGAATTCTTTCTCATATTTATCAAGGTCTTCACGCGATTGTTGTGCAGAATGTTCGGCAGCAATGAAAATGGGTTTCTGGTTGTAAACACGCTCATGCATATTGGAAAAGACACCTGCCTTACGCTGGTTCTCAAAGTGCTGTAGTAACCATTCTTTAATTTTGTCTTCAGACAATTCTGCAGACTTATATGGGAAGAAAGGATATGAGAATTCGTTCGACACTTTGAATCTGTCGAAGTTCGTTTTGCCAATATAACCATTAATACGAGGGCTATACCCACGGAAAGTAACATCAACTACAACTTTATCAACGGGACACAAATAGCCTTTATCAATAATCTGTAGTCTTACTTTCTGCCCAAAAAGGTTGAGCATGAAACCTTTATTCTCCACATCTACCATTTCCAGTATATTGGATGTGATAAAATTCCATGCGTCAGTCATTAGGCTGTTAATATTTGCAATCTTTTCTTCATTAAAGGTTTCAACTTCATTATACCCAAGAACAGCACACAACAACAAAATTAACCTTGATTGATCTTCTTGTATTCCAGAAAGAGTCCTTTTCATCGTTGGCCACTTGCTAACAGGTTGGCCGTTTTTCCTTAAATCGGAGTCTTTGGGATAAATAGCAGAAGTATATGTGTTCTGGGTCAAATAATCCTTGTACTCACTGGAAATCATGTAATGGCGCCCACCTCTGATGAGATAGTCAAGACAGATTTTTAGAAAATCTTGCCAATCCTTGTCCGAACATCCAGCTCCTAATAGTATTGAAGGACATTTCGCTCTCATAAGATCAGGATAGACTAATCGAATAAAGCCCATGTTCTCTAATGAATTTGCTCGTTTTGGAATCCATCCAAACTGATCCACAAGCAAGGCTTTTAAATATATTGAAGGATTCTCATACCTACTGCCTGCTTTGGCATTATTGAGATGTTGAAATAGTTTCCTGAAATCAGAATTGTTTTCTAATGACTGGCAAATATCTCCAAATGTTACCTCTGGTGACTCAGGGATAGAGCTGTTACCGTTCTTCTTTGCTTCTAAACGTGCAAGTTCTGTTTTATAGGCAGGAGGCAAAGATTCTACCGGCATCCCCTTTAAGAAAGCGTAAGACTGTTCTTCTTCCTCTGTCAAACCTGCTGGTTCCACCTTTTCTACACGTAAGTCTGCCAGTTTATGGAAGATGGAAGAACGTACCCAAGAACGCTCCACATCCTGATTCATACCCATAGCAGAACGAGCAGAGCCTTGTCTGTTATCTGTGAATGTCAGGTATTTCTTGCCGTTATAAATTATTTCAGCATCTTTCTTGTTGCTCCCATCAGCGTTGTCAAGTAACAATGTGGATAATACACGGCCCATCTGGGTTGCACTGATTCTCAAATAGTCAAGCCGCGATATTCTATTCCCGCAGTGAGGACACAAATCAGCATTGGTCTCTTCATGTCTTAATGAGATGTAAACATTACTTTTTTCATCATTCTCTGGAGCAATCTCGATTTTTCCTTTCTCATGATTAAAGACATGCCTATCCTCGCGTGTATGATGGCGAAGGCACTTTGCTACAGGTTTCGCAAAATAGAAAGGAGTGAATCCGTCTTGACCATTTTCTGAAGCGATATCATCATTTTGACTTTCTTCGTATTCAATCATGTCGGCATCTTTATTCTCAAAGAACAAATCCTTTTCGAGATCGACCACATTTGTGTGCATCCTAAACCCCTTTGTACTTGTCTCCCCTACAACAATGATGCCGCCGCATGATGGACAAGTTGCTATTTCAAGCAATCTGGATTTACACGTTGGGCAGTTCGTATTTTGATATGTAGTCAAACTGCCAATACTTAGCCGTTCCTTTTTATGGCGTTTGCATTCTGAATTTACGCATGCATAAACTCCACTAATTGAACGAATGAAGAAATGTGCACGCGAAGGGAGCAATGCAATGTCGCTTTTGTCTTTCTTGTTAAGACCTGGAACTTTATCTGCAAGAGCATCTATGAGTTTGAGAGACTTTTCGATGCTATTCATTAGATTACGGTCTAATTGTTTTACCATATCTACAGTAGAAAGAACCGCTGTAGAATTAAGCTGCTTCCTTAGCCTCTCAATATCGGTTATTCTAATCTTAGTACCAAAGTCCTTGTTGATTTTGTCTATAGCTACCTGTGCAACAGATTCTTCCATTTCTGGAATGATGCGTCTTCCACCAATAATTACGATACTATCAAGAGGCTTTCCTGTTAACTGTGACACAAAAGTTTTCAGTTTTAGTTGAGTAGCAGGATCCTTTTCATCACCGATGGTGGCTGATGTAACGGCAAAGTTCACCTGATCTATTGTCACTCCAAATGCGTCTAAGACACGCCTAATCTGCAAGGAAAGTTCTGCCGCTGACGAACCTGTGTAGGTATGTGCTTCATCAAGCAGAATCCATTTCAACTTTCCCTGAGATTTCTCTAATATCGTTTTGTCTTCAGCCCTTACCAGCATGTAGTTGAGCATGGTTGGATTAGTAAAGAGAATCTGTGGTGGTGTCTGCCTTATCTGAGGACGTGTTATTAGCTGTGGGAAGTAAGGAGCTGTCGCATTTTGACTTTTCGCAGATTTCTCCGTGTCACCATTATAAATTGCATAAGTTATCTTGTTCGGCATAGCATCGCACCAAGCATGAATGCGCTTCTGCTGGCTTTTCATCAGCGCATTTAGGGGATATAGGAATATTGCCTGTACACAATCTTTCTCATTGCGTGACGCAATATCTTGCAATACAGGTATCATAAAGCATTCCGTCTTTCCAGAACCTGTTCCAGAAGTCACGACAATAGTCTTGTTTTGGCCAGAAAGCATAACTTCCCAACTCTTTGTTTGATGTTTATAAGGGTGGCGATCAAGCGGGAAACGCAAATCTTCATCTATGCTCTCGCTACTAAGTGCTTCGATGAATGAAGATGATAATAGGTTTAGTTTAGATGAATGCTCTTCAAATGTCTCTTTACTTTCTTCCCATGGGAAGATAGACTGGAATACAGGTTCCGACAGTAAAGGCTCGTCTTCTGTCAAGATATGACGCATGTACTCTTGTTCTTTACCATTGCCTCGAAACCAAAGAGAGACTAATGAGTCAACAAGCATCTTTTTAGCTGATATGTAGAAATCTGCGTAATTCATACGAAGCGATTTTTATTTGTTAGATATGAGTTTCACTGTTCTAAAGAATATCTCACTATAAGTTTCTTTGAAGTATTTCCTATAGAAATTGACTATACGTGCGAATTCCTTTCCCTCTGGTGCGAATAGGTTGAGATGGTTCTTTACGTCACAGGTGTTTTCTGCTGCACACATAGCCGATTCTATCATAACGCGGTATGATGCAAGCATACTTTGTTGTGGGTAATAAATGCCATTTAACTGAAATCTAATAACTGGCAAATCAATATTGTTGTCAGACAGTCCACGAATTTTCATCTTATAGTTGCTAATGTCAGATATTAGAATAGGAGTACCTCTTCGGATTTCTCCTGATGCCACATAGTTAGTGAATTCCTGTGAGATGTCTGTAGATACAGTTGAATTAAAAAGATCCTGTAACAACAACATAAGACCCTGTAATTTCATAGTCATCATAGGTAATAATGGCGCGGGAACTGTGTCTAAGATGGAATTGATACTCTTTTCCCACATTTTTGCAGGTATCCAATGTAGGCCTATTACCATCTCTTGCTCAAAACGGTCAATTTCCATGGAAAGAACATCCTTGTATTCATTGAGCCACATAGCAGCAACAAAATTCGCAAGGAGTTTTGGACTACGAGCAATAGCTTTCAGTCCGTTGTAGGTGGTGAAGGGCAAATTATAATGACTACATATATCAAATGCCTTGCACACGTCTCGCCAATGCTTTCCAGTCATCACATCTTCTTGGCTCAGCATTCCGTACCATGCCTTGTTGATATCAGAAGAACGCGAAGCACGTTCAGACTTATCATAATCCTTTTCGTTTATGTTATAATACTTGGGAATGATTCTTCGCTTTACCTCTGGACCTGAGAACACAACTATCTCATCATGGTCGAACGAGTCTGGCAGTCGGAATGTATTATTTTCATTCTCGACCCTTTCAAGTTTTACGCAGTAGAAATCATCAGTAGGTAAGTCATCGCCAACGGGGAATGCATACAAATCACCCTCATACTCAAAACCAGTCGTGTCATACTCAGTGTCATCAAGGACAACGATTACCCCGTTTTCTATTGTTGTATCAAGAACAAACTTGCGCACGTAAATCTCCTGCCCTGACACGTTTAAGACAACAGAACTGTTACGATCAAAACTGTTAGCACCATAGAGGTTAAACATTCTTAATATAAGGTCGTTATAATCGGAAAGAGATACCAGGCCATCAATAACGCGACTTTGTAGGTGCTTTAGTTTGTCGGGGTTATCTATTTTTCCTGAAGAATATGATACATCAACTTTACGATTCTTACTCCCATGACTGACTATGCAGAAGTGACTAAGATTTGCGAGCGAAACAATCTTACCTCTTGGCACAATATTCCCACTTGTGTCGGTAATCAGGATTCCGTCAAAAGGTATGGCAACGGCAACACGAAGCACCGGATTGCCCTGATTGTAGATTCTGAAATAGCAAACAGAAGGACATATCAGAGAGTTCTTGTTGCGAGTTATCTTCCAATGTGTCTTGTCGATATTTCTAATGTCAACATCATCAATGGGTTGTATCTCCGGGCGCAGGAGATGCGAACAAGAGCACCTAATCTCAGTTGAATGGATGGATTCATTTTGCGACTCAAATGCCATGTCCCCAATTGCATAGAATGTCTCAATAATGGAATTCCCGTCAGGAAGTTCAACCTTTATGTCAACAATACCAGGTTCAAGGATACATGAAGAGTTTAAAGATCTCCACTGTGTATTGCCATTATTTCTGCTTCTATATCTTATTTTACAGTTGTGAACTCTGTTCTTTTCTTTGTCATATACACGTATTATTGGTATTCTATCAAGCAACTTGTAATTGGAATCTTCTACCCAAGGAATATAGTTCCCAGAGAATTCTGCCGTATAGGGCGTGAACTGATTAGTAAGAACGCACTGCTCCCCAGAAGCAGTATTGATAATTTCTACCGACTTCTCAAAAGAAACATATGATAAAGGTATGCCAGATATAATAATTGGCTTTGATGTGCTGTGGAACCACTCCGAACTGAATACAGCAATATTCTCTTCTGCATTGGCTGTTTCGCTCCTGCTGTAAAGATTCTCATCCAGCATTTGGAATAGTTGCGGTATCTCGAAATTAGGCGGATAGCATCCTGCCACTGTAAGAAAGATGCGGTCATCATTGTCACACCGTATTTTCACTTCAACAACGGGTTCCCCTTTCCAGAGAATGTCATTAACAACTCCAACAGAAATTCTGGTATAGGTGGCATTAGTTATATTGCCTTCTTCATCACGGTTAATGCTTTTACGAGCGTACTTGCCCGCAAGTGTGCCTGCAACGAATACATCAAAAGTATAACAGGTGGAAATATTGAGTTCTGGAATAGAATCAGAAGAAAGCTCCTTGACAATGTCAAGATTAACGTAGAGGTAGCCTTCTCCGTCTGCCGACGTCCTCAGTTTCCAGTGCAATGAAAGGGGTCTTGCCTTGCGCTCTTTCTTGGCACAAGTATATTCCTTTTTCAATGACTTTGTTAGCTCCGATAAGGATGCGTCTGTGTCATCGTATGGAAGGAGCGCATTGTCATCCATAATAATTGCATGGGCAATTTGCATGGACACATCATAGATGTTTTCATTTTTGAAGGCTTTGCCTAAATAGGATATGCAGCTAAACTGCTGTATTATTGAATTGTCTTCATTGCTCCAATCATAATTAATGATCGACAGCTCTCTTACCAGCCCTTTAAGGAATCTGGTAAAGCTTCCCATGTTACTATCGGTATTCTTGATGTAATTTACAGGCAGCCCTCCCTGATTCAAGAGGGTTCTGAAATATTCTGTTCCTTTCAACGAATGAAGGAAAGAATAGCCATGTTGTATCAGTGCAATACGTGCAGCCATATAGAGTTCTTCTCCATATGCCCGAGATAATCCAATGCCTATTGCAACATCTTCTTTGGAGGGAATGTTACCTCTATAGTCCCTTCTCCACCACTCTGCATAACAAAGGGCAGCTTCAATGCCGAAATCCTTTAAAAAACCGATATGACTCCGTATGTCAAGTTTCAGACTTTCATACTCATCATCAGTAAGCTTAAACTTCCACAAGGGATAATTACCTTGTAGCCTCTTCATTCCGCGAGACTGCAGGATGTCTTTTAGTGCAATGTGTTCGTTCGTCATAAGCTGTCGTTCTTGAATTTTTTGCAAATCTAAACGTTATCTGTGCAGTCTATCTTCCCTGATGTGTATTTATTCAGATTATCTGTGATTTTTCCTAAAATCTGCTGTCTATACCATTCAGGATAGAGTACTTCAATATCTGGAATGAAGGATAGTATTTGTTGGTCTAACTCGCGAGTCGGTCTAACATGTATCTCAATCTCATACTGGTCTTTATTCTTTACGATCTGCGACTTGTGAAGAGGTTTAGAAACAACGTATGGAAAACGATTTGCCGCAAAGCGTAATCCTATAGCTTCTTTGGCAACATCATCATTTGGAATGGTTGCTCCTATTACATCGTCAAAATATGTGGCAAAATCACAAATCGCATTTTTCTTAAATGGGATTGCCGACTTATGAAAGTCCTGAATTCTATCAAGAGCAAAGTTGCTAATTACCCCTAACTCATCGTTTAATCCATACACGAACCAACGACCATTATATTGTTTAACGTAGTATGGATGAAACACGAGTTGTATCTCTTTGCCCCTGAATGTTAAGTATGATATTTCAATGGTCTGGTGATTAACCGTCGAATCGATAATATCTGCTAAGTTTTCAATCCCCTTTAGTTGCTCATTTTGTTCGAAAGCCACCAGATGCTCGGCATTGGACTTTAGGCCGAAGCGATACTCCAGATTTGAAATCACCTCTTCCAACCACACGTTGGCAGCACTGCCTCTAAACCGGCCAAGCATATCAATAGTTGACTGTAGTTTATTGATGTCATCTACGGAAAGTTCGTTATTGAAGATGGAGAAATCCCTGTCCTCATAACGATAATAACATTTCTTGCCATCATACTGATAAGCCTTGATAGGGGCATTATATGTCACACGGTCACGCATGTATTTCATGTCCTCGCGTATCTGACGTAAACTCACCTCCGTACCATACAGGTCATACAGAGCATCGTTGACCTTATCTACAAGGTCTTGTATCTCGTACTTTCTGCTGAAATCACTGAAACAGCGATCGAGAATCTGGTAACGTAGTTGAGCATTCTTGTTTGTAGGCATAGTAGTTTCCGCTTGTGAGATTTACATTCTAACGAGGTCATTGACTGTCACATCCAGACATTTGGCTATGTCTAATAGATTCTCCAATGTAGGTTGTGCGTTGTTTGTACACCATTTGGAAATAGTGGCAGGATCTTTGCCAAGTTGCTCAGCAAGCCACTTGTTTGTGCGCTTCTTCTCAGCAAGCACCACCTTTAGTCTATTCAGGTCTTTAGTTTTCATTCTTATACCTTTATTATTAATAATAGGCTACAAATTTACAAAAGAAAATCCATATAACATGCTTCATTTAGAAAAAAATATAGTCTGGCATCAAAAAAATGCTAATTTCATCAATTTTGGGCTCAATTTAGCAATTATTTTATCTAAAATGTGCCAGAGATTACGGTCTTGAAAACACATAAGCGCTGGCACAATTGGGGAATCAAAGCTGACAGCCTTAGATGAGAGTTATTAACTTGTTGCTATTCATGTCGTACTTAATAGCTTGCGCAAAACTGATACTATTGCCTTTACAAACAGAAGAGGTGTCAACACCACGTCGTTGAAATTCATCCATTAGGGCTTGATCATGATAGGCGCGCATACTAGTCCAAGCACGTCTCTGAACCTGTGCGTTGAATACGGTTACCAACTCTGAAATCTGCATGTCTGCGAACTGAAGCGCAAACTTGATGTAATAGATGTGCTGCTGCATAATCTAAACATTTTGAAGTGAATACTTGAAAAACTAACTCCCGCATCGTATTTACCACCGTGGCATTATGCATCTGCTCGGTTGGCGAGTCCATTTAGAACTGCTCTTGATGCTTATCGGTTGCAAAGGTACTATACTACTGTGTAGCCTATCTTCCTAGCAAAACATTTTTGGATTATTTTCGATTATTTCTCTATTCTATTTCCATCTTCTCCCTGCTTTGTCGCCTTTCAATCCTTAGCAAACCCATCAGGTTCTTAACGATTTTCTCAGTGCAAAGGTAGCAAGCCTTGATGACATTTCAAGTACCACAAAGCTATTTCAGAAGATAATTCTAACGGCTGTGCCGCGAATTTTCCACTGAAATTCCTTGCTGTAGTCATCTGTCCGGGCTTGCTCTTTATCGCACAAAGAAAGTCTAAACCCAATAGGACATGCCGATGAAGAATAAAAAAAACTCCTCCGCAACTCTGCGGGCTATCTCCCGCTGACTCAAACCATCAATGCGATGGTAATGGAGAATTTGTTCTTTCTTGTCCATGTCTACCATGTTTTAACTAATTATACCTTACAGTGCTCTTATGAGTCACCTTATATATAACGTAAAACTCTGGTCTACGTGGTAACCTTTTCGATTATTATAGTGGTATA
>Ga0247611_10008005_pt1 | contig 13129 bp, 1 predicted proteins | sample 177DNAGHGhighgp2_FD_192422 | JGI IMG/M metagenome (GOLD analysis project Ga0247611, IMG submission 192422) | Sheep rumen microbial communities from Palmerston North, Manawatu-Wanganui, New Zealand - 1770 DNA GHGhigh gp2 | ecosystem: Host-associated > Mammals > Digestive system > Stomach > Rumen ... | reverse complement strand
TGCCATCGATATCCTTGACAGTCACCGAGATAGTGAATTCCTGCATCTTTTCGTAGTCGATTTCAGCGCCATCCTTGACCTTGATTTCGCCGCTCTGAGTTACAGTCACGTACGGATTATCTTCGGTCAGTTCATACAGGAGTTTGTCATCATCGCCATCCGGGTCCTTAGCCTCGATAATACCGATAGACGTTCCACCGTCGGAATTTTCCTTGACCTTGAATTCCGTACTTGTAATTTCCGGAGCCTTCGGTCTGTTCTTAATCGTAATAGTAATAGTTGTCTTAGTCGTAAGCTTCGGATACGTCTTGCTATCCCTATCAGACAAAGCAATATCCAACGTGTATGTGAGCTTTGTATCGTTCTGGAAGTCAAAGACCTTCTTCGCCTTGATCTTTCCATCTTCGGTAATATCAAACGCATCCGTATCTCCACCCACAACGCTGAACACGTTATCTATAAATGCCTTAGAAGTGTCGATATCATCCGGATAGAGTTTACCGACAACATCACCGACCTTGTTCCTATCGTAGAACGAGAACGTCTTGTTTCCCGAAATAATCGGCATTTCGTTCACGTCAACAATGTTGATGGTCTTTTCTACCTTAGCGGTAAGATTGTCAGCATCCATCACTTCGACCGTGATTTTGTGAACATGCTTATTTGCTTCGTAATTGAGCTTGGAAGCATCCTTCACAACAAGGCAGAGACTATCCTTCTTCATTTTGGCATCAAATATGCGGTCTGCATCCGTATTGCCAATATCCGTCACGTAAGCAACGAGAGTTGCAAGCTGTCCCTTGTCTTCATCGCTGACTTCATAGCAAGCGATTTCGAATCCAGTCGGCGTATTGTTGTCAACCGTATTTTCAGCAACATCGTATCCCGGCTTGCCATCATCCTTGATAATAGGCTTGTCAGGATCGTCAATAATCTTGATGGTCACAAGCGTCGTGGCCTGATAATTTTTGAAGCCCTTATCCTCACCGTTATCAGTAGCCTTAGCCCAAACCTGATATTGATTCTTCTTTTCGAAGTTCAAAGTCTTGGTCGCCAAGAAAATTTTACCATCGTCTTCGATTTCAAAGGGAGCTGTATCTCCAGAACCGGATTCGTAATCCGAAAGTGCATACGTGAGCTTACTCCATGTATCTTCATCGTCGGCGCTGACCGTACCGACAAATTCACCCTTCGGAGCATTCTCATGTATTTCGAACACGAATTCCTTCTTTTCGTAAGTCGGAGCATCGTTCACATCATTAATCTTGATAGTCACGTCAATGTAGCTGGAAAGCGTCGGATCATCGCCGTCCGTAGCCACAACGCGAACAGAATATTCCTTCTGGACTTCGAAGTTCAAGATGCTATCTTTTGCCACCTTGATTGTACCAGTAGTTTTATCAATTTTAAACGACTTATAGTCGTCAGCATCAATATCCGTAGCTGCAAGCGTATAAGTCGGCTGCTTGCAAGTATTGTCCTTGCAATCGTCATCCGTAGCTACAACAACACCAACCTTCGTATCCTCCAAAGTATTTTCATCGACTGCGAGAGCAGGCGGATTGTCCGGGAATTTCGGAACTTCGGGCACATCAACAATTTTAACCGTTACAGGGACCTTCACTGTAAACTTTTTGTCTGTTACAACAGCATTGAACGTATAAACAGACTTGGTTTCGTAATCAAACTTTGCATTGCTGATGGTAGAAATTTCACCTGTGCTCGTATTGATATCGAACTGAGCTGCATCCGCACCTTCAAGCGAGAAATAGAGCGTTCCAAAACTCGGATTATACTTATCCGGGTCCGAAGCCTTTGCAACGCCAAGCGATGTCGCCACAGAGGTGTTTTCCTTGACGCTTAATTCGTAAGAACCCTTCTCAAACGCAGGAGTTTCGTTCACGTCGTTCACACGAATCTTGGTTGTTTTACTCGTCGGAGTACCGCTTCCATCCTTAATGGTCAGGGTGACATCGAATATGGCATCCTTTTCTGTAGCCTTGTAGAGTTTTTCGTAATCCAAGTCCTTCTTTGTCTGGATAGCAAACGTTGTCAAATTATTGGCATCGGTACTACCGACCTGAACTACTTCAAAAAGCGTTGCAGCATCAAGAGCTGTAGAGGCATCATTATCTGTTATGGTAATCTTCAACGCATCAACATCGGCCTTATCTTCGTCATAAACGACAATTTTGTCTGTAAATTGAGACGGAACAGCGACATTTTCGTCAATCTCATAAAGGTCAGATAAAACCCTGAACTCGGACGGACGGTTCACATCCGTAACCTTAATTTCTACAACAGCTTCATCCGCCTGAGACGGTTGCCCAACGGCATTATCCATGACCTTCACTCTGACCCTATAGAGATCCTGCTTTGTTGCACTAAGTGTTTTGCCTAGAGCAACCGTAAAAGCGCCCGAATAAGGATTGAGTTCGAACGGGAAATCCGAGCTTCCGTTTACCGGGACCACTTCTTCAATCTTATAAGTCAGCTTGTCGAATCCCAGCGGATGTATGCCAACGCCGTAACTATTATCCGGATCGGTCGCTTCGACTTTACCGATAGGACCATCGGCATTCGTGGCAGTCTCAGGCACTTCAATCGAACTGGTTTTGATTTCAGGCTTTTCGTTCACATCCGTTACTTCAATATTTCTTGTAATGTCGATGGAAATTGGATTGCCACTTGAAGTCGTTCCTTCGGCTTTTACGACAACCGTATATACATTTTTCGGATATAATTTTTCAAAGTCAAGATCTTCTTTTTTCTTCACAGCAATCTTGCCGTTTGAAGCACCAATAGTAAATAACCCCATAGCATTGGCACTTGCAACATCATCTATTGTAAATTTAGGGTTATTGACATCATTTTTCGCCAATTCCTTTTTAACGTCATCATTTTCCTTAAAGTTATCAACAACAGTATTTGTTGCAGTATTTTCCTTTACTGTGGCAGCACCTTCCGTATGAGATGTAATTGTCGGTTCTGTAATGTCATCAATTTTTACAGTAACAAGAGCATCCACAGAGAATTCACCATCAGAAACATTAACATAGAACTCAAAAGTGCGCTGGCCAACTTCATAATCAAATTCGGTATTGGAATATAATTTACCGTCTTTCTTGCCTACAGTAAAACTCTTGGCATCTGCAGCGTATGTTCCTGTATTCTTAGAGGACATTGTGTATGTCAAATCACTAAATGCAGGTGTATAGATATCAATATCCGTTGCCATCACTTGAGCCTGTTTTTTACAATCGCGGAATACAGCTCCATCAGCCAAATCATCGTATTCTAGGCATACAGGGCTTCCTATCGGTAAATGTTCCTCAAAGTGGAACGTTCCGCCAGTAGCCGTAAGCGTTTCATTGACGTCAATTACAGCAATCCTTGTCGATACAGGATCAGTAGAATGGCCCTTGGAATCCGTCACTGTAATGGTCACAGGGTACGTAGCATTGCTGCCATTATAGAGGGCTTCGTAATCGAGCAACGCCTGGTTCTTGACGCGAATCGATACCGTTCTTGTACCGGCATTATTGTTCGTCTCCACAAGTTCAAAAATATCGGCCATGGTCTTGTTTTTGAGCGTTGTCGCAGCAGCTGCAGCATCCTTCAAAGTTCCTTCCAGAGTATAAGTCAATGTTTCGTAAGAACCCGAAATTTTGTCACCGTCAAAGACTTCGAACGTACCAACAACAGTACCCTTAGCTTTATTTTCATCAACAGAATATTCTCTCTTCACAACAGGCGGCGAAGGCGGTTCATTCACGTCGGAGAGGTTCACGGTGATTTGAGCCGTGGCATCACCACCTTGGCCATCTTCCACTTTAACCGTGAAAGTCCAAGTCGGCTTCGTTTCGAAATCAAGAACGCTACCATCATCAACAACGAGTTCCTTTGTTCCGTTTTTGAACTTGAACGGAATACCTGCCGTAACTACACTAAACGACAAAGCATCGCCATCCGCGTCAGAAGCCTTGACATCGCCAACACTCGTGCCGCTCGGCCAATCGCTACCATCAGCTTGCTTTTCAGCAATCGTAAAGGTTTGGCCGATAATGACCGGATTATCGTTTTCGTTGGCAATCTTGACCGTAATCTTGAACTGTCCAGAAGTAAGCGGACCATTCACTACAGATGTTTCTGTTGCGGCGTTATCCTTGACCGTCGCATAGACGACGTATTCCTTCTTGACACTGTAATTCAAAGTCGCACCTGTCTTTACTTTGATCGTAGCATTTTGGTCGCTCAGTTTAACGATTTCAAACGCGCTATTGAAAGCCGTGTAGTCACTACCCGTAACATTCACCAAAGTATAAGCATAAGTATCCTTGTTTCTTTCATTGGAAACATCGGTCACTTCGATGGGACCACCAGCCACAGAATGATCCAGTTCGTTCACCGAGAAGTTCACATCTGCTGCAGAAGGCTTGTCATTGACCGGGATAACATTCACAGTAGCCGTGTATTCCGTAGATGTGTTACCACCAGCAGGGCCATCACCGACAACTTTATACTTGAACGTTGTGTACTTGTTGCCAAAAGCATTCGCTTCGGCCTGGTATGTAAGTTTAGCAAGATCAGCAACAGCAATAGTCTTGCCTGAAGAAGTAAGTTTTGTACCGTTAAAGCTCAAAGTGCCCTTGTCAGGAAGACTCGTGATAATAACAGAAGCAAAATTCTGCGTTGCATGCTGGAATTGGAATTCTGCTTTAGTGAACGTATGCTTTTCATCTTCATTAACATCAAATTTAAGGGCGGTCTTAACCGTTGGGAATTCATCGTTACTTACAATGAAAATCTTATAGCCCAAACCAGCTTCATATTCAGATGTTAAATCAGCACCTTCTAGATCAGAAATTTGGAACCAAAGCGCTTCGTCAGCTTCAACCAAGCCATCGATCAAAGGCTTTATAGCAATACCTTCGGCTTTTGTCTTACCAGCAGGAATAGTCACCTTCGTTTTGCTAACACCGCAAATCGGGAACGCATGAGAGGCGTCCTTGGCACCAACATCAGCGTGTCCAGCATATTTTCCATGAACACCATCTTCAGAGTAGAATTCAAAGCAATAATTAAAAGACACGTCTTTTTTAGATTCTTCACTCAAAACGATGTCAATAGATTCCCAAGTATCACTTTCCTTTATCTTCTTAGATTTATTTCCCACGGAAATTTCAATCTTGGGGTCAAACTTTTTAAAGACAAATGTTTCAGCTTTAATTTCGTTACCAACTTTAATTTTATTGCCAATAAACTGGCCCGCAAAAATCATATTGCGTCCCAGAGTTATCGTACCCTTACTGACAATCGTACCCATTATAGGAACGTTATCTGTATTATCAAAGTTGATATCACCATTAGAATAAATTAACAGGTTACCGTCGTATTCTTTCAGCTGTAATTCGCCCTTACCCTGATAGGCCACAACAATTTCAGGATGGGTTCCAAAACTAATGCTATTGGTAAAAATACGCGTAGGTTGTCCTTCTGCAGGCATTTGGACAACCAATCGGCTATCATTACTAAAATTAATGGAACTAAAGTAGATGTCGCAAATAGCATTTGCAGAACAATAGGAGCTAACATTAAGAACGGTTCGTCCACTAACATTTAATGTTCCAGATAAAGTAGCGCCTTTCAATCCCGGAACACTCAAGTTTGGACGAATCTCAGGAACGTTAGCACAAGCACCCGATTTATTGGTTCCCTGGCACACGGTTCCTCTACTCCTAGCACTGCCAATCCCCCCCGTAGTACGAATAGGGCCAGTTAAGAGATAAGCTCTACGTGATTCAGCGTAGCCAGAAGGAACAGTAACAGCACCACCAACAATAATCGGACCATCAAACCATCCGACTTCATCTGTAGTCAAATCACCCTTAGCAGTACCGACCCAACCAAGCGTATCTGGCAACACATTCGTGTAACCGCTAAAATTGTTTTCGTTTTTACGATCGTAAAATCTGGAATCATAAAATTCAGGTCTATTTTTGGTATCTATACCATTAGTTCCCCAAAGCTTAAAGTTGGAGAGATAATTCCAGTCATCCGCACTAATATCCAACGGGGCCTGCGCAAATGCAGACGACGCAAAACCAGCCAACACCAAGGCTGCAGCTTTAAGACTTAACTTACTCAACCACATATTTTACATGCTCCTTTTCTCTGGCAAATCGTATGCATCCAATCTGCCATGTTTTTCCCCAAACATCCATAGGTACTCTTTCTATAAATATAATAATGAACAGGAAAATTTCAAAATGCTTTTTTTGCAAAAAAGTAAGAAAAGAGTAGTAAAAAAGCGTTTTTTTACGTTTCTTTTTTTTGTAGGCGTATCATGCGTGTTATATATCACATTAAAGCTGGTGACGGGAAAAAAAACAGACCCCGGCACTCTGTGTGGCTCGGAACTTTAGTTCCATTTACAGTTCTTCTATGATGAATCAGCCACCGATGTAACTTGCACATCCATAGAAATTTTAATTTCGTTATGGATGTAGCTGGGTGCTGAGGCCGGGGTGACAGTAAAAAAGGCCGGGGGGACAGGTGGTGGAAGACATAAAAAAGGAGATGCCCGCTCGGAGGCGGGCATGACAGTTTTTATTAAAAAGTTATCAACACTTAATGCTTTATTTATCCACAGGGCGGCGGTAGCCGAACGACTTGAGAAGTTCGTCGCCGGACTTGATGACGACGTTCCTCTTCTTATTCGCCTTGTTCTCTTCGTCAGGCCTTGTCGGGAGGTCGCAGCGGAGCTTGGAACTCATCTTGACTTCGGTCTTGAAGAGGTAGGCGCCAGTGCCATAGAGGCGGCCATCCTTTGTCCTCACGTCGCCGTTTTCATCGGGTTTCATCTCGAAGAAGAACTTGAGGAGGCCAGCTTCGTTGACGTAGTCCGGGTCGTCAAGGTCGTACGTAAAGGTGTAGTAATCAGCAAACACGCCCGTGTTCGAATACACCCAGACATTCACCCTGATGGTCGTCCAGTAGAGGTTCATCCTGCTGTAGTCCGAGGTCAAGGACTTCTTGAACTCGTCCGTGCAGTAATTTTCGACGTATTCGCTGACTGTGACCTTGCGGCTGTTGTCGGCATCCACGCCGTCCAGCGCAACCAAGCCGCCTGCGCTGATGATGTCATCCAGCGTAGCCAGTCCGCCGAGGGCGTTCACGACAGGCACGCGAGCGTCAACCGTGAGTGTCGGTCCGAGGTGGCCTTCCAGTCCCGGATATGGTTCCTTGCCGGAGCCATCTTCCGCTTTGCCCTTGATTCCAATAACGGTCTCGGTCTCTGCTTTTTTCTTGTGATTGTAGAACGTCACGCCGTAGGTCTGATCTTTCTTTGGCGGTTTGGACTTGTAGAATTTCTCGACAGAATCGCGATCGACGAGCGTCACCGGCTTTTCGACGTTGATGTCGATGTTCTTGACGTTCTTGACCATCACATGTACAGAGTCGCGAGACCTGTTGCCGGCCTTGTCGCGGAACTCACGGACAATCGTGTTCACGCCGTTGTCCAAGCCCTGCACTCTAAGAGTATCTTGTTCGACACCGTTGACGGTCCATATAACTTCAGCAAAGTTAGCAGTAAGCACGTCGTCTTCGGACGGAGACTTGATCTTTACGGACGGTCCCTTCTGGTCGAGTACGATTAGCACGGTCTTCTTCGAAGAGTTGCCGAATTTGTTCACATACGTATAACCGACGTTGTAACCGACGTTTCCTTCGCTGTTCTTCGCAATCTTGCCTTTTTCGTCCAAGAAGTACGAGACCTCGACGGTATTGCCGTTATTGTCTTCGTAGGTGTAAGATACTTTGTAAGAACCGAGCACATCATCGCCCTCGGCAGAAAGCACAGACTCGCTATCCGTGAGGCCGGTGCTCAGCGAGACGCGTTCGCCCGTAGATGCATCCGCAAAGTACGAGACGGTCACATCCTTGCCGTCAATCTTCGTGGTGTAAGAGACTTCGATAACGGCGATGTCCTTCTTTTTGCCCGAAGCAGTCACCACAGAGCGCTTGACGTCCTTGCCCTTCTTGTCGGTATAGTAAGTAACAGTCACTTCGTTGCCGTTGACGGTTTCCGTATAAGAATTCTTCACATAATCGCCGTTTTCCGGAACAGACGTAATCCCGGAAGCAGGCTTCTTGTTGCGTGCAACTTCTTTTTCGGCAATGTTTTTCACGTTCTTGAAGTCACTAGAAGGCAGAGAGACCGTATCCAGCGTCAGCTTGACCGAGAAGTCCTTGGATACATTGGCTGCGGTATCCGTGACAGTCACCTTGATATCGTTCTTTACTTTGTTCACGTAAATAGCGCTATCGGCCTTTGTCGTCTTTTCAACGACGGTGTAAATGTCTTCGGCAGTGACCAGTTCGCCATTGGCAGAGACCGTCACAATCGGAGCGGCTGTACTGTAGCAAATGATAACCGTATCGGCACCCGGATCGTTCTTGGTCTTGTCTTGGAACGTCTTGATGATTTCGTTGCAGCCGTTCTTGAGCGAATCACGGCTGGACTTGGTCTTGTCATCCTGTTTCCATTCGACATCCACGACATCCTGGTTCACAAAGATTGTATCGTTTGTGTTGAGATAGATGGAATCCTTGGTCTCGACACGAGTGATTTCGACTTCGGACTTTTCATAGACATCAATTACCTTCACGACAACGTTCTTTGTCGAAGTAAGTTTGCTGTCGTCCTTGTCCGTGACGCGCACAGTAATCGTATAGAGAGAGTCCGCTTCGTAGTCAATCGGCTTCATGAGAATGGCATCGCCATTCGGCAAAATCTTGACGACATCGCCCTTGTCCGTATTTTCATAGACATTATTGCGGAAGTCAGGATTCTTGGTATCCGGGTCATCCTTATCTGTCTTGACCGTACTGAACGGGTCGTTCACCGCCTGGTTTTCTCTCACATAAATCGTATCAACGCGGATAGACGGGGCTTCGTTCACGTCGATGACTTTGATAGTAATCGTCGTATCGCCAACACCTTCGGCATCCTTGGCGCGGACCCTGATAGAGTAAGATTCCGTCGTTTCAAAATCCAAAGGTGTGGCCACCGAGAAGAATCCTGTTACTGAATCCAGCTTGAATTCCTTGGTTTCACTCACCTCATTGCTTCCATCGAGGATGAAGAAACTGAGTTTGGTACCTGAGCCTTCGACATTGTCCACTTCAAGAGCTTTCTTGAACGGGGTTCCCACGGAATCCGTTTCAGGAACAGTATAAACAAGTTCAGTGAATTCATACACGTTCATGAGTGCAACCGTGACGGTTCCCGTAGTCGAAAGCGTAGCATCATCGACATCCTTGATAACAATGTTGAGCTTGTACGTTTTCTCTTCTGTTTCATAGTCGAATCTGCGAGTCGTCGAAAGTTCGCCCGTAATTTCGTCGAGGTAGAAGCCCAAGTCTTCGCAATTCAAGCATTCGAACTTGTTATTGCGGAAGCCCGAGGCCGTATCCAAATCGTCATACGTGAGCGAGCCAATCGGATAGCCCTTCTGATTTTCGGGGAACGTAAGCGTCGTATCCACAAAGACGGGCTTTTCGTTCACGTCAATCAGCTTGATAATCACGTTGGCGGTATCGGTCTGCACAACCTGGCCTGCGACACCGGATTCATCGGAAGCAACCACCTTCATGGTATATTCGCTCTTTGTTTCGTAATCGAGGACAGCATCCTTTGCGACGGTAATGACACCCGTATTCGCGTCAATCACGAACGACTTGGTCGAATCAAGCAGTATATAGGTAATCGTTGCACCGGTCTGTGAAGTTTCCGCATGGATCGTAGTGTCCATATCGACTTCCGTCGGGGAGACAGAATTTTCGGCAACCGTTCCGTTGTACGTCTTGAATTTAAATTTCGGACCGTCATCGACATCCGTCACCTGGATAGTGAATTCCATTTCGTCGTAGAGGTCAGGATAGACAAGATTTCCATCGGCATCCTTCGTGGCATCGCGAACTTTCAATGTGAGCTTGTAAGTATTCTTTACCTCATAATCAAGGACAACACCCTTCTTCGTATAAATCACACCCGCAGGCGTCACGTCAAAGATATCGGAATCACCACCAGCGACAATGACTTCGTTTTTCGTAAAAGAGCCATCGGTATTGTAAGTATCAAAGTCTGCAAACTTAGCTGTATCGCCGGAGAAAAGCTGGTCTTCTGCAATTTTCAAGACATTATTGCCATCAGACTTGCCGGTAAAATAAGGAGTTTCGTTGACGTCCTTAATTTCTATGGGGAAATCGCGATCGTCGCAAAGCTGTAAAGAACCAGTCTTATTATCGCAAATTTCAACTGTAATTACAAATTTGTTTCCTGAAGATTTCCATGCTTCGTAATCGAACGGATCTACGCCATCCTTCATGGTTACAAAGCCCGAAGTCTCATCAATATCAAATAAATCTTTTGCAGAACCTCCCGTAATGGAGAACAGAATATCATCACCATCTTCGTCTGAAGCAAGAATCTGCCCCGCCGTTGCATTTTTCTCATTTTCAGGAACAACAAGCGGAGAAGGCTTCGTGCCTGTAAATTTGGGCGGTTTGTTGGTGGCATCCACAAGCTTTACTGCAATACCGCCATCGAACGCACCGCCAGAAATAGCGGCTCCATTCAAGTTCATAATCTTGAAAATCATGTATTCGTCACCTTCAACAAGATCGTCTGCGACAACACTAATGTAGAACGGGTCTCTCGGTTTACGAGTATCCTTTTTTATAACAACATGCTTTTTCTTACCATCCTTGCAGAACGGCATAAAATGCGGGTCATTTTCATCCGTCGGATTATCGGCTAAATCTTTTGGCGAAGCAAAGGTTTCTGAAACACTGCTCTTGAACTGCGAATATTTACCCCCAGTCGTATCCAAGTCTATACCGAAAAACGCTAAGCAATAATCAAAAGTCACTTCAGTATGGGCAGTATCCGTCAGATAAAATTCCATATCATACCAAACGCCATCCTTTTCCTTAAACTTATCCTGCGTAAAGACACTAGTCTTAATTTCGGGTGTATTAAACGGAACGTAGTGGAAATCGCCACTAAATTCGGATTCGAACCATAAGCGTTTGCCAGAAATCAATTGTCCAGCAACACTAATGTGGTCATTGATTGTAAAATTGCCTGTCGTAATATACGTACCTTGGTAATCAGATTGCTTATTACTATTCATCGCAGCCCAGTAGATATCCGCATTCGTATAGAACATGAGATTACCGGAATAATTAGAATCAGGAACAACTGTTATTGCTGATACATCAATGGCATTGCCATCCGATTTCACCCAAGAACTGCCGTTCCATTTAGCATCACTATTAACGTATGCGACCTGAATCTTCGTGTCATTTGCTGAAGCTTCAATATTAACACCAGCTTTTGTAAAAATACGAGTCAAGCGTCCATTCGTCTTTCCATCCGCATTCTGGCTTCTAGAAGGCATCAAAATGTAAAGTTTCTTTCCGTAATTGCCTTTAAAATGAATATCCTGAACAAACATATCAAACCAAGTATGTTCATTTTTGATATCATCATCTGTAATAGGCGGAACATGAATAAACTGGACTTCGCCATAGTAGCTTGAAGTCAAATTCACAGCAGGTTCCCATGTAATCCCAGTTTCATCGAACTGCGGAACAGTAAGGTCTTTATCAGGTCTTGGGTCATCTTTTGGGCAATCTGCAAAAGGACCATCAAGGTTCACATCAGACGGTTTAGGAAGAGTAGTATTCCAATCTGCAAAGACCATACCCTTCTTTTGTTTAGCACCATTACCACTGTGGGCGTTTTCAATAAAGCGATTCAGAGTCCAAACATAATCGGTAAGTTGAGAGTTTCTATCCGGCATACCAAAATTAATTGAACCTTCAAAGCAGATATTTCCATCATATCTAGCATCAGAGACTTTATACCAATCGGACAAATAAAGGTTTCTCGCATAAATCGACCCCCCAATCAAGGAATCTTGTTTGGCATCGCCCTTTGCAAAAATAATATCACGACCCGAAACTATCGGGCCCCCAAGAGTATGACCGTAATCGTTGAAAATAATATCGCCTTTAGCCGTTCCTGTATAGCCACTCGTTTCGGCAATTCTAAAATCATGTTTATTGAAAACAACTTCATTGGTTCCCCAGAGCTTATACTTCATAAGCCGGTTCCAGAGTTTCTGACCCTCGTCTTCGTCAGTAATACGAGCACCGCCGTCCTCAAAATATAATGGGTCCAACGTGACGACAACGCGTTCAACGGCAGGCTCAGTCGATTGAGCCGAGGCTGGCACAACATACCCAAATGCCAGCAATAAAGAACCAAGAATGGTTCCGAATGTAAACTTTCCTTTTTTCATAACATACCCCAACTATAAAAACAACAAACCCGAAACACCTACTACTGAATATAGTAACATTTTTTTAACAGTAAAACATTAGTTACGAAGATTTCGCGAAAAAAGGTACAAAAACGAGACCATTTTGCCCACTTTCGTGTAAATTATCACAAAATTTGTATTATATAGGAACAATTTGTTCCACATGAGTTCAAAAAAATCCTTGCAAAAAACGGATTCTGATTCTATATTTGCGAGTCCTAGGCCCTGCGCAATGATTATTTGCGGGCAACTCGCCAGGGCGAAAGCAGCAACGGACTTGCGGATCTTTATGTGCTCAGGTAGCCTAGGTTTTTTTATATTGCGCCCGGCAAGGGCGTTTTTTATTTAAAGAACGTCACTGGATTCTTCGCTACGCTCAGAATGACGTTGCATCAATCCACTGCCTACTAACCACAGCTTACTGATATCATGATTCTTTGGACGATTCGACATACAAAGCCTTACAATCCTAACGATGTTTGTTACGGGAGACTGGACTTCGATGTCTCCCCCACGTTCGAAGAAGAATCCGATGGCGCCATCAAGGCGCTTCTTGAAGCAAAAGCCAAGCCGACGCGCTTGTTTTCGAGTCCGCTTATACGTTGCCTGAGGCTTGCGGAAAAGGCATCCGCGGTCACCGGTCTAGCCATCGAAAAAGAACCTGCCATCATCGAGCTCAACTTCGGCACATGGGAAGGTCAAAAGCTGACAGCGGTTCCCCGTTCGGAGATGCA
>Ga0247611_10008002_pt1 | contig 13135 bp, 21 predicted proteins | sample 177DNAGHGhighgp2_FD_192422 | JGI IMG/M metagenome (GOLD analysis project Ga0247611, IMG submission 192422) | Sheep rumen microbial communities from Palmerston North, Manawatu-Wanganui, New Zealand - 1770 DNA GHGhigh gp2 | ecosystem: Host-associated > Mammals > Digestive system > Stomach > Rumen... | reverse complement strand
TGTATATGGTCACTATTATAATATCACATCATGTGACTACTTGTCAAACTAGCTGTACGCTGTCATCAACATTAACCTGCACATAACGGCTGCCAAGGGCCTGAACATCTTCCACCTGTTCAAGATACCAAAGTTTGATATATTCCTGTTCATGTGAATGATCAATAAAGATTGGAATATATGAACTTCTGCTGTCGAGGTCTGTTATGGTGATCTGTGGGGTAAAATGTATAAGGGTATTACAATTGCCTTTTACAAGGTTGGCTGTGCTTGTTGTCCAATTAACAGAGATATATACTTTGTTAAAGTAAGCAGTGCCCATTGTATTGCTATCCAAGAACCTGCAGTGGAAGTCTCCTGCATCAAATTCTACACCGTGGATCTCTCCACCTACTCTGATTGTGGTCAGGTTGCCTACACGTGAACCGGTCATTCCGCCATAGTTGATTATAGCCTTTACGTTTACCGGTGTACGTCCGTTCAGGTCTGTTAGAAGAGAATTTATACCATTAGGTGAATCTTCCATAGTACAGATATACAATGGATCATTTGCTCCGGTGTATTCATAGATATTGAACACGTAATCCTTGACCGCATTAACTGTACCCTCCAGCGCAGTTATCCTGTCATCCAGTGCCTCGTCAGCATCGCCCAGATCTGATATCTGAGTCTCATTGTGGCTAACTCTTGATGTAAGGGCGATAACATCACTGGCTGTTCCAACATATCTGTTGTTTAATTCAGTGATCCTGTCATCCAGAGTCTCATCAGCTGCAAGCAGATTGTTTATAGTTCCCTCGTTCCGGGTAACTCTGGTGGTAAGGTTGGTTACATTGTTTGTGATCCCCTGTACTGTAGTATTCAGCGATGCAATATCAGCTGCATTCGCCCTGATACCATCACCTGTCACCTTAGCCTGTGCGGCCTTGTCAGGATTAGTCAGTGTATCATCGAGCATATCTGTCGTAGCATCCACCACTATTTCTTCCAGGTGTTCTTCAATATATTTTACTTTTTTAATGACCCAGTCAAGATTGTAATTATTGAAATTTGTCCAGGGCCATGACGGAAATACTGACATGTTTACACCTCCTATTCGACATGAATGCTACCGTTACCGGTTATTTCCAATTCATATCTTGTGTCCTCATGACTTAGAATGCTTATATTACCGGATACGGAGAGTCTATCTCGCGTGTCTGTAATGTCTGCAACACCTATTGTTCCATTTTCGCCCAGTATAACTGGAACGTCAGCCTCAAAGTCAGCATCAAGCAGTATCTCAGAATAGATTATTCCAGGGGCGTTACTATCGATATTTGGAATATAGATACTATAATCATTCTGTGAGTCGTTAGTACAATTTACTGATACTGTTCTCATGCCACCGCCACCACCTGCGGGCTGTCCATTTACTGTCAGGTCCTGTACCTCACCATCAACAGATTTGAATGCAACATAGTTTACTATGTCCTTATCTTTCCAGTCATCGCGGACACTGTATGATTTAGTAACAACAGGATCATTGCTGTTGCCATCTCTCAGCACCGGCGCCGCCTTTATATTGGCCGTTTCAGCCGTTTTCTTTTTAGCCATGATAAATACCTCCTTTTAATATACCATCAGGCAGAAACGCTTCTTGAAACTGTCTGCGATGGTCTGATAGATATTGAATATTGCAACTTCCCTTTGCTCTTTTACCAAGGACTGGGAACTTGTAACACCAATGTTACCTGTACGCCTAATGGACCGCTTTTCTGACCACTTGCCATTGTTCTTGTTCTTGCTGTTGGCAGCGTTCTTTGTATGGTCTGCCCAGTCTGACGCATCATTGAATCCTTTTTTAGATTCTGTGTTGTCTGCGTTTCCGGTATTCTCATTCTCATTATCTCCGGAGTTATCCTCCGTGATAGTTGCGTCCACGTTCCACAGCGGGTTATATTCAAGTTGTGTTGTGTCATAAAGTTTCTGCCAGATGGGCTGTTCCATGGTTGACCAATTAGTGATAGCCTTTTTCATTATATCGAGATCAGGATACACCAGGGCAAGGTCGGAACACTCCATACAGATATAATCTGTCAGGATCTCTTTATCCATTCCATCCGGCACAGTCAGACCGTCCCATACGGTGGGATCATAGTTATTCAGTGTCAGTATTGATAAGAACATCTGATGCCACCTCCTGTTCTGTGAATCTAAGGTCAACTGTAATATTCAGACCGAACATTGCATTTACCCTGTCAAGGCCATTCTGGATTGTCTCCTGCCAGATCCTGCATTTACTCTGTGTATCAACATTGTTGGATTTCACCTCTGAATCAGATACACCGGACGCTTTGGCTATGTTCACATTCGGTATACCGATATCGGTATTAAATCTGCTGTCGATCTTTGCCAGGTCCTCCAACAGTTTGGATCCGATATAGTTTTGCTGCAGGTTGTTTGTAAACAGCACCCAGGATGGTGAACCATCATCATTGAACAGCTTTTTATCTGCAAATACCGCAGGATCACCTGATGATATCTGGTCATACAGTTTCTTTAATGATTCGGCAGACGCTTTATCCTCTGCACCGAATACATACGCCATCTTACTGTTGATAAGGTTGGCGTATATGGATTCTGTGGTAAGGGACATCAGATCCGCGTAATATTCGACCATATCCCAGCATCCGGAATAATCAGGCTGCATCTTCACCATCTCGCATTCTGTGCCGATGTGCAGCGGGCCTCTGGTTTTTAACAGAGGATTAGCTACTACTGCATAATTGGGACGGTAGAACACGTCACGGCCTGTCAGCGTGCAGTGCTGCGGTATCACTCCGTATTTATCGGTATCTATCACCGCAACGAATCCAAACACAAACAGGCTGTACAGGAAGTAGTCCGTTGCCCATGTTTCCGGGATCCCCTCAAACTTGAACACAGCAAGTATCTTCTGGATCAGATATTTTTTAAAATACCATGATAAGCCCGTTTCCTTGACGTGCAGTGTGTTTGGCTTGAATTTGGAATTGTAATTGTTGATATAATCGTATGACGCCGGAACACCGTTTATTCCATTTATCATAATATCAACCCCTTTCTTTTATATAACAGTTTGCGGGCCATCCACCATTTGAAGTTTCCGCCATCTTCCCATGGGATGTATATAAACCCCTGGAAAATGTAGTTGCCATAGCCGTATGTACCGTCACTCTGTATCGAATGCGATGCCCTGAATTCGTAGCCGTTCAGGGCTGATTCGGATACAAGCCATGTGCCGTTTCCGTTGTCACGCTCAAGAACGCACACATGGCCCCTGCCTGAAAATGCACCGTCCTTATAACATGCTATAGCACCCAGTCTGGGTGTCTGACCGCGGGATAACCCATCCTGAGTATATGCCCACCAAAGTTCTGCGTCACGGTCACCTGCTACCGGCGGTCTGGTAGGGTAACACTTCATTAGTTCCGCACAGCGGCCGTAAACATATGCAGTGCAGTTGGGCATACCCCAGCCTGTCTCATAATATCTGTTGTAGTTCGAGTAATACAGCGGATCATTGGCAGCCGGTGGTGTCAGTCTTGGTACATATGCCATGATATCACCTACTCATAATAAAAGCCGGATTCCAGATAGGATCTGATCCGCTGTGCCTCTTCCGCTGTTCCGGGGATGGGTATATCTCCATCCTGGATCAGCATATATCCGCCCAGGGATGAAATCTGCCTAAGCTGGCATAATGGCCGTCCGTGATGCTGTATATCGTCTGCCACAGGCTCAAAGAACTGGTGGTCCAGTTTATATGAATATGGGTATATATCAATAAATCCACCACCGCTTCCCATGGACTGCTGCCTGGGAGTAAGTGCTCTTGATGCGCTGTCAATTCCTGTTGCCACTCCGCTGATAACTCCGCCAACATTACCGGTCATTGCGCTGCCTACAATATTACCAACAGCAGAAAGTGTGGAAGATGCAGCACCCAGCCAGTCTTTGGTGACCTGTGAAAGCTGAATGGGCACACCTATCTGTGCTTCAAGTCTGTTCAGGGTCACTCCGTTACATTCTACAAACAGTACGCCCTTTCCGGATATTGGATCCACTGACAGGGTAAAATCAATTGTACTTGCATTGCATGTTACCGTTGTATCAATATCTATTACTCCAAACGGTGGTGCGAATAGTGTTAATACAGTATATGGCGCTGTATTAACATAATTACCGCGTGCGTTGGTCTGCGGGTGTTTGTGGATATCAACTGTAAACTGCTTGCGGATGCGTGTACCGCTTATTCTGGCGCTGAACACCTGTGGAATATCCCATAAGAATATATTAAAACTTGTTGTTGCTGTCTGCAGGTCAAAATCTTCCATTGGGAATGGATAATACATGCAGGTCTTGATATACTGCAGCGGGTCTATCAAGCTGGTTTGCAGCTTCAGTGATGCATCGCTTAAATTAAATCCGTTGCCCTCTGATACAGCACTGTTAATCAGGTAGTTACATATAGAACGCAGTCCGCCTGCAGTAACCACACTGTAAGTAAGGGATCCATAATCACCCTGTGTCGATGTAACGCCCAGCACAAATGTTCCGTTAGTCTTGAACGGTGAAAGCATGATTGGATGAGAATAGGTGCATCCGGTCTTTAACGGATACATGGTGTCAACTATCCTGCCGTCAAAGGCGTTTGAAGCTCTCAGTACATATAATGTGGAATTTCCTATCTGTTCCTTATATGTTGCCAGTACATCCACATTTAATGACGCGGTCCATAATCCGTCATTAAAATACCATTCTGTCACGTGATAGTATCTTTCATAAGCAGGTATATGACAATAGTTGAACTTGGATGGATCCTGTGCCAGACCGATGTTTAATTCTATTGTTGGATTCATTATTCCTGATCCGTCAAGCAGTCTACACTTAAATTCGGTTCTTCCGGTTGTAGGAACCAATGTTGAATTTTCACGCTTGCTCAGGGACCAGAAATATATTGAAAATGTTGACATATTGTCACCTCCTCTTATTTAGAATACAGGCGGGACTATGCCCGCCCATACTCTTATATCAATTAGTCGAGGAGCAGCACGATTCCCTTTTCGCTGAAGTCATTATAGTAACGCATTGTAGCCTTGTGATATTCTACCCAGTAGCTCCCACGCGGGTTATACGGGCTCACTGCAACTTCCTCATTCTGCAGCGTGATTCCCAGTGCATCCTCATCAAAGATAACACCCATGATGGCTGACTGATTGACAGCAGATGCAGGACTGTTGAGTGTACCATTATTCTGGAGCACTACAGGCAGAATGTTAATTGCGTCAGGTGTCTGGATAGACTGCCAGAAATTGACCGCTTCAACGTCTGCAAACTCAAGGAACTTGTAGTTGTAAGTTTCAGCAAGCACTCTTGCGTCGATGTTGTTAAGAAGCCAGTTAAGGAGATACACTCTCTGTCTGTCGAACGGTGTATGCCTTGTAAGCTCCTTGCCGGTTACCTGGATCTGGAACAGCTGTGAACGCTCGGTCATCATGTTTGTTAATGTAGCGATACGTGCATAGGCCCACTTGATAAAAGCAGGGAAGTTTGCAGGATCCTTAATAGTAACAGCTGTAAAGCTGCCGCCGACATCCTGGTTATATTCAGAAAGCAGGTGAATAACACCGTTCTGTGCATTGATCTTGCCTGCAATGAAGTTATCCAGAGCCAGTCTTGCCATGGATTCCTTGGCCTGCTCAAGCATGTCAAGTGCATTCTGTGTTACCATGGTCATAAATGAGCCGAACTCTTCAGGACCTTTAAATGCGCTGTCCAGCTGATCCTTAAAGATAGTAAATGATTTACAGTAGGTGTCAAAGCCATAATAGTTAAGCTGCAGCACTTCAGGCTTGTTTACTACCCACGGATCAATGGACTGACCGTCAACAAGGTTAAATGCCTGGTTGTCCTCAAATGCCTTGTCAGCAATGGCAATTTTTCTTGTGATAGCGCCCCATTTCTGTGAATCCATCTGCAGTCCCTTGAATCTTGCATTGTAGGGTCTGATGGAAAAAATGGTTCTGCCGACTACCTGTGAAATAGCATTGATTACCGGATCATAGCCCGCCTGCAGTGTAGCCTGTGCAACGCTGATAAAAGATGAAACATCAGTGGGTGCAAGCTGTGCTGATCCTGTTACCTGACTGTGAATCGCATTTAACAGTGTCGCTGCCTGTTCAAAATTCATTGTGTTTACACTCATAGTAAATTACCCCCTTTTCTCCGGCAGAAGCACTTCAGCCATGATCTGTTCGGCTGTCTTTGTTTCTTCTGCCTTGTTATTACTATTCATAATGTTTCCCGCCTGTATTGCGCCTGTGAGCTTCTTGACCGCCTGTAACAGCTCATCATAGCGTTTTGCGTTCGGATCCTCAGCGGGTGCGGGTGTGGGTGCCTGCTGCGGTTCCGGTGTCTGTTCCGGTTCAGGATCCACGGTAATTTCCTTTTCCGGTTCAGGTTCTACAGGACCATTTAATGCGATGATCTCATCTTTACTGAATCCTGCTTCCACTAACTTTAAAATGTCCTCGGCTTTCATGATATTTCCTCCTATATATTATATAGATCTTTGAACGGCAGGTTGACCTGCTGTCCGGACCTGGAGTCCCAATGATAGAATTTTCGACCATTTACTTTTGCCTGTGTGGGATTTTGCATGCCCATATGCAGGCCCCACTGATAAATCCCCATTTCACCCAGACAGCCTACCTCCTTGCAGATCTGCGCCCATTTTCGGCAATATGTCTTGAATTCCTCAGTGGTGATCGTGTGATTATATAAATGCCAGTCTATGGCCGTTCCGGTGAGATGGTTTGAAGTTGGGATACCTCCAACTTTCATATTTTCCTCTTTTGTCCGATACCAGCTGACAACGTACATTTTCTGTTTGAGCCATGAACGGAACTTTCGTAAGCATACAATAAAAGTGATAGTTTCCTTATACATATATACTGTCGCTGAACCGGGATGATATTCAGCCTGTGAAAAGTACTTAGCGATGTTTCCTGAAAATCTGATCATAGCTCCTTAGCCTTTCCGATCAACGCGGAAATAAGTTCTTTTACCTCATGTAACAATGTTGTGTTATCCTGGATAGTCTCCCTCAAACTGTCTATTTCGTCTTTATGGTTTTCAGCTTGCTTATTCACATACCAGAAAAGCGCACAGCACACCACAATGGGAAAGCCTAAAGTTTGTATGAATTGCATGAGTACATCGTAGTCCATGAATACCTCCTAAATTACCCTGACTGGTCCGCATCATTGAGAGGCGCTCAGGGTCTTATTTCAAAAGTGGGCCTGGAATGTCTCCCGGACATGGAGATGCGCCCGCTTCCGGCGGTTGTCCTTGCGCGCCAGGCCCTCTACCACCTTATTACCACAAAAACATTTAGTTGTCAATACAATATTATTGTAAACCTTTCATATTAAAATAAGACCCACCATGGATCCACGGTGGGTGTTAGACAATGTAAACTTCAAATAATGATTTGCAGTAGATATTTTCAAAATAGATCCTGCCTGCCATATAGGACAGATACAAGCGCCGTCCGTACTTCCTGATAAACCTCTTTATATCCACTTCATCTGTTTTATATGTATCAGGATTTCCGGACCGATGTTCAGTTACATAGAATTTACGCCCGGATTTATGCCGATATATGGTTATCTCTCCAACAGTCACCATGGGGCTGTATTCTTTCAGCGGCTGCGATTTGATATAGTCTGTGGGATTATATGCAAAATCATTTGATAAGGCCATTTCAGTATATGCACCGGTGGTAGCCTTATAAAGTGCTGTCTTTGACTTTGCATCGCTGATCTTCTCCGACTTTGGCAGGAACAGCGCTATACCTGATTCACGGTTTATATACACCTCTTGGTGTTTTTCTTTCATGCGTTCGGCAATTCCCACCAGACCCAGGGTCATAAAAATTGGATTCGCTATATCGAATGCGTTAGCCATGCATAAAAGCTGCATCGGCTTCTGTCCTTTTAATTCACGGTTTCTGTTCATGGTTTCATAGGCGTTCAGAAGTGCGGTCCCCTCTTCTTTCATGGGTCGTTCGTGGATCTCTTTTATAAACTCATCATAAATGCAGATCGTCACATCCTCAGCCGAGAAACCGCGGAGATTGGCTATAGTGGACAGTGCGCAGGTGTAACCGATGCAGTCATCACCGCGCATGAATGCAGCGTTGTATTTAGATATGCTCTCGGATCTGATATCCCATCCTGTGTCATTGCATATGACCTTAAATGGTGAAAACTGCGGTTTGTTGATGATGTTGCATTGTTCCTGGGTGCGCCTCATCAGCATAAACATTCGTCCAGATTCAACCGCATATTTTAATGCACCGTATGTTTTACCTGTGCCGCGGCCGCCAACTATGAAATTAAAAGGTATGCCCAATTGTATTATGCCTGCCATATTCAGATAACCGGATGGTAAATATAGATTCATAGTTTTTCATCCTTTATTACACTTTTAAAAACTCTCCATGCTTCGATCAATTCACGCTGCGTCTTTTCTACCTTATCATCATCGATCGGTTGTAATGGACATGTAGAATACACAACTTCCGGACTGTGTTTTGAAAAATCCCAAGCATCATATCCTTTTGTTACATTCTTCACCAAACACTCTTGCCAATCATAATTAAATATGCAGTCATGGCAGCTTTCAGGCTTGTTTATTCCTTTTATATAAACTCCCATTGTTCCCTCCTATATAGCCTCCGCAAACATCCAACCAAATATTATACCGGTCAGCACTAATATTATTATCTGTACCCATACATGATCTTCCAAATATTTAAACATATCACACACTCCTTTTTAACTTTTCAAGAAATACTTCAGGGTCAATGTCGGTCAGCAATAAAAACCAGTCTGATCTTATAAACTTTTCAACTTCTCCCCGCACATACGCTTTGCACCTGTCAGAATATCTGTAGTTCGGATCTGTGGATATTCGCTCCGGGTGTAAATAATCATCGACAGCATTCAGTATTACGGCATTGGCAAGAGCCTGCCAGGGATTTTCATAATCAATATCGTATGTGATCTTGCTACCGAATGGTGTAGAATACTGCATGTTTCCTCCTAACAAAAGACTGCCGATATTTCACAGCGCCTCGGCAGTAGGGCGCACTATGTCAAGCTAACTCACAGGTAACGTATGTTCTGCCGGCTCTGGATGTACCGGTAACGATTCTGATCGGTCCCATATCTGCTCCGAGATTATCGAAAGCCTTGATGAACGCGTCAATGAATGTTCCGGAGATCGTGCCGTACAGTTCGCCGTCTGCTTCAATGGTAAGAACGGTCTTTTCCTCATCCTCAAACAATACCCACTTTTCAGGCTCGATAATGGATCCGGCAAGCTCGATCAGCTTGCGGGTGGTCTGTGATTCGGTCAGCTTGTAAGCGTCTCTCTTGGAAAGCTCTTCCGGGAATGATTTAATAACGTTCATGTTTTGTCCTCCTTGACTAAATAGTGATAATTAAAGTGTTGTTATCAATGCGGAAGTCCTTTACCTCCACATTGGAACTGCTGTATTCTTTCTGCGCTTCAAAGCCTGTCAAGCGCTTGAATGTAGACGGATCAGTGCAGCCGTCTTTCAGTAACCATACGTTGACTGCAGGTGCAGTCTTGAATAATAAATACCTTAGCGTCATGATATCTCTTCCTCCTGTATAAACATATTTTCAAGAATGATCTTTGCTGTTTGCTCAAGGCCGTTTTCCTTTTTATACCTGGATGCCAGATTAGAAAGCGCTTTGCCCATAGTAGGTGCTGTTGTATATGCATCCCATATGTACTTATGTATATGCTCGAACCGATACACCGGCCCTCTGTAGTGCCATATCTTATTCAAGATAATCACCACCCATAACATCTGCAATAGTCATGACCTGATCATCCCATTTTTCATCAACAGTGATCTTGAATCCTGTTACATTACACCAGTCAGCAAGAACCAAGCCCTGTTCTTCCTTACGGTAGGTTTCCATCAGATTAAGTGCCTCTTCCATAGTGCTGCACTCGTCAACTGTAGTGTTGGTCACCGTACCGGACCATTTAGAAGTTCTTCTTACAACGTAGTTGCTCATTTTATGCTCCTTTCAACTGCGCATCTTTAACTTACAATTAGAGTATACATGAATACTTTTTAATTGTCAATACCTTTTAATAAAAATTTTCCGTAGCCATACGCCATTCTTTTGCATGGTCAAGGATTCTCATATAATCACCTGTGATTCCAAGGGAATACATACTGTCATGTAAATAAACATTGGATATGATCTGCACCGGCTTTCCCTCTCTTATTATTTGATCCATGGGCGGGTGGTCATTGTATATGCTTTCCTGGCCTCCGGCAGTCCTGAATACCAACCCCGGATGAAAAGCCGTGATCCCGCCTTTTACACTCAGCTCTGCTGCGCCGTTCTTCTTGTTTACTCCCGCTACCGTGACATGAAGTGTTTTATCCGGATCCTCATAAGCATACTTCTTTGCACCCCAGCTTCTAAAGCTGCGGTATTCACCGTCATTTTCCCACACTCCCAAATAGTGTTTCTTGCCTTTTGCGTCAACGGCCATTGCTCCGTTTTGCTCGGATCTGCGCTTCAAGCTGTCATTTAACCGGGTAAAATCAACATCACCTACATATTTTACACTGTCTGTATCGCAATAGATAAAATCAGCGCCTGGCGTGTCATGAATCAGTTTAACCGCCTTAAATAATTCATATCTGGCCGCGGAAGTAGTCCAGCATCCCCAGGCATAGTTGAGAAACGCATGTCTGTTAGCGTGTTCCAGCATCTCACGTTCATCCTCATCCTTTATGATAAAATCATCCTCGAACAAGTATGACGGACGGCAGGGCGACATGACCGTACAACCGTAAAGCGCATTTAGTTTTGCTTTCTCCTTAGAATAGTAGATCTCTTGTCCCTCAACGCCTTTTAAAGCTGTTTTCCGGTGAAAGTATTCAAGGACCACACGACGGAACGGCAGCGGCAGTTTGCCGTATCGTGCATGGTAACACACTTTAACGTCAAAATGGCTGAATGTGTATTCCTCCATTATGATCTTTAAATCGATATCAGTTATTGTTGTTTCCAGATAGTCAGCGCACAATATCCTGCCGTTGTCTATCTCTGCCCCTATTACATTTTGACACTTAGCCTTGGCCAAATATGGTGAACCCCACATTGGATCCTGCAGTGACACATCAAACAATGCCACCGTCATAAGCACTGCGCGTTTATGTCTGTAGATCCTGCGCAGCACCCATTCTAAATCCACATTGGTTTCACGGATCCATGGCCCCATAGGGAACTCGCAATTCACCTGCACGTCAGGATAACTGGATGCCCTGTCATAGCTTTTCACATCATGCACCAGTAATCCTGAATAATACCTGTTACAGTGCGTGTCCCCGCCTCTAAATGCGGATCTCAGCATGCAAAACTGTTCATAATCCGGTAATTGGTCTTTCAGCTTTTCCCAGTTATAATGGCGCATTGCGGCCTTTAGATCGCGTCTCGGATAGCCTGTTGCGGTGTATGGAATACTATACCAGTTGTCACCGTCCATCTGACACTGCCTCTGCATGGCCTGAACAAGTCCTTTTACATCGTTTATACAGTATTCCAACTCACGGTCTGTTAGCTCTGTCCAGGGATATCTGGCCTTGGAATAGTCAAACTCTTCCCCGGACAGCTTTTTATTTGACACACCCATTTTATTGGTAAATTCTGCCAGGGACATATTAGTTTGTAAATAACTGCAGCGGAACTCCAGATGGTCAAACATCTCGCAGCGCAGCACTTTTCTGCTGTCCACTGCAAACACTTCATCCGATGTAAAATCATATATTCCCCTTAACCACTGGAACTCAAAGGATAGATTATGCACCCAGAAGATGATGTATTCATTCTCTTTTAATTCTGCAATGACCCTTGCAAGAAATCGCATGAACTCATCCCAGGTGCGCCCAATGATGGTATAATCGTCTATCTGGCATTGCCATATATACATAAATGCCTGCTGCGATTCATCATCGTTGGTTGTCTCAATGTCGAAAGCACAGGTAAGATCTTTATATTTCTTATGGTTATCCCGCCGGCCCTGGTTACCTTTTCTGCGCTTTTGGCACTCGGTTTCATTTATATAAATGTAAGGGAAATTCTGACAGGTGTATATCATCTCTTGGACAGCTTTCTTATTTTGTCTTTCATACCGGCGTGCGTCATTCCGTATTTGGATCTAATCGGCTTCATATCATCTAATTCTTTCAGATGCTCTGCGTAGTAGTCAAAATTCTGCTTTACAACGTCCAATGGTAGGTTGATTCGCTGTGACTGTTCGAACACGTCCGCGGCAGCTGAACTGTCAAACACCTTGTCGCTGTACTGATGCCTCAGATCCTCCATAAAGTTGGTGAACTGATAAAAGTTTTCATTTGTTACAAATGGGTATTTATCCTGAAGCAGCGATAACCTAAACTCTCGTTCTTTAGCCTCTCCTTTTACAGTGTGCGATGGATCCCTGACCCACATTGATATATCAGCAAGTGCAGCGCGCACCTGGTCATTTGATAAGGTGGATGCTGCCGGGAATTGGTATAGTTCGCTTCCCGGTAATGCATCAGAAAATCTAATCCCGCTGGTTGGTGTGCTTTTGCCTTTTCTGCTGGATGTCTTGGTAGTGATCGTGCCATGCTTGGCAATATTCCTGATACGCTTATTCGCTGCTTTTCTCATTTGTGCGTATGTCTGACGCACTTCATATATGTTCATAGCGTCCACATCACGCGGTGTATAGATCTTCATTAGTGCAAACCTCCTTTAATGGCTTTAATGAATATGCGCAGTGATAACACTATCGCATGCTTTGGTCCTTTTGGCCATGTTGACAGAAATTCGATTAGATCTGCATCGGCTACACGGTCAAGTTTAACTGTGAATGATTTGTACTTATCCTTATAATATTTGTAGTCCATAGTTTATACCTCCTTGCCTTATCAATATATCACCGTGTAGTGTTCTTGTAAAGATGCAAAAATATTTGCACCTTTACAGGATGTGCAAATGGTAGT
>Ga0247611_10008001_pt1 | contig 13137 bp, 15 predicted proteins | sample 177DNAGHGhighgp2_FD_192422 | JGI IMG/M metagenome (GOLD analysis project Ga0247611, IMG submission 192422) | Sheep rumen microbial communities from Palmerston North, Manawatu-Wanganui, New Zealand - 1770 DNA GHGhigh gp2 | ecosystem: Host-associated > Mammals > Digestive system > Stomach > Rumen... | reverse complement strand
GAAATACTTAAAAATATTTCCTTTGATTTTGAATTATGAAAAAATTACTGCATACTATGAAAGAACTGATCATGAAAATCTTCTCTTGCTATGAGCATAGCATGAAATCCTAAATATGAAATTACAGCATGAGATATAAAAATCGATAATACTTCAATAAAGAATCTCACTGCTGATGAAAGAAGTAAATTAGGAATATTCCTTACATTCCAAAATATTCCAGAAATACCTTGAGTAAAACTCTTCGAATTTCTAAAAAATATTTATGACGTAAGACAAGAAAAACCTACTTCATTCATCAGTTTTAAAAAAATTGTAGAACCACTTATTGAAGAATTATGAATCGAAAAAGATTTTCTCCGAAGAGATCTTAATGTAGGTTTCAGCGGATGAGAAAAAAGAAAAATAGAAGTATTACAAATAAAACTCCTCTCTCCTAAAGTAATTATTCTTGATGAAATAGACAGTTGACTAGATGTTAATGCTGTAAAACAAGTTTCAGAACTCTTAAAACAAACTAATTCAGATAATAATACATTCATTATTATCACTCATCTTTTTGAAATGTTAGAAGGACTTCCAATCGAGAAAGTTCTTATTCTTGACAAATGAAATATCAAAGAAATCGGTGATAATAATCTTATGAACAAAATTAAAAAAGAAGGATTTTAATCTCCCTCATGAGTATAATGAAATTTTCAATCCTCATCATAATCAATATCTGATGTTTTTTTTGTTAAATCTTCCACCTTTTCCAAAGAAGATTTACTAGATTTACTAGATTTTCAAAATTTTTGTAATTCAAACCAAAGTTCATAGAATCTCTTATATTTTTCAGCATCTTTATACTGCAAAGTACGATTCACATAATTCATTATTGATTCTAACGAATTCCAAGTTCCATTTTGTCATCTTACAGTATTAGTAAGTTGAATTTCAGCTCATGATTTAAGTTTAATATAGGTAACTTCTATAGCATCATTAACTCAAAATTTTTCTATCAAGTCTTCGTGAGTTCACAACAAATAATCCTGTTTAGATTTTTTTTCTAGTGTTGGATCAGTTTCTGATCTAAGAGCTCTCTCCATTCATACAACTACTCAATAAGGATATCAGAATAAATTTCATATAATTCACCAAATTTCATTCATTACAGAATAGAGTTCTTTATGTTCAACATCAACATTCAATTCATCCACCAAAACAGATGCAGTTTCTTGTTTTTGCTCCTCAACAGACTTAACCAAAGCTAATTCTTTATTCAAAGAAATTCTTAATCATGACTCATATTTTAAAAATCTTTCATAAGTTTCATCCGTATTATCAATCTGCATTTTTTTAATATATCACGCAAAATATTCTTCACTAATAGGAAGTTTCATTCTTGTTGCTATCGTCAATAATGAATCAGATCATGTAATATCATCAGCAGGTAAGTAGAAATTTTGAAGATGCTCTACTTCTTTTCAATCTTTAGGATTTTTATATTCAGAATCATAAATAGCTACCTCTCAAGCCTTAACAAAATCAATAACTCTCGCAGGATTAGATGAATTATCTTGAACAAAAAAATGAATAGTAGAAAATCAACTATCTTTAATTCTTACTAATTCACAACAAAGAGAAATCTTACTCATATCAACTCATTTTTCTTTCAAACTCAAAAGAAAAGCTAATGATGAGTCAACACAACTTCACATAAAACAAGTTTCTCAAGATTTAATTATTTCATCAATACTACGTCTTCATAATTTTAATTGAATTTCAGCATTTGTTCGTCTCTTTTTTTCTATTGAAGAATAAAAAGAACCAACAAAAGATACCAATTCTTCATCACTAAATATCTCCTTCAACGTATTTCATTTTTTATCAAGACTCTCCATACAAAGTTTTAATTCTAAAGTGATATTATTATAAATATATGCCGAAATATGTCAACAATTTTAGGAAAATGGCCATAAAAAAAATTACTCAACTTGATGAATAATTTATTTTATAATTATCTCAAATCGGTGAGGGTGGGATTCGAACCCACGGTACGTTTCCGTACGACTCGTTAGCAGTGAGTTGATTTCAGCCTCTCATCCACCTCACCAAAATAGAGATAATCAGCAAGTATATACTTAAATAGAATTGAATTTCAAGATAAAAACAATACATTCACCACTAGTTTTAAACATAAAAAACACAATGTCAGATATATCAACAATATCAACATGAGTAGAAGACTATGGACCAGTGAGAGAAGATAACAACAAAGTAACAGAAGAAGCTGTACAACGTGTCCAAGCTCAAAGCAAACAAGCTAAACAAATTGCTCAACAAATAAAAAAAGATAAAGCAATAAATAACCAACTTGCAAAATTTCTCACATTACTTATGCAAAAAATCGATAATGAAGATTTAATACAAGCTATAGTTTCAACATTTTTTAAAACAACAGATCAAAGAAACCAAATAACATATCTAAGAAAAGATATTAATATTTATGTTGTTGTTTGATTTTTTGTGCCATTCTTCCTAAAAGAAGCTGAAGAATTAAAAATAATGTCTTTCTACGAAAACTTATGAGTAAAAACAGCTTGATCTAACCTAGAAAAGTATATTTTATATTTATGAAAAGTTTCAGAAGTTTATCATGATAATATCCCTATTGATCAATGACCACTAATAACACTAATCATCCTAATAGCTCAAACATGGATATTAAAAGATAATAAACAAGACTATGAAGCATTAAGACAAAACACACTAGAAATCCTATATTGATGAAATAATAAAAAATAATTAAACTCAATTTCAATTTGTATTTTTCATCAGTTTTTGTATAAAAAACGCATAGGGAAAAGAAAAATCATAATTTATTTCAAGAATACTAATATGTTATACGAAAAAATACTAGAAGACTACAAAATTTCTATGAAAGAAAAACAAGAAGTAAAAAAAACTGCTCTTAACTTTGTTCTTGCTCAAATTAAGAATAAAAAAATTGAGCTTCAAAGAGATCCTAATGATGATGAAATTATTGCAATATTAAAAAAAGAAGTAAAAGCTTTAAATGAAGCAATCGGATTTCTAGAAAAAGCTAATAAGCCGGAAGAATTAGCAGAAGAACAAGAAAAGAAATCTATTATTGAAAGTTATCTTCCACAAATGCTTAATCGTGAACAAACAGAAAAATTAATTAAAGAAATAATTGATAAACAAGGAATAACAGATTTAAAAACAGGAAGATGACTCCTTATGAAAGAATTAATGGCTTCACATAGAAGTGAATTAGACTGAAGTCTTGTTAATGAAATAATAAATAGTATGCTTTAATTCCACTATAAATAATATGAAAATATTTAAGCATTTACATAAATTATTATTAATCAGCTTTTGTTCAATTATGGCAATAAATATTTTTGCACAAGTAACACTAGCTGCAGAAGGTGAAGATGATTGTAAAGACTGAATAAAATTAAATACCGATGTCCCATTTATTGGTAAATGTATCCATACAAATAAAGCAACCAACAAAGATGCCGTAACACCTGTAAATGCATTTCCAAAATTAATGTGAGCATTAATGAATCTTCTAATGACCGTTATTCTTATAATGTCACTACTTATGATTGTATACTCCTGAGTACTTATGACAACATGATGATATAGTACAAGTAACTATACAAAAGGGATTTGATTGCTCTCACAAGTTGCCAAATGAATGGCACTATTATGAGCATCATGAGTAATACTAAAGGTTATTAATCCAAATTTCTTTGTATAATTATATGAATAATAAAGTTTTATCTAAATTATAAAAACAATGACAGTACAACTTAAACAAGATGGATGATTTCAAATCGAAAACGAATTATTCTTTTGATATACTTATGCACATAATTCACTTATAAATCTTGCATCTGAAATGGGTGAAGATATGAGATATAACGAATGAGAAGCAACAGTAATAGACTACCCTGGTGAATACGATGTTAAAGGTTGGTCAATTAAAGTATTACGTTGAATGAATTGAAAACTCAATTATCTTATTCAAAAATGAAATAAAAAAATATGAATCATTCAATCACCAGATGTTCTAGAACTACAAGAAGTTGATTGAATGGATACATGGTTATATATTGGTGAAGCAATAGAAAAGAAATTTGATCAGTTAGAGATTGAATGAGAAAAGATTAATCTTGAGACATTCTGACAAGAACCACAAGAATAAAAAATTTAGTCAATTAGGTCAAAAAACAATATGAGTAAAAGAGTATTAACTTGAATAAAACCAACTGGATCTGAATTACATATATGAAATTATTTCTGAGCATTAAAACCATTTGTTGAAATGCAAAATAGCATGCAAGATGCTGAGTTTTTCTTATTTTTAGCTAATATGCATGGTTTTACACAAACACAAGATCCAGAAATCTTAAAAAGGAACAGTATAACAATTGTTAAACTCTACTTAGCATGCTGAGCAGACTTAAAAAAAACAATAGTTTATAACCCTGCAGAAATTCCAGGTCATGCACAATTAAATTGGGTTCTAACATGTCTAACAATTATGTGAACAATGGAAAGAATGCACTCTTATAAAGAAGCATTAGCCAAATGAAAAGCTGGAGAAATTAGCGTTGGAACATTTTGTTACCCAATACTAATGGCAGCAGATATTCTTCTATACGATGCAGACTATGTTCCTGTTGGAAAAGATCAAAAACAACATGTTGAATATGCAAGAGACATTGCACAAAAATTTAACAATAACTATTGAGAAATATTTAGAATTCCAGAACCGATAATTAAATCAGAAGTTGCTACAGTTATAGGAACTGATGGAAGAAAAATGTCGAAATCATATAATAATTTCATTGGATTACTTGAAGATGAAAATTCAATGCTAAAAAAGATAAAACAGATATCTACTGATACAAAAACAGTTGAAGAACCAAAAAATCCTGATGAATGTAATGTATATAATATAACAAAGCTATTCTTAACACCTGAAGAAGATAAGGAATTAAGAAATAAATATGAAGCCGGAGGTTTATCATATAAATATGCAAAAGAATATTTGTTTGAAAAAATGAAAGAAACATTGAATCCTATTAAAGAAAACTTCAATAATATCTCAGATGAAGAAATAAGTAAGATAATGAAAGAACATTCAAAAAAAGCTAATGAAATAGCAGAAAAAAAGATTAAAGAAGTATACGAAAAAATATGATTTATGATTTAAAAAGAATAGCAAAAACTATTCTTTTTTTTATCAGCTTTAAATAAGAATCAATTGAAATAGAAAAGGTAATGTTTACATTATTAAATATTATTTATTTTATATAGATTAAAAAATGTCAAAAATAAGGTTATTCTTCTGGATAAATGGAATATTCTTCATCTTATTTTGAATGCTATTATTCTTCCAACCAAGCATATCATTAAGAATAATAATTCTAATTATCAGCATTGAAATACTTATGGCATGAGCCATAGGATTATTTGTAGCACGAACAACAGCAGAATATAATAATAGAAAAGTCCTTCTTATACTTTCAATCATTACACTAATAATTTGATTCTTGCTATTATGTATACCAGAAATATGAGAATTTATTGCATCACTAGCCATTGTCATGTTATGAATATGAGCTATTATCAAATGAACTCTATTATTTATCAGCTGATTAAAAGCAAAAGAAGCAGGAATTACTAATCGATGGATGATGCTAGCATTATGAGTTATTGCTATATTATTTTGAATATTTTTAACATGTAATGCTTTCTTAACACTTCTTGTTATTAATGTTTTGTTAGGTTTTGCTTTGACATTTTTTTGAATTCTATTAATGATTCGATGATTTCAAGCAAAAGAAACTAGCATTGAATGAATCGATGGATTAAATCCAATAGAAGAATACGACGATAACGACGATGACTAAAATAATAACAAAAACTTGCATTTTTCAAATAGTTGAATATAACAATATAGCACCTATTCGAATTATGTGATATTTTCGAAAAAAGATGTAGCTTTATATCTAAACACAATAAACAAACATGAAAAAATTAATTCCTTTAGAAGATCACATTGTTGTAAAACCACTGAATCAAGAAACAACAACGAAATCGTGAATAATTCTCCCTGAAAGCAAGGAAAAACCAAGTAAATGAGAAGTCGTTGCTGTAGGTAACGGAAAAATCTTAGAAAATTGAACAAGAGCTCCAATAGATGTAAAAGTAGGAGATATCGTATACTTTGCCAAGTATTCTATTGACGAACTAGAACTTGAAGAAGATTGAAAAAAAGAAACTTACTTAGTTATGAAACAAAGCTATATAATGGCCAAAGAAGGCTAATTTACCACTTATACAACAGAAGATGAAAAAAATAGTATTATCAACACTATTATGAATCACCTTCGCTTTACCATGTTTTACTTCAGCAAGTGTCTCAAGCTCTGATGCATTTATGCGAGCATTTGATGAAGGAATAATTACCTCACTTAGAATTCAAGACGACAAAAAAGAGTATCTTACAAGAGAAAAGGCAGCTCCTCTACTTGTAAATTATATCTACAATGTTGCAAGAAGAGAATACAGATGAGACCTTTGTACAGCAAAAGATATATCAATGGCTGATGAAGTCTATCAATATGATTTAAGACTACTCTGTGACTATTGAATTCTACATTGATCAAATAACAGAATTTCTCCAAAAAGGACACTATCCAAACAAGAAGCAGTAGCACTTGTTATGAGAATTGTCGATGGAGAATCAAAAGAAAAAAAGACAACAAATTGGGCAGACGAATACTACAAAAGAGCAAGTGATTATTGATTCCTAGAAGCACCAAAAGATGATAAACAAGAATCAATAACAATTGAAGAATTTATACACTTTCTCTACAGTACAAAGCACCCATTTGAAAAAGTAACAAAAGATAATAGAGAAGTTAGATATACATCAGTATGAAATTTTCAAACTTCAGATGATGCATTACTTAGATTAGTTGAAATAATTAAAGAAAGATAATTTTTATTTCTATACATATAAATAAAATGGCAAAACTTATTAAATACTGAGACGATGCAAGAAAAGAGATTTTTTCTTGAATGGAAATGGTTGCAGACGCAGTAAAAGTAACAATGTGACCTAAATGAAGAAATGTAATTCTAGAAAGAGGTTTCTGATGACCAATAGTAACAAACGATTGAGTTACAGTTGCTAAAGAGATAGACTTAGAAGAGAAAACTGAAAATATTTGAGCTAGTATGATTAAAGAAGCAGCTGAAAAAACTAATAAAGAAGCTTGAGATGGAACTACTACTACAGTCGTTCTAGCAGAAGCAATGTCAAAAGAAGGATTAAGATATATCAGATCATGAGTAAATCCATTCTCACTAGGTAAAGGGCTACACAAAGCAGTAGACAAATTAGTCGAAGAAATCGAAAAGAAAGCAAGAAAAATCGGAGATAGCAAAGAAAAAATAAGACAAGTAGCTACAATATCTGCACAAGATGAAGAAGTAGGAAACCTTATAGCAGATGTATTTGAAGAAATTGGTAAAGATTGAACAATCACTGTAGAAGAAGGAAAATCATTAGGTCTAACAAAAGAAATTAAAACAGGTATGCAATTTGACCAATGATATTCAAGTCCATACTTTGTTACAGATATGCAAAGAATGGAAGCTGTTATTGAAAAGCCATACATCTTAGTAACTGATAAAAAGATTTCATCTATAAAAGAAATACTACAAGTATTAGAAGCTGTAGCATCAACTGGTAAAAAAGATTTCGTTATCATTGCTGAGGATGTTGATGGTGAAGCTTTAGCATCACTAGTATTGAATAGAATCAGAGGTATGTTAAATGTACTTACAGTTAAAGCTCCTTGATTTGGAGACAGAAAAAAGGAAATGTTACGTGATATTGCAACAGTAACATGAGCAACATTAATCACTGAAGAACTTTGAATAAAACTTGAAGATGCAACTATTGATATGCTTGGTAAAGCTGATAAAGTAATTTCAACAAAAGATAATACTGTTATTGTTGATTGAAAATGAGATGAAAAAGAAATTAACGAAAGAGCTGACCAAATCAAAGCACAAATCGGTATGACAACATCTGATTATGACAAAGAAAAATTAATTGAAAGATTAGCTAAGCTAGTTGGATGAGTTGCAGTAATCCAAGTTTGAGCTGCAACAGAAATGGAAATGAAAAATAAGAAATATAAAATCGAAGATGCTCTTAACGCAACAAGAGCCGCTATTGAAGAAGGTATTCTAGCATGATGATGAAGCGTATTACTACAACTTTCAAAAGTTCTTGAAGACTTTAAATTAGATGATGCTGATGAACAAGTTGCAGTTAATATTGTAAGAGATGCAATTCAATATCCAGTAAAACAAATAGCCAACAACGCATGATTCAAAGGAGATCGAGTTGTAGAAAAAGTAAAAGAATCAGATGATATTAATTATTGATTTGATGCAAGAGAATGAGAATTTAAAGATCTTTTTGAAGCATGAATCATAGATCCTGCAAAAGTTCTAAGAGTAGCTCTTGAAAATGCTGTATCAACAGCAGCAATGTTCTTAACAACAGAAACTGTTGTAGTAGATGCACCAGAAAAAGAACACCATCATGACCATCCAGCAGATGCTTGAATGTGAGGTATGGGATGAATGTGAGGAATGTACTAATTAAATATAAAAAAACAGCTAATAATCTTAGCTGTTTTTTTGTTTTTTAAAAAAAATTCTATATAATGAAATCGTTTTAATATATACAAAAAACAAATGGAAAAAAATCACGAATATTTTATGGAAGAAGCTGTAAAACTTTCATTAGAAAATATGAGAGCATGAAAAGGTGGCCCCTTCGGAGCAATCATAGTTAAAAATTGAGAAATTGTTTGAAGATGAGCAAATCATGTAACATCAGATAATGATCCAACAGCACATGCAGAAATCGTAGCAATAAGAGATGCTTGTAAAAATCTATGAACATTTCAATTAGATGATTGTATTATCTATACCTCTTGTGAACCTTGTCCAATGTGTCTTTGAGCAATTTACCGAGCAAGACCAAAAGCAATTTATTTTGCTAATACAAGAAAAGATGCTGCTGATATTGGATTCGATGACGACTTTATTTACCAAGAACTTAAAAAAGAATTAGAAGAAAGATCTCTTCCAATTTACACTATAAATAAAGAAGAAGCAATAAAAGTATTTAAAGAATGGAAAGAAAAAGAAGATAAAATAGAATACTAATTTTAATAATAAAAATCTAACATGGAAAACATAATTTTTGAAACCATTTGAGCAATAGCATGATTAATCACTGCAATTCCATCAATACCACAAATATTCCGTACAATTAAAACAAAAGATGTTAAAGGATTATCAACTTGAATGTTTTGGTTACGAGTTGTATGATGAATTTGTTGGATTATCTATGGATATCACCTTAAATCACGGCAAATGGAATTTTTCAACAGTATTGCCGTAATATGCTCAATAACAATGATTATACTAATAAAAAAATATTCAAAAAAGAAGTAATTATTTTTCAATTACTTCTCTATCTTTAGCAGAAATTTTTTCAATTTCAATTATCAAAGGATCCTCTAAATCAAGTTGATCTTCTCGCTTAGGCCATTCAATAACAATATTATCGAATTCCGAAATTTGATTTAAAATTCCTTTTTCTATAAATTCATCGAAAGAAGAAAGTCTATACATATCTATATGTAAAAGCTTATTATCATAAATATTAACGTAAGCATATGTTGGACTCTGCACTTTAGCAGAATCAATTCATAATCACTCAGCGAATCACTTTATAAGAGTAGTTTTTCAAGCTCACAATTCTCATTTTAATAAAAGGACTTTATTATTACTTGATAAAGATTTTCAATACTCAAACATTTCCTCAGGAGAATGAATTAACATTTTAATTACTATAAACTAAATTATCTATCAAACAATTTATCAATATCATCTTTATTCATTTTAACAAAAAATGGTCTTCAATGCTGACATACAAACATTCAAGGAATATGTTCAAAACCATCCTGTATTAACTGCTGCATCTGAGAATAAGATAACTTATATCATGCCTTGATCGATGATTTACAAGCTTTTGTAGCATAAATTCAATCTAACAAATGCTCGAAAGTAATTTTATCTAAATACAAAACATGATTCAATAAAGATTGCATATCAATAGGATATTGAACAAAAACTTTTGGTATTGCATAAATAACAACCATAGATTCAGATAACATTGATATTTCAAATCATAATCAATTCAACTCCTCTATCTTCTCATCAAGATTTGGAATTTGTGTTATTTCAAATTTTAACGGTTGTAATAAATTCTCAGGAGAATGATCTTGAGAAACTTTCATCTTTTCAAAAGAAATTCTCTCAGCTAATGCATGTTGATCCACCCAATATAAAGCAGTATCAGATTGTAATACAATATAACTATTCCATGCCTGTCATAGTATTTGATACTCTCATAAATCAGGATGAAACAAAAACTCTCAACTTTTATTTTCTTGATCAAAAGATCAAAAATGAGAAATCTGACCTCATACTGAATCTAATCACAATAATCATTGTTGTGTTGTTCTTCTAGGAAGTTCAGCAACAGATCATCATAATGCCATAGAATCAACAACATTTGAAAAATCTAGCTTTGAAGAACTTCACGCTTGCATATTATTTGGAGAATTATAATAAGCAGCTTTTCATAAAGAAAAATTTGGTTTAGAATCTACACTTGTTCACTGATTTTTATAAAAATCCGAACTAACTGCTCAAATTTTATGCTCTCATAAAACACTCTCAATACTATCACGAATAAATTGGTAAACCCTTTGAGAATCAGAAAATTTTACTTCCAATTTTCAAGGATGAACATTAACATCAACAAATGAAGGATCAACTTGAAACATTAGTATAGCCATAGGATACTCTCAAGGTGCCAATTGCCTTGTATAAGAATCCAACAAAGCCCTTCTAACTACCCTATCTTGAACAGGACGTCAATTCACAAATATTTTTATATTTTCCGCTGATCAAAAACGAAGTGATGAATCAGACAACACTCATGAAATAGAAAAATCATCTAAACTATTTGAAAAAGGAATTATTTTCTCTCACCAATCTTTTTTATAAATATCCAATATCCTTTGATGTAAATCCTTAGTAGGGGGAAGGTCAAAAACAACCTTATTATTCTTTTTTAGAAGAAAAGCTTTGTCAAAATGATACAAAGCCACATCAACAAAATAATTATAACAATAATAAAACTCTGTTTGAGCAGATTTTAAGAATTTTAATCTAGCAGGTACATTATAAAAAAGCTCCTCTACAGAAATTAATGTTCAATGTTCAAAAGGTACTCACATATGCCTAATAATATTTTCACTTCATCTTCTTACAAGCTTTGTTCATATTTCAGCATACTTAGTTTTCGTTAAAACGGATATTTTACTAACTTCAGCTATACTTGCTAATGCTTCTCAACGAAATCAATAAGAAATAAGAGAATAAAGATCTTTTTCAGAATCAATTTTTGACGTAGCATATCTTTCTAATAAAAGATCCATATCTGAAAGCTCAATACCTGTTCAATTATCTTGGACAGAAAGAAAAGTTTTTCATCAATCAACAATATCAACTTCAATTTTAGTTGCTCAAGCATCCAAAGAATTCTCAACGAGTTCCTTCAATAATGAAGACGGTCTTTGTACAATTTCTCCAGCCTTCAATCTATTAATAACATAATCAGGTAACTTATGAATACCCATTGAAGAATAAAAAGAACTAAATCCAACTTGCTTTTTTATAGCAAAAATTCATAGTAATGAAGTTATAATTAGTTAGGAATTTTTATCAAGCAATTTATTGATACAATCCAATGAATAATATAAAACAAGAAATAAAAATTTTTATAAAAGAACACGATACTATACTTAAATGGTGATTATTCATTGCCTCACTAGTATTTATGCTAATGGCAATTCAAATATATATGAACTACATAACTATAATTGAAAACACAGAAACTATAAAAATACAAAATTCAAAAGTACAAGAAGAAATTGACTATATTAATAACTACCAACTAAAATTTCTAGATTCAAATCATGCAAAAACATTTCTATCTCACGAAAACAATATACTAAAAGAATGAGAAACTGTTATAGATTTTAAATGAAAAGAAAAAGAAACTACAGTCGTGAACGAAGTAATTAAAGGAAATTCTCCACGAGAAGAATGGAAAATATATTTTATAGAAAAACGAGAAAAAAATACTCAATAATTTTTTAAAAAAAAAGCAAGATTAAGTTACGAAAATAGTATATGAAAATTGATTTATTTCAATAAAAATAATATACTAAAAAATAAATATAAAACGTTTATATATAGACCTTCTAAATATGAAAAAACGAAACAAAATTTTATCTATCATTCCAATAATAGGAATCATCTTTTTTTGAATAACAACAGCAGATACAAACGATGATTTCACAAATTCAATTTTCTATGAAAAATTAAATCAACTAAATATTCCACTTTGAAACATTCTTCTATGAAATACACTTACACGTTACGACTTCACGAGACTATTAAATGCCATTGAATGTCAAGACTGTATAGTACCACAAAAAACAATGAAAGAAAAATATAACCAAGCAGCATGGATTAAATTTCAACAAATACCAGGAAAATATTTTTGAGACATTGAATATGAAAACTGAAAATACAACTGAACAAACTATTACTACTGTGTTGCAAACATAGGGAATGACGACATAATGAACTGATATCCATTATGAGCATCAGATTGCTGATGAAAGTTTTGTTGACAACGAAATGTTACTAAAGCAGAATTTTTTCAAACACTTAGTAACTTTTTAATGGATAGAAATATGTTTAAATATTCAGCACCACGATGAGAAATAAAATCATGGTTTAATAAACTAAATAAAAACGATCCAGGATATAAATACTTAAATAGCAAACAAATTGATATAATAAAAAACAAATGAAATAATACAGAACAGATTACAAATAGAGATGAATACACAACATACCTAGCATTCTGTACACTTA
>Ga0247611_10008000_pt1 | contig 13137 bp, 11 predicted proteins | sample 177DNAGHGhighgp2_FD_192422 | JGI IMG/M metagenome (GOLD analysis project Ga0247611, IMG submission 192422) | Sheep rumen microbial communities from Palmerston North, Manawatu-Wanganui, New Zealand - 1770 DNA GHGhigh gp2 | ecosystem: Host-associated > Mammals > Digestive system > Stomach > Rumen... | reverse complement strand
GCTTAAAACCAAAGAAGGTCTACGTACGCTCCATCAGTTCCGAAACGATCTCCGGGGTTACTCCCGCCTGCTCACGTTGGTCTCAGGCATCCACATCCCCCTCATCCTGAGTCTCATCCGTCTCTGGCATCGTCTCTTCGGAAAAGCAGAAAGGCGCAATCTCTGTAGTTCGCACCCCTCTCTACTCGTCTTCAAGCTCTACCGCCTGGGCTACTTCCTGAGGCTATCATCCTAACCCCTCTCCGGCACCACCAACTCCCTTGGCAGGGTAATCAGTTTCAGTCGCTGATACCAGATACGACTGGAGCCAAGGATATGTTTTTGTGTATGGCTGCTGATGATGTAGTAACTCGCAGTATACTCATCCATCATATCCAGAAACACCTTCTTGATTCTCGAGCACTTCTCGTTGATGGCATTATCCAGCGGGTTCACCAGATGGTCCACACCCTCCAGAATCTTCTCCTTATCCATCAACTTGGCTGTCGCCATATAATAATGCGTCAGTTCCTCCCGATAATCCGCCAACTGTTTGAACTCAATGCCCTCCGGGTGAGCCAGGAACAACAGATACACGGCCTTATGCACTGGCTGCAGCTCCACCTCTTGATGATTATAATCTGCCAGAATGAATCGATAATCCTTCGTGATCACCAACCTGCTCAGTTTACCCTTGGCAGCCTCTATGCGCAGCTCCTCCAACAAGGGCACGCCAATAGCCTTCAGCAGCAGGTCTCTCCTACCCTCTGCCTCCAGCTGAGCCACAAGCCTTCTCAGCTCTTGTGCCCGCTCCTCAGGTGTCAGCAACTCATTCATTCCGTTACCACATTCATCATCTTGTTCATCCAGCCCTTCCACTTATCCAGAATCGTCGGCACCTTCTCCTCCACCTCTTCCGGCTCTGGTTCTGGTTCAGGCTCAGGCTCTGCCACCACGGCAGGCTCTGGTTCTGGAGGCGTCTCCACCTCAAAAGGCAGTTCCTGCTGTGTAATCACCACGCCCATCGTTGGCTTCACCACAGGCTTATACAGTTTCTTGATGATATCCTCAAAATAATCATCCTCATTCCTGTGAACATCCATCTTCACCTCCTCTTCCAGATGATCCTCCATACCTGTGGCCAGGATGGTCACCTTCGCATCCTCGCCCAGCGTGTCGTCTGTCGCCGTACCCCATATCACGTCGATGTTTGGATCCAGCTCGTCGAAGAAATCATCAATCTCCTGCAACTCCCTCACAAAGATAGGATGCGCGTCGCTGGCATAGATATTAAAAAGGATACGCTTCGCCTTGCCAATATCGTTGCCATAAATCAGCGGAGAATCCAGTGCGTTCATGATTGCCTTCTCCACACGATGATCACCACTGGCGCGTCCCATCGCCATGATGGCCCCACCGCCATTCTTCATCGTCGTCTCCACATCACGGAAGTCACTCTTAATACCCCCATCGCTGGGCAGTGTAATCAGTTCCGAGATACCCTTCACAGCATCCATCAGGATATTATCCGCCTTCACGAAAGCCTCCTTTACTGATATCTCCGAATCAGCGTATACGTCACACAACCGCTCATTATTCACAATCAGCAGGGCATCCACATTCTTCCGCAACTCCTCCACGCCCTTCAGGGCCTTGATAATCTTACGTTTCTTCTCGAAATAGAAAGGAATGGTCACCACACCCACCGTCAGGATCCCCATCCTCTTAGCCACGCCAGCCACCACAGGCGCTGCACCAGTACCAGTGCCGCCCCCCATGCCAGCTGTCACAAACGCCATCTTCGTACCGTCCGAAAACAGTTTCTCAAAATCATCGAGATTATTCTCTGCCTCCTCACGTCCCTTTTCAGGATTACCTCCAGCGCCAAGACCCTCACCTATCTGGATCTTCACTGGCACAGGCGAACGTGAGAGCGACTGGCTATCCGTATTACAAACAGCATACGTCACGCCCTCCACGCCCTCGTTATACATATTCCTCACAGCATTGCAGCCTCCGCCTCCAACGCCAACCACCTTGATGATGCCCTGCATCTGGTCCTTAATGTCGTCAAACTCCAACAACGTATTCATATCCATTCCCATACATTCACGAATTTGCTGCAAAATTACAAAAATCTCTCCAATCCTCCAAGCCCCCGCAAGCCTTGCGACGAAATAATACTTCGAAAATTTTGCAAAAATACAACCGAAAAGTTGTATAATTGAATTATTAGTTGTATATTTGCAGCCGAAAATGATAATTTAACTATGAAGTTTGAAGAACTTGTTAGTGGAAAACTCTGGGCAGTTCGTGAAGACAATGCAGATGCTCATGAACTTGAAATACTTTTCGATCATTGGAATGATATCGTATGGCTGAGGGATTTTTTCATTAGAAACCAAGGTGATTTAAAAACGTCTTATAATGTCAGTATCGAGGATGCCATTTGGGATACTATAGAGGACAGCGACATGATTGAATCATTGCTTTTACAATTGGCAGAAGAAGATAATCTTGACACTCTGTTCAGGCCCTTAAATAATAATGAGACAGCAGAATCATTACTTCAAAAAGACAAAGCGAGATTAAAAAAGCGGCCTCTACACTCTTCTTGGCTTCGAGTCTATGCCATTAGGCTTACTACTGGAGCCTACATTATCACAGGAGGAGCCATCAAACTAACCCTGAAGATGGAAGACCGTGAACATACGAAAAACGAACTCGCCAAAATTGAGAGAGTAAGGAACTTCTTACTTAGCGAACATATCATTGATGACGATAGCTTTATTGAATACATTGCAGAAATTTAAAACCCGATGACAATTATGAGTACGATTGAAGAAAAACTGCGCAAACATGCGCCATCAACCCCTTCACATTGGAGGGAGAAGGCTGAGTGGCGTCAGAAAAACAAGTCATGGCTCCGCTTTTCACAGCTTGTAGCCATTCGGATGCTAGAGCAAATGGACGCAGAAGGATTAACCCAGAAAGCGCTCGCTGAAAGACTTGGTTGTAGCCAACAGTATGTGTCGAAGATTCTGAAAGGGCAGGAGAATCTTTCTATTGAAACAATCAGCAAGATTGAGGATGCCCTCTCTCTTGAATTGCTTCCCAAAGCAGTCGAAATGGCTTAGTGCCATTTTGCCATTTATAATTAAATAAGGTGTCGAGATCGACACCTTATTTAGGTTTTTCCAAGTTCATTCCTCTCTAACAATCCATAACATATGTGTGGCCTTATCGTAATGCGCATAATCATTTTTATAAAACCACGATGAGAGTTCCCCATAAGCTTTCTGCTAAACAAATTTCGCTCGACGTAAGCAGATACTTTTCAAAAAATCCTTCTAATCCATCTTTTTGAGGCCTCCATTCCCCACTGAACATGCCACTTCCTACCTGTAGTCTTATCTAGCAAAATAAACTGATACATATTTTTAGTAGGATATAGTTCAAAGCTTCCAGAGCCATAACCAAGTCCATATGAAAAGTCATCGCTATTGATAGAAACAGAGCCTTCATTATCCGAATCTAAAGACCATTGAACTTGTTCAATCATTCCTGTCTTTGTATCCAACTGTAGAAAAGTGTATATATTATCAGTTTGGTAGAGCTTATAACGCTGTTTCAATGACAAATCGATTTCTATATGTTCCTGCCATGCATTGTTTGCCTGAAGCAAGCTATCTATTCTTATTAATAATGAATCACTACGGACAGTCTTTTGCTTTGTTTGAGCAAAAACAGATGTCACTCCCAGTATAATGGCAACAATTAATAATACTTTCTTCATAATCATAATGATTTATTAGTTATTTCACTCCAATGTTTACTAAATGCTATTTCACTAGCATCATCGAGATATTCATGCAAGAACTTAAAAGGGAACGGGTATGTCATCATTTCGTTCCATCGTCCAAATCCAAACCTCAACATATCCATAATTTCATATATATCTATCTCCACATTAGCCTCATTCTCGTTATGTAGAATGAATATGCGTCGCGCTCTTGGCATTCGATCCATCTTGGTACTCTTCATTATTTGCATATTTTCGCTATTGGTTCCAGAGATATATGCATATGCACCATCAGGTTCTCCATTTAGCCCTACAGTTTTCCACAAATGCAGGCCAATATAACCTCTTAAATATTTATGCGATTCTGCTTTCCTTTTAAATAATGACAATGGCATTCCTTCATTAACAATGCCACTATAAGCCTCATCAATAAGGCTTACATCCAGAATTGGAATTTCATCTGTATCAATTATTAGATAGACATTGCCATTCTTTTTCAGCGCCATATAATCTCTTTCTCCACGGATTTTGTTAGGTTCGTTATAATTCAAATACCTATACGCAAACTCGTCGAAAAACATAGGAAACTGCTCTGAAGAGAATCCAAGTTCACAAATGTCCATCATTCCATTATCTGTCATTTTCAAGGAAGCACCAATGACACAACCATCATGAATCTTATATCTGTAAAACTCCCATTCCTTAGTAAGATTGCATAGCTGTTGTGGCATTTTCCTGTTTATCAAGCAGTCTTTCACTAACAGCTCTATGAGTATTCTACGAGCCTCAGAAACAGAGAATTGATCTTCTTTTTCGTTATTGTAGAATACTTTATGTTGTAACACTGAGCTGGAATGTGCCAACCTATATAACGATTTCGTGTAATGAGTTTGTGGGAGTAACTCATTTGTAGGTTCACATAATTTAATTGTTAAATCGTTTGCTGTCCTCTTTCGATTGAATATGAGAGAGCCTTGCATGATTTCTTGAAATTGCATTTTCATTTGGGAAATCATGTCATTAGCAGACTCCCCAAAAGGATTATCAATATAGATTGACTTTCCATTAAGATACTCCGTAATAAATTTGAGCATGTCCTTACTAGGCTTATACTCATCATAATACAGAACAGCAGAGTCGATAAATCGAATAGACAGTAGGCCCTGATACTTCTCATTCACAGAATCTATTACCTGATATATAGCAAATAGTCTACCATGAGAGTAATCTTCAGGATTATATGGCCAATACGGTACGACATTATGCTTGTCACGGAATCTTTTCTTTTGAACGTAAAGACTTTCAAGTTCTGGCTTAATTCCTCTCATCTTCCTAAAGACAACTGGTTTAACTGCTAAACCAGACCACCATTGCCCATGAATATCTTTGCTAACTTGGAATACACACGTTTGTCTTTTTCGAAGATCATCAATGCCTTTAGGATTTGAAAAAGATGTTGTTTTAGCAGTTAGATCCAGGTATTCGTTTACTTCCATCTTCAAGCAAACCAATTCTTTCCGACTTTGAGGAATCAGAAAGTTTTTATCATCACACAGCAACAGTACTCCATTATTATACATCATTCTATCAGGCTTTGTTTTGCCAAGGGAATTGATTGCTAATGATGCTATGATTCGTTGCTGCAATTTACTATCATAGTCTGTCAAATCATCAATACGAGATCGAATTTGTTCATAGTTCCTAAGGCTCTTCAAAACATCTTGAAGTTTTATCTTCTTCATCATTATGAAAAAGCGAGTACATGGAAATTGAACATCATTCCACTTCGCTCTTATTCCACATACGGATATGAAAGGAACATCTGCTAATTGTTCGTAAGCTAAGTTCTTGTAGTCTTTATCTAAGCTATAGTAAGAAACAATAGCATATTGAGAGTAGAACTTCTCTCTATCATATTCCACCTCAATTTTGTTTGTTGTAAGTGGCCAGGCCTTTATTTCTTCCAAATTCAACTTCATATTCCTTACTGTATATTTACTAGTTTCCGCAATGTTTCAATCCCTTTGGGAACAATGACACCATTCTCATCAATCAGTCCACCAATTTCATTAATCTCATCCATGAGCGGATCATCGATTTGGAGGATGTTCACAGTTATTAATCGACAATTAAGTCGAGCTGTTTTTCTTTGACGTTTTTCTGAGGTTGGTATGTCACCATACTTATCGTTATGGTCTGCTTTGGGATTCATATTCTTAACATCAAATGCAATTCTATAACTACCATCAGGATGACAAATAACATAGTCAGCTAACTCGTAATCCTTTCCCGCCAGATGTTTAATATCTTCCTCTTTGCAGTCTGTATATTGAATCAATAATGCTTTAAATGCTTCTTCTCCAATTTCTCCTGCATAATCGGTACGTAATATTTGTGGATGAAGAATTAATCCATCACCTTTCCAATCTGTGGCGAAACCATTCTTTTCAAAATGAGTCCTTATAACATCATTCTTCATCAATACATCGAGACGCACATCAGATGGCGATATGTAATATCTCGTTCCCTTCCCATCAGGACACATCTTGTAATTATCATATGAGAAATAATAGCCCCCATCTTCATCACGCTGCCAATTACCATAACATTTTGTTATGAAAGTGAGATACCTATCTTCTTCGTCCAAGTCATCCCATCCCGATATTACTGGCTTCGTAATAATTGCTCGTTTATAGCTTTGATTCATCCTTTGACTAGCCAATATGTTATAAGGAATGTCCAAATTACTATCTTCGTCTTCAAAATCATCTTCAAAATCTTCTTTATGTGGCGTGAAATAAAGAGCCTGTCTGCGCATATTATCTAGCATATATTGAGCATGATTGGCTGTATGACAGAGAATAGTTTCTTCTGAAGAAGCAGTTTTTTCATTATTGGTCTGGTGTTCTAAGATATGATTCACTAATACCCGATACTCTTTTGTGAGAGACTTCTGGTATATCGAAGAATCAAAGTAGGGAGTCATAGACTCGTCATATAGCAAATATGTTGTATGGGGCTTATTTCGGGTACGGCACAAACGTCCGACAGCCTGTTCTACAATAGTTTGAGCCCAGGCAGCCTTATCATTTGCTATACCAGGATCTCTTTTTTCACTAAAATAGAAAGTATTTGTTAAGGCCTGATACAGCCATCTGGCGACGTCATATCTTGAAAGGCAACCTCTTTCATATAGCATCATTAAAACTAGCATGGCATTATAGAAACTCTTTTCAAATGTTGATTCATAGCCATCCTCACTCATCATAAGATAGTTGGTCGGAGACTGAAGATACAATGCGTCCCAGTCTTTCTTTAACTTTTTACCTTCTTCTACCCAATTGTCACCAGAAACATATTCTAGTCCTTCTGGTATTTCAAATTGCATGTTTGTTCCTGCCTTGAAACTTCCATATGCAGAAACCAACATAATTTTGGCATCTTTATCTTGACTTAGTTTTACCAATATGTTGTTTTCAACTTCCTCCAGCTCTTTCGTTATCCAAATATGACTATTTTTCCAATCTGTTGGCAGTTCGCTATCAATTCTCGATGGCATCTCTTCGTATGTACCATCAATGAGACAACTAAGTGTCACTATTTGATCAATATCCTTTTCACCAGTACGATTCTGGAAGAATATCATACTATGAATATCATCATGGGTGATAAACCAATGATAAGCTTCTATAAATTGGAAAAGTCTATATAAATGGAAGAATGTACTTTTCATTTCCTTATCATATTTTCTAAGGTTCCTGACAGTAATATGGAACCATTCTTCATCAAGACCTTCTTCCTGGGCTTTAGGTGAAAACATCTCCTTGTATTTTTGAGGTAATACAAGATGATTTTCACGTTTGTCCTTGTATTCGTAATGTTCAATCGGAATCGCTTCTATTCTATGCTCATGGGGATATGTTGCTGCGACCAAATCATCAAATTCATTTCTATCTTTTTCCGATAATATGTGAACTTTATCGCCCAATATTTCCCTCAAATATACGAGGTCAAAATTACTTACCACAGATTTGCTTGAAGCCGTTGCAGAACACAAAACAACAGCATTGTCATCAAAATGGGTAAGATTAAGTAAAATCTTCTCAGGTGTGTTTGTTATTTCACGACTTGATAACCTCACTCGATGTTGATTGTCTCTTTCATCAATTTCTTCTTGGAAGAATTGCACTCCTTGCGAGTAAACAGAATAGTCTGGGAGTTTTATCGGAATAGCATCTTTGGTTACAATATGATTCTTCCGGTTTGTCATAAACTCCATTTGTTGCTGCTCGAAATGGAATTCAGACGCAGACTCAAACCTTGAAAAGAACGTATGTATTTCTCGCTCTAATGTGGGGTAACCTAGAAATGTCTTTTCTCCGGTGTTGTTTATTTGGCGTATTTCCTCATCAAACTTATTACGGCTATCCTCTAATGCTTCTTTTATAACACTTCTAAATTGAGATTTTACAGAAGTGATATTTCTAGTCGTAAGTGTTAGGAACTCATCTAAAGAAATGACAATAGAATAATCTGCGATTAAGGAGTCTTTATCATTGCTATGCACCAAACTTAGATGTCTGTTTCCTTTTTTATAACAAACAAAGGAATTTGTCTTATCACCGCTTTGTGAGATACTTAACTTTATTGGGCCAGAAAAGAAGACACCTCTTCGGAATTCTTCTATTTCTTCTGGCGTATCTAAAAAAATACTATTATATGTTTTTGTATCTCCAAATGACTTCTCCCAATTCGCATTTATAACCTCCTGCGCTTTATGAACACAATCTTCCAAACGAGTTCCATAGTACGAATTAGACGTATGCTCAGGACTTTCAAGTAAGGACTTATACTGTAAGAAACCATTGTAGCCTTTCGCAAATCTCTTATTCCCATAAGAACTATCTATAGCTTGATCTATGATAGCATTCCTCATGGCAATTGCTGCCTGATCGGACTCATCAAACAGGATAAGAGTCTTTTTCCCCTTTTTTGAAAAATCTGAAATACTGAATTTCTCGTCTATAATAGGGTCTATCCCATACATTGCTTTATGAACAGTCATAAGAAGTACTCTCTTATTCTTATAGTCAACTTGAGGGTATACTTCTCTTAAATGGGGAAAAAGCTTGTTTAATTTTGCAATAGATACACGCTTGTCTTGTTTTGTATTTTCCAAATGTTTTTTGAAGTTCTCGAAAAACACTCGTACAGCTTTGCGTAAATTTGCTTCGCTTTCATCGATCTGCTGACGAAGGTACTCATTGTTATTGGACTCATACGTTTTAACTAAGCCTGACAATCCCTCAAAAGTCTTCTTTACCCAGTTATAGTTATATCTTAAATCCGTTACCTTGGTATCTCTTTTCTTTTGGTCTTCAATCTGCATTTCCATCTCTTCAAGCAAAGAAGAAAAGTTGGAGTTCTTTATTGCTTTCATGATAACCTCTGGATTGTTTTCTATAACCAATTTGTCTTTAGGTCTGATCTTGCTTTCTGGAGTTGATATAAATCTTTCAATCTCCCTGTCCATCCCGTTTACAAGTTTGTTTTGTACACAGAGAATAATAATCCTATCAAAATGGAGAGGATAATACTCACACGTAAGCTTTCCTATAGTATATGATTTTCCACCACCTGTAGCTATATCACAGATGTGAAGGCCAGGAGTTACATAACTCTTGAAAATCTTCTCAACATGAGCACTTAGTTGTTCCTTAAATCCTAAAACCATATTCTCAAATCAATCATGGGGGTAAATAATCACCTTGTTTCTCACATCCACAGGACGTGTATTCATGCCAATCTTCACCCCATCTTCGCAAAAGCGAGGGTTGGTTAATGTATAAACGTAGTCAGGTTCTTTGTTGTTCATATCAATAAGTATAATAATTGTATTTTCTATTTCACAGGTTGGTGTCTTCTAAGAATTCTTCAAGAATCTATTAGACAAAAGAATATTACCCTGTACTTGATTGCAAAAATACAACTTTTTTCTGAAAAAGAAAAGGATTTAGCACAAAAAATGTTTTCCGCCGCTCGGCTTTGCCGCTTTGCTTGCAAAGAAGCCTTGTGACCGCTTAATGATATTGATATGTTGATATGTATCACAACGAAAAACCTCAGGGCGTTTCACAACGGCCTGAGAGGAAAAAGAAAACAGAACTTTAAGAAATAGATTTATTTAATAATGCAGCGAATTCAATTCTTCAGTTCCACATTTGATGATGGTATCTGACACTAATATATAGGCTGTATTCAGCCCCGCATCATTGAGGAAACCGTTTTCAAATCGGGCCATGGCTTTGGCAAGGGGCTTGTAGTCATTCATCTTTAACACCCAATCTTGAGGGATCCCCGTCAGCCTCACCATGTTCCGGGTATAGGCGGCGGTGTCGTTCTCATTGTCGGGAGCCCAGTGGGCAATGATCTCCTGAATGGTGTTCCAACCGCGCTTGCGGTAAGTCCTCATGAGGATGATCAAGGCTGCCCGCCAACCATATACCGGGGAGACAAACGTGCAAAACTCCTTGTCATCACCGTCTACCATTCCCTGCCAACGAATCTCGTTTCTTCTAATGTTGAGGGGGTTGTTATTACGATACCCCCTCGGTGTTCTTAATTTTCCTGACATATTCAAATCCTTTCAAAAATTACACTTTTACCTATTTTTTTCCTTTTTATCAAACCATCTTGCATCCATCTATTAGCCACCACACGGGCATATTTAATTTCTAATTGCCCTATTTCGCAGAGTTTGGGATAGTCGAATGTCTGAGGCATAACGAGCAACAGCTTCTTGTTCTTACCCTCACGGACGTTTAGTTTCTCCTCTACATCCTGATGCAAATCGCTGAAGTAGTTCTCGGCCAGCCGACCGAAGTAGTACTTCTGACAGTAGAGCTGGATGTCCATCACGAGGGTGCAGAGCACTGTTTAGTTAACTATATATAATGAATCATATTGAAGATTACATGAGTAGTAATAACATTGGTGCGATCCTTCAGTGGATAGCACTTTTTTCGTTAAATTACTTGCATATTTCATCGATTATTTGTACCTTTGTAGCCGATATTGAAACAATATGGGGATGCCTCCTAACAGCAATGCGGAGGTCTTAGACGCCAACATCCCCATCAACATACAAGAGGATGCCCCAAACCGTAAGGAGGGGAAGCAACTCACCATCCTATCAAGGACAAAGAAACGGACTCCCCATCCTCTTTTGTAATATGGGCTAGAAATGCTTAAATGGCATTGATAGCTCATATTTTTTCTTATCCGCTTGCATTATTGGAGAATAATGTTTATTTTTGCAGCAAATTGTGTAAATGAATCGTTTGCTTCTGATTGTGAGATTGGTTTTACTACTGATAGTTGCTATTGGCTCAACTATTGGTTTAGTTATGTTTATGCGTTTAGAATTTGAAGATTTTGAATGGGGTAATGGTTTATGGGAATGCCTAATAAGCCTTTACTCTGCAATAGGTCGTCTTGTAAACTATATCTCAATAATAATTGGCATGATTGTTGGCGCAGCTTGGTATGGAGTAATTAATACAATAAGAAAGCTGTTTGACATAAAAGAGAATTATTACCATGAGACTTACACAGGAGTCGATGAATATGATGGATATGAAGACCATACATGGGACTATAATGACTAATTACAATATTCACATTGTAACAGAGAGGGGGAAGATTAAGGTCTTCCCCCTTTTTTGTGGTATATCTATGCGATACATATCAACATATCAATATCAATAAGCACCATTTAGCTCTCTCACTTCAATATCTACATCTGATCATTGCGGCCTGTTCATTTTCGTGAGGTCACGAAAATGATATGTCTCGCTATAACAAGAACATCCTAGGCTTTTGAAAATAATTCTCTAAAACTTTGCAATAACAAAATTATTGTTGTACTTTTGCTTTTTATTATGAAAAGAAGCGCAATTATAGAAGAACGCAGGAAGCATGCAAGTCCTGAAGCTAGGAAGGAAGTGGATTTAGCATTTCAGATTATTGATGCAATCTACAAATTCTTACCTTCAAGGAATAATGCAATACTTCCCAGAAGGTAGTCGATTTTCCCCTATTGAAGATGCACCAAGGGGGATAAGATGATAATTGTTTTCGCGATATTCCACATCAAAGTATTCATTGGGAGTCTCAGGCTTCTCAAATAAGCTACGAAGATCTTCTCCACCATTCATAAAAGACAGCAATCGTCTACTAGGAACACGAATGGCAGTATACTTGCACGAAGGAGTGTCCTCATACAATAGGCAAAGATAATTCGTATCAAAAGCATCCCTAGCAATAAACAACTGTGGAACATCGCAGAAATCAAGTATCTTATCTATCGTCAACACTATTGTTTGTTTCATAACATTATTATTAACCTTCTTTCAGATCCTTACGGCCTATAAGACTGAAGATTCTGATATCATTTTCTTTATTCAGTTTTCTGAGGGAACGAAGAACCTCGTTCAGCGTAGAGTCATTAGTGGTTACATCATCGATGACCAACACATTATGCTGGCGAATCTTTGAACATAGCTCCTTATCTTCATTAGTTGCATATCTGAGGAAGTTCATCATATAAGGACGGAAGCGACTCTTCTTAACATCCTTGGCTATGGTGAAGTAATCCTTCTGATGAATCAAGTCGAGCATGTCGTTAATGGACTTCTTAGCTTCCTCCTTTTGTGCCTCAGTATAGCGAGGACGGCCATTCTCTAAAACATCATTCAAATATGATTGCTCATAAGCATCCATATCAAAAGAGATACTTGCTGGCAACGATTTTACAAGTTCCATCTTCCTCAAAGTAGGCTGAGCAAACCTATAGATGTAACGAAGCATATACTGATTGACCTTACTCGATGATTCTGGCATCACGACCAAGTCATAATCGTACAAGTTAATCTGCTTATCGAGATTATCAATAGCTTTCTTTATAAAATGTGTAAGGTCTGGATTCTCCTGCAAATTCTCAGTAAACTTAACGTATTTAATGAATGCGCTTCTTACTGAACCATCTACCTGATCAGAGAACTCATAACCATAGTAGAAACATTTACCGAATGCCTCTACTTGATAGCCATCACCAGTCAGACTGACAATGTCCTCTGCACCATCGTGTTCGAAATCAAACACGAACTTTTTCTCCGCATCGTCGAATGTTACGCCCATATCGTTTGCTCTTTGGGTGCAAATATACAACTTTTTTCGGAAAGAATAATGATTTAGAGGAAAAATATATTTCTTACCGCTCGGCTTTGCCGCTTTGCTTGCAAAGAAGGCTTGCGGAGAGATAAGTTGTGTTAATCAAAAAAATTCTTTCAAAAAAA
>Ga0247611_10007999_pt1 | contig 13138 bp, 5 predicted proteins | sample 177DNAGHGhighgp2_FD_192422 | JGI IMG/M metagenome (GOLD analysis project Ga0247611, IMG submission 192422) | Sheep rumen microbial communities from Palmerston North, Manawatu-Wanganui, New Zealand - 1770 DNA GHGhigh gp2 | ecosystem: Host-associated > Mammals > Digestive system > Stomach > Rumen ... | reverse complement strand
CCGTCTGCTCACGGCTCACGGTCTGGTGGATCTTATCATTCCGCGCGGCAGCAGCCGTCTGATTGACTATGTCCGCGAGAATGCCCGCGTGCCAGTCATCGAGACGGGTGCCGGCGTCGTGCATTGCTACATCGACCGTGCTGCCGACCTGGCGAAGGCCATCCCCATCGTCGTGAACGCCAAGACGCGCCGCGTCAGCGTCTGCAATGCGCTCGACTGCCTCATCATTCATCGCGACCGCCTCAACGATCTGCCTGCCCTCTGCCAACCCTTGTTTGATAAAAACGTTTTCATAGAGGCAGACAAAGAAGCCTACTCAACGCTTCAAGCAATTGTTCCCTCCCTAACAGGAAGGGCAGGGGAAGAGTCCTTCGGCACCGAGTTCCTCTCGCTTCGAATGGCCGTGAAGGTCGTTGACAGCATAGATGAAGCCCTTGATCACATTGCCCGCTACGGCTCCGGTCACAGCGAGAGCATCGTGACCGAGGATCCCGAGGCCGCACGCCGCTTCCTGGCTGAGGTAGATGCCGCCTGTGTCTATCACAATGCCCCCACCAGCTTCACCGACGGCGGACAGTTCGGATTAGGCGCCGAGATCGGCATCTCGACCCAGAAGCTACACGCCCGCGGTCCCATGGCGCTCGAAGAGATCACGACGTATAAGTGGTTGATTAAGGGGGAGGGACAAACGCGACCGTAAGGGAGACCCACCCCTCACCCTCCCTGTGAGGGAGGGAGTGGTTACCTTCAAGAATAGATATCATTACAAACCTATAAATTATGAATATCTTCCAACACGTAACAGACATCGGCGACTTGCGCACCGCTCTCGCCGAAGCACAAGAAGTGAAGCGCGACCGCTACCAGTGGCAGCACCTTGGAAAGAACAAAACGGCGCTGCTCATCTTCTTTAATAACTCCCTCCGCACACGCCTCTCGACGCAGAAGGCGGCGATGAACCTCGACATGAACGTCATCGTGCTCGATGTGAACCAAGGTGCATGGAAGCTGGAGACGGAGCGCGGCGTCATCATGGACGGCGACAAGAGCGAACATCTGCTTGAGGCGATTCCCGTGATGGCATCATACTGCGACATCATCGGCGTGCGCAGCTTCGCCCGCTTCGAGAGCCGCGAGGACGACTACGAGGAGAAGATCCTGAACCAGTTCATCCGCTACTCTGGCCGTCCCGTCTTCTTCATGGAGAGTGCCACAGTACATCCACTGCAAGCATTTGCAGACCTCATCACCATCAAAGAGCAGCCCCCTAGGGATCTGCTTAAGGTTGTCATGACTTGGGCTCCTCATCCCCGCGCTCTACCACAGGCGGTCCCCAACTCTTTTGCCGAATGGATGCTGGCCGCTTCCCAACAGGGACTTGGCATCGACTTCGTCATCACCCATCCCGAAGGCTATGAGCTTGACCCGCAGTTCGTGCAGGGAGCCCGGGTGGAGTACGACCAGATGAAAGCTTTCGAAGGGGCTGACTTCATCTATGCCAAGAACTGGAGCTGTCCGGGCGTCACACGTCCCGCAGACTACGGCAAGGTGCTGCATGACTACCACACAATGATGGACTGGTGCGTCAGCGCCCGTCAGATGGCCGTAACCAACGATGCCCATTTCATGCACTGCCTGCCCGTTCGCCGCAATATGATTGTGACGGACGATGTCATCGAGTCGCCCCGCAGCCTCGTCATTCCCGAAGCGGCCAACCGCGAGATTTCAGCGCAAGTGGTCATCAAGCGGATGCTCGAAGCCTTATAGCAGGCTAAAGTCATAGGCACGTGCCATTGGGCATGTGCATGAAAACATCACCCCCGTTCCTTCTGCCAATGAGAAGGGACGGGGGTGAACCTATGAAATGACTCAAATATCGCGAGCTATAACCTTATAACCTTACAACCTTATAACCTAAAAACCTAAAAACCTAAGAACCTTATAACCTTATAACCTAAAGTTATTTCTTCTTCTCTTCTCGTTTCTCCTTTTCCGAGAGGCCGTAACCGTAGCCGTAGCCATAACCGTAGCCATAGCCGTAGCCGTAACGGCCGTACTGTTTCTGTGCGGCCTTGGCATCATTAATGATGATGCAGAGGTGGTTGAACTTCTTCTCGCGGTAGAGGCGTTCGAGCTCGGGCAGGTAGCGACGGTCGATCTTGCCTTCGCGGACCACATAGATGGTCACCTCGGCCACGCGGTTGACGATGCCTGCGTCGGCCACGACTTGCGCCGGCACATTATCGATGATGACATAGTCGTAGCGCTTCTTGAGTTCTTCGACGAGCTGTTCGAGGCGGTCGCTCATGAGGAGCTCCGTGGGGTTGGGAGGCACGATGCCGGCGGGCATCATATCGACGTTGTACTGCGGGCATTCCTTAACGACCAGACGCTCGATGTCGTCGGTGGAGCCGCGCAGGTAGGAGGTGAGGCCTTCCTTGTGGATATTACCGGCGAGCTTACTTTGCGTACGCTTACGGATATCGGTGTCCACGAGCACGACCTTCTTGCCTGTCATGCCGAGTGTGACGGCGAAGTTACGCGAGATGAACGTCTTGCCCTCGCCCGGCATGGTGGAGGTGAACATGATGACGCGCGCATCCTTCTTGATGAAGCTGAGGCTGAAGCGCAGCATACGGAAGGCTTCGTTGATGGGGTCGGTCTTCTGGTCGCCCACGACAATCTCTGAATCCTTGATGCCTTCCTTGCGGTGAGGCACTTCGCCGAGGACTGGAATGGTGGTGTTCTCCTCGATGTCCTTGCGACCCCGCACGTTCATGTTCAGCAGGTTGCGGAGGTAGAAGAAGGCGAAGGGCAGTGCGATGCCGATGAGCAAGGCGATGAGCATGATGATCTTCTTGCGCGGCGAGATGGGGGCATTGGAGCCGAAGGGCGTTTCGATGATGCGTATGTTCGCCTCGGTGATGGCCAGCTGCAGGGCCGTCTCTTCACGTTTGTTGAGGAGGTAGGTGTAGAGCGTTTCCTTGATGCTCTGCTGACGTGTGATGTCGATGATTTCCTTCTCCTTCTGCGGGACGGCAGCGATGTTGGAGCTCAGTCCGGACTCCTCCTGACGTGCACGCTGTAGCTGCAGGTTCAGCGAGGCGAGGTAAGCTTGCGTCGAGGCGATGATGGTGGCGCGCATCTGCATCAGGTCCTGATCGCGTTGCTGGATCTGCGTATTGTTATCGCCGGCACTCTCAACCAGACGGTTGCGCAGCAGCATGGCATCGTTGTACTTCGAGATCTGCGTCTGGATGCCCGCATCGGTGAGACCGCCGAGCGACGGGATAAGCTTGTTGGTGCCCGTGTTGGAACGCAGGTCGTCGAGGAGATACTGCACGACGCTGACCTGCGACTCCAGCTGTATGGTACGCTGGCGTGCGGCGCTCGACTGCTGGAGGTACTGGTTGGCATCGCCCTTGACATCGACGATGCGGTTGGCCTGCTTGAAGCTTGCTATCTCGCCCTCGACCTTGCTCAAGTCCTTCGAGATGATGTTGATGCGCTCGGTGATGAAGGCTGCCGTGGACTCGGCGATGCGGTTCTTGTCGATGATGATGCTGCGCTTATAGGCTTCGAGCACGGCGTTGAGGATATCCTCGGCACGCCGTATGTTGTGGTCGGTGTAGGTGATGGCGACGAGCGTGCTCATCTTGTCCATCTCGCTGGCGTTGAGGGGACCTCCGTAGCTGTTTGCAGCGGCTTCGACGGTGGTGCGCACGACGGTGATTTCCTCGCCGTCGAACTGCTTGAGGTAGCGCTTCTCGGGCATGAGCGTGATGTTTCCGACGGGCGTCTTTACCTTCTGTCCGAACTTGACGTACTGGTCGAAGCCTGTTTCGCCGTTTTGTGTCACGAGATCGGTGATGTGTCCCTTGTCGCCGCTAACGGTGACCTTGAAGCTGAAAGGATGCTTGGTCTCGGCGGAGTCGAACTGTGCGGTGAAAGGCTTGACATCGTAGAGACGCACGGTCTGCAGGCGATGGCGATAGATGTAGTTGACATCCAGTTTCAGTTCGCGCACGACCTCCTTCATGAGCTGATGGCTCTGCAGGATATATACCTCGTTCTTGACGCTCGACCCCATCATGACGCCGTTGAGCTGCATGAGGGCGTCGGTGCCGCCGCGATTGCTGCGCGATGATCCTCCGTTGGCCCCCGAGTCGTCCTTCACCAGCATGACGGCCGAACGCTGGTAGATGTTGGGCTTGGTCATGAGGTAGAGGTAACCGATGCCGAGGCAGAGGATGACGGAAAGGACGAACCATTTCCATCTGTAGATGAAGATGTCAATGATGTCGCGCAACGACAACATATTGTCGTTCTCCTGAGTGGTGCTGTCTTGCTTGATGATTGTTTCCATGTAGGATATAAAAAATGGGTGTTTTATGCTTAAAATGACTAAATGAGCGTGCAAAGTTAGGCATTTTCGTTCAATGAAAGGCATAAAAAAGTGAAAATTGTTGGTCAGACGGCATAAAATGACTACCTTGCGCCCCGAAAACCCCTAATAATGCATCTCATGAAGCCTTTTAAGCTCCTCTTATGCCTGTGTGCGTGCATTCCTTTGCATGTCGTTGCACAGCAACTGAAGCCGCAACGAGGCAATGCTTCCTACTATGCCGATTATTTCCATGGCCACACGATGAGCAACGGCGAGAAATACCATCGCGACAGCATGACGTGCGCCCATCTGAAATATCCCTTAGGCACGTGGCTGCGGGTGCGCAACCTGACCAACGGCAAGGAGGTTGTCGTGCAGGTGACGGACCGCGGCCCCTACTCGCGCAAGTTCTCCATCGACCTCTCGCGGGCTGCGGCGCGGCAGCTGGACATCATCCAGTACGGCTGGCGGCCCGTTGAGATCACACCCTTCGTGCCTGGCAAGGTTCCCTTCGTTTACGAACCGCCGCGCGAGAAACCGGTGTTGAACCTCGGCTTCTCGACCGACGAGGACAACCAGCCGCCCTACTGGCAGGAGGACAGCATCTACCAGGCACGCCACCGGCTGTCGAGAACCATGGTGGCCATACACCCCGACACGCTCAAGGCTACCGTCCACGAGGACACGACAATTATCGAACAGGTGAAAAAGATGAAGGCGCCCAAGTAAGGCGCCTTCTTCTTTTCCAGTATGCTTGGTGCGAATTTACTTCACCACCACTTTCTTGCCGTTGACAATGTATATGCCGCGCTGAGCCTTGCTGACGCGCTGGCCGGCGAGGTTGAAGATCTTGGCATCACCCGTAGCCTGAGCGTTGACGGTCTCGATGGCATCGGGAGCGTCCTGTCCGAGGAAGAAGAGGGTGAAGTTGTCGGCAGCTACCCACGAAGCATTGGTTGCGCTCACGTAGATGCCGACCTCCGTCTGGCTCGTGCCGTCGGCGTAGAAGTCGCGCTCCCATGTCTGGGGCTTGCCGACTGTCTCGCTGATGCCCATGGGTGTCCAGTTCCACTCGCTGCCGTTCTTGGCATAGAGACCGATACCCTGGATGCCCTCGTCGGGAATAGCAGCCTGGTTGGTAGCATAGCCGTCGCAGGAGAGGCGATAGTAGCCCTTCGGCAGGGTGACGACGAGGCGCTGGTAGATGGAACCGTCGCTGAGCACGGCGCCGTCGGGACGCCAAGCCTCGACGAAGGATTCGATGGCGATGCCGTCCTCTTCATTGGTGTAGCTGGCGCCTTGGCGACCCTGGTTCTGACCGATGCGGCCGTTCTCGTCGGTGCCGTAGATGGTCCAGTTGTTGGCATTGCTGTTGAAGCTGTTGTTGAGGATCACACCGGAGATGTCGATGGGATTGTCGAGTGCAGCGTCGTTGAAGTCGGTGCGGTTGAGGCAGAACTTAGCCTGAGCGACGGGGAAGCTGTCGATGACCTTCTGCAGCTCTTCGTTGCTGGCGAAGAAGTAGTTTTCCTCCATCTTGTTGGCCAGCGTGAGATAGTCGTTGTCGGAGGAAGCGAAATCAACTTCGTCGAGGAAGTTGAGGGCATCGATGGTAGCCTGTTCGAAGGTCTTGAGCAGGGCAGCACCCTCCTCGACCTGCTTCATGGCAGCGGTGAGGTCGTTCATGGCAGCCTTCTTCTCGTCGGCCGAACCGTTGAGGGCAGCCTGTCCCTTCTGGATGGCATTGGCCAGCGTCTTCTGGTTGCCTGCGATGACTATGACGGCGTCCTCGTCGGAGTTAGCCTTCATGTCAGCCTCGTCGATGAGGGCCTGCAGCTCGTCGTTGAGGATGCTCTCGTCAACGGCGTTGTAAGCGATCTCGAAGGTGTACCATACGACCCAGCAGTTGCCGTCCATCTGGTCGGCCTTGATGCCGAAGGTAAGGTCGCCGGTTTCGGTGAGCACGGTGCGTGTGCTGGAGGTCACCTTGCTGATGAGTGCGGGATCCTCGAACACGTTGTGTGCAGCTTCCTGGCTGTTGGGCACGTAGAGGCCGCCGGCATCGGTGTAACCTGCCTTGCCTTCCTCGCTGGTGCCGATCTCCACGATGTTGGTCAGCGGAGCACGGTTGTGGCCGGCGAAGACGAAGGCATAATTTGCGGAAGGATCATAGTTGCTGTAGTTCGTGGCTTGGTCAGCTGTGCGGTAGAAGGCACGCGTCGTGACGGTGTACGTTCCGGCGGGCACGCCGCTGATGGTCTGGCTGACCTCGAAGGGGCTCTGGTTCCACACCTCGGCGGTGCCGAACTGCGTCTTGAAGTTGCTGGCGCTGCCGTACTTCCACTGCTTGTCAGGCACGTTGCCGCCCTGCTGTGCGGTGGTGCTATAGGTGACGCCGAGGGTGTCGAAGAGCGGCGAGATGTCGAGATCCTCGTCCAGCTTCGTGCCGGCGCTGATGGCAGCGTCCCAGGCCTTCTGCGTCTCTTCCTTGATGAGGGCGGGCAGGCTGGCGATGACTTCGTCGATCTTAGCCTTGTCCCACGAACCTTCCTGCAGGGCGACATCAACTTCGTCCTCGAGGTCGATGATGCGGCTCTGGATGTCGGGCTGACCGGCATACTTCGACTCAGCGGGATAGAGCACCTCGTCGTAGAACTTCTGCAGACGCTCGTAGTCGGCGATGCTCTCCATCACATCCTGGAGCATCGATGTGATCTTCTCCATGGCAGCCTTGTTGGCCTCGGCGTCGGAGCTCTGCGAGCTGACGAGCGAGCGGCCTTCGGAAACGGCGTCCTCGAACTCAGCCTTCAGGCCGGAGTAGAAGACCTGGTACTCGTACTCCTCGGCGTTGTTCACCGTACCCTGCAGAGCAAGCAGCGACGGGTCGAACTCCAGTTCACCCTCGTAGAAGAGGGAGATACCGTCGAGGAAGAAGTGAGGCATGCTGCCCGAACCTGAGTTGGTGGACGTGTAACCGAGCGAGAAGTTACCGGCGGTCTCTTCCGTGAGCTCGAAATTGATGGTCTCCTTACCCCACTGTCCGACGGGGAAGGTGGTCGTCTCGCCCAGGTATTCGTCGCCGTCGTCGGTGATGAAGCCGATGAGGTTCTTGGCTACGGCGTTAGCGCCGCCCGAGTTGTAGTAGGAGATGGTGAGGGTGTAGGAGCCGGCGGGCAGGTTGACGTGCTGTGTGTACTGGATGCTACCGGTCCAACAGGTGACGAAGCCGAGCAGCTTGCCCGTGCTGCCGTCAGAGAGCGTGGCAGGAGGTGTGAACTGTGTGCCGCCGATCCAAGCCGTAGTACCTGTTTCGAGGACACCGCTGGCATAAGCATTTGTGGCAGGATGGTTAGCCACCCAGCTCTTCACGGGCTGCATGCCGTAGTGCGTGACGCCGTTCTTCTCCATGTCATAGTCGTAGGTGCAGATACCATCGGTGATGGGATCGTCCATGGAGAAGTGGGGGTTCATGATGAAGAACTCCGAGAGGTCGGTGATGGCATCGGCGTTCAGGGCCTTCTGCTTCTCGATGGCAGCCTCCACCTGAGCCAGCGTAGCGCTGGGATTGTTATAGACGGATTCTGAAGCGGAGGTATCGACATGCAGGCGCTTGCCTTCGTCGATGAGTTGCTTCAGCGTGGCCTTAGCCTCAGCAATCTGCTGCTGGTCGAGACCGGAGGGGTCAACCTTCAGCAGGCGCACGTTGTCCACGAAGAGGTGGGGAGCGGAGCCGGAACCGGCACCGAAGGAGTAACCGAGAACGACGTCGCCCTCAGCAGCTGCTGCGAGGCGGAAGATGACGGTGTCCTCGACCCAGCAATCCTTGCCCTCGCCTTCGAGGACGGCCTGCTGGGGGAAGGAGTTCATCTTCGAACGGTAGTAGGTCTCGTCGTCAACCTTGAAGCCGAAGTTGTTGCTCACCTCGCCCGATCCGGCGACGTTGCACACCTTGGCAATGAGCAGGTAGTCGCCTGCGGGCAGGCTGACATGTTGCGAATAGACGAGGTTGGCACCCCACACGGCCACCATACCGAGGCCCTGTGTGTCGCCGCCTTCGATGCGGGGGTAATACTCACCGCCCAGACCTATCTCGCTGTCGAGGTCGTAGGCGAAGATACCGGCTGCACGCGCGTTGCTGCCGTCGGTGCGTGAGTCGCGAGCCATCCAGCAGTTGTCCGAGGGGTCAGCAGCCGTCCAGCCCGGCACTTCCTGCTGCCCATACAGACCTTCGCCGCCAGCGCCGAAACCAACCTGGTCGGGGATGTCGTAGTCATAGGTGCGAATCGTGTAGGCCACAGGAGTACCTGTCTTGAAGTTGGCATTCTGCAGCTTCGAGGTCATGTCCTCGAGCACCGTGAACTGAGTCTGAGCCGTTGCGCCCAGTGCCATCATCCCTAAGATGAGGGATAAGAAGTAGCGTTTTCTCATACAGAATTTGTTTAGTTAATAAATGATGAAATAGTTAGCTTATTGCGTTTAATTGCTCTTTTGCGGGGCAAAATTACACTTTTTCTTTCTTTTGACAGCCTTTAACTATCTTAAAAAAGCAAAAAGACTTCACTTTTCACTCCTCAATCGTTAATCTCTACCAAGTTTCCAAGTAACTTTTATTCTTCACTCTTCATTCTTCATTCGTCATTCCTCCTTCACCCTCACCGCCAGCACGGGTGCGATGTCGCCGCCGGGATGCGTTTCGGGCAGTGCGACGTGGAGTCCTCGTTCATCGACGCTGTAAGGCACCTTGCCGTAGCCTAAGAGCTTGACGCTGCGCACCTTGGCGCCCGCCATCGTCGGGGCGCCGATGGCGAAGCTCTTGATGACGACGCTGCGGTTCTCGGGCCACTGCATGACGGTGGCATAGATGGTCTTGCCCTTGGCGTTGAAGCGGATGTCCCGGCTCGTGTAGTTGATGTTCTCGTTGAAGCCCTGCGCGTTGAGCGGGTTGACCTTCTCCGCCAGCGGCCCTTCGCCGAAGGTCGTCCACGGGCGCGTACCTAAGATGCTTTCTTTGTTGACGTCCATCCACGCCTTCAGGTCGGCGAGGATAGCCAGTTCCTTCTCATCGAGCGTGCCGTCGGCACGGATGGGTACGCTCAGCAGCAGGCAGCCGTTCTTGCTGACCACGTCCACCAGCATACGCACTACTCGACCGGCCGACTTATAGGCGCCACGGTTGTATATGCCGCGGTCGTAGTGCCACGAGCCGATGCAGGTGCAGGTCTGCCAGGGCAGCGGCTGTGCGCGGTCGGGGATGCCTCGTTCCACGTCCCACAGCATCAGCTGCTTCTGTTCGTCGTTCAGGATCTTACCCGTCGCCACTACCTGCTGACGACCGTGGTGACGGTTGGCGCTATGGTTGTAGAAATGGGCGAGGATGTTCTGCCCCACCTGGTCGTCGCAGCCGTAGAACGGCAGCACCGTGTCGTCGAAGTAGAGGATCTGCGGATCGTAGTCGTTGATGAGCTCCAGCACTCGGTTCTGCAGCTTACGCTTGAAGGCTTCCGATGGCAGCGCGGCACCGTTCTGCCAGTCCCACTGACCGTGTACGCTACCCGGGTTCTCCCAACCACGGCTGCGCTCATGGCGCTGGGCATAGAGTTCCTGCGGGTCGAGTCCCTTCCACCATTTCTCTGTGCCGTCGGGGTTAGGCTTGTAGCCGTCTTCCCGTGTCAGGTTGCCGTCGAACTTCTGTGCCAATTCGAACCACGTCCAAGCATGTGCACCGTGTATGCTGACGCCTAAGGGCAACTTGTATTTCTTGCAAGCCTTGGCCCATTCGCCCACGATGTCGCGCTTCGGGCCTATGCGCACCGAGTTCCATTCCTGATAGGGCGAGTCCCAAAGGTCGAAGTTGTCGTGGTGCTGACCTAATGTGAAGAAGAACTGCGCGCCGACGCTCTTATACAATTTCACCAGCGCATCCGGATTCCACTTCTCAGCCTTCCAGGCGTTGCACAAATCCTTCATGCCGAAGTCGGCGGGCGAGCCGTAGTGCGCCACATGGAATTTGTTCTGCCAGCCGCCTTCGTCGTACATGCCGCGGCCGTACCAGTCGCCGCTCTCGGCCTGGCACTGCGGTCCCCAGTGTGCCCAGATGCCGAACTTGACGTCGCGGAACCACTCGGGGCACTCCCAAGCCTTCAGGCTCTCCCAGTTGGCCTCGAAGGGGCCGCTCTCGATGGCGACATCACCTGTCACTTGCGCTTGTGCCGTCAGCGTGAAGGCCACCGCCATCATCGCCGCTACGAATCCTTTTCTTCTCATAATAATCTTGGCTTTTAAGGGTTTCTGCGTGCAAAGATATACAAAATAATGAAACGAAAGAATGACGAGGCTGATTTTTACGCTTTTTTTGCCTTATTAGGCAATGGAAGCCCTATAGCTTTCGGCCGACAGTCCTATAGGTTTCAGCCGACAGTCCTATAGATGACTGCATCATGCGTTATTCCCTCATAATAGGTTATTGTAAATTGATTATTGAGATTTAAACTTTCAAGTGATGAGTTTTTTGTTGTCTTTTTTCTTGTGAGGTAGCCCGGACCAAGTCGTCCGAGCCGGCCTCAACAAGATTCACTAGATAACTAACTAACAAACTACTTAATTAACCACTTATTTATTAACTTTATTTTCTATTGAACAGTGAAGATTTATGTTATTATCATTTGACCACTTTCCTGCCGCCTACGATGTAGATGCCGCGAGGCAGGCCTTCGAGCGACGTGGTGCCTTGACGGACGATGCGGCCGTTGAGGTCATAGACATTGTCGTCAGCGGGTTGCTGTGAGCCTTCGTCAGCCATGTCAACGATGCCAGTCGGCAGGCCGTTGTTGTTGGACTCGCCGTAGTAGTTGGTCTTGTAGAACTTGACGCGATAGGGCCATTGCTCTTCGGTGTTGTCTATCCAGCCTTTGAAGTTGTGCGTCCAGTAGGTTGTTGGAGCGCCGCTGACGACGAGCCATACGTAGGAACAATTGGCGGGGCATTCGAAGGCGATGGTGTGGTCGGGGTCGTTGTAAGTGGCTGTGGTCATGTCACCATAGACACGTGTGCCGTCGTTCTTGAACGCCACGAAGCCGACGCGCCATCCTGCGCTTGTGGTCTTGTAGGCCGTGTAGCCGTCGGCACCGGCCTTACCCTCGAACTCAACATAGAGCGTTCGTGCCGTGGTGGGCGCATTGATGCGTATGGCGTTGTTGCCGTAGTTCTCGATGCAGTCCTTCGCCTCGGGCCACCAGTAGCCGTCGTCGTCCTTGGTCATGGCCGTCTGTTTGCGCCAGCTGGCCTTGCCTCCAGCCACGTCGCGAATGGGGTCGAGGTCGAAGGTGGTCATGCGTGCGCCCCACTCCCACAGCTCGTCGCCGAGCTGGCTGACTTTCTTGGCGGTGGTGCCCGTCATGCGTGTTCGCATATACGTCTCGAAGGGGTCTTCGGGATCCTTGCATTCGTTCCACAGGCGTCCCACGGCATCCCAGCCGTGCTTGTGAACGAAGAGGTCCTGAATGAAGAAGTTCTCATAGCGCAGGTAGCCGGCCAGAGGATGGCGGTGCATGCCGTTGAGCGAGTTCCAAAGCCATTCGTTGTCATTGAGCAATTTGCTGGGATAATAGACATAGGCCATCCACTGTGCGCACATCTCCCAGAAGGGATTCTGTGTGGATTCGTGCCAGTTGTACATCCAACCGTTCCAGTCGTTGTTGTCGCAGTGGACCTGGTACTGGAAGCAGTGCCCTATCTCGTGGGCTACAGTCTGTCCGCCGCGCGAAGTGTAAGCCCAGCGCGAGAGCGAGAGCATACCGATCTGGTTGTCGATGCCGCTGCCTTCGGCTTTCCATTCGCTGGTGGAGAAGAGACGGATGATCATCTTGTAGGTGTCGCTCTTGGACTTGCCCTGGTTGATGGTGATGAAGCCGAGCTTGTCGGCATACATCTCGAAGATCTTGTCGGCCGTATCCAATATGCCCGGTACGGCGCTTGGCACTTCGTCGCCGTATTCCTTTTCCCAAAAGAGCACCCAGTGCTTCGACTGGTAGGAGCGCTTGTGGCTCCATTGGTTATTGTTGTTCTTCGACTTCGAGTCTGAACCGCAGGCGCTGCCGCTGCAATAGATCTTCTTATCGACCGCTTTGATGCGGTTGTTCAGGGTGTTGACGGCGGCCTTCAGCTGGTCGTCGGTGAGCGTGTAGTCCACGACCTGCTCCTTGGCGGTGGCATTGGCTTCGTCGAGGAGGTTCCAGGCGTTGGCCTTACGTGGCATGTCCTTCCACCAATTCAGCACCTTGGTGGCGTAGGTGATGCGCTCTTGCAGTGCCGTATAGCGTGCCACGGAAGCCTCGGCAGTTGCCATGGCTGCTGTCAGTGCCTCATGGGCTGCGTTCAGGGCTGCCTCGTCGTAGATGGTGTTGCCGCCGTCGTCAGTGCCTGTTCCTGTCAGTACCTGACGTGCGGCCTCTATGGCTTGGCTGAGGCTTTCGGATGCCGGTTGCTGCATGCCATTTGAGGAATAGCTTTCGGCCTGTGTCAGTAGGCTCTGCAATTCTTTGGCGATGTCCGATGTGCCGATTTCACCGATGTATTGGAGATGGAAATCGTCCACGCAGAGGTAGTTACCGGTGGGATTCTCGGTCGTCACGCCGATTTCCACCTCTCCCTGCTCATCGACAATGGAGAAGGTGACGGCGTAGGTCTTCATGGCCGTGATGAGCGTCTTGGAGAATCCGGCATAGAGGTAGGCACCTTTCTGCGGCGAACCAG
>Ga0247611_10007997_pt1 | contig 13141 bp, 3 predicted proteins | sample 177DNAGHGhighgp2_FD_192422 | JGI IMG/M metagenome (GOLD analysis project Ga0247611, IMG submission 192422) | Sheep rumen microbial communities from Palmerston North, Manawatu-Wanganui, New Zealand - 1770 DNA GHGhigh gp2 | ecosystem: Host-associated > Mammals > Digestive system > Stomach > Rumen ... | reverse complement strand
GTTAATCATGCGGGCGTACTCCCCTATCGTCATGCCATAGACCACCGGCACCGGATGCATTCCCACGAAGGATTTGTACTGCGGCTCCAAGACAGGACCGTCAACGTAGAATCCGTTCGGGTTGGGGCGGTCGAGCACGATGACTTTGACCCCGTTCTCGGCGGCGGCCTCCATCACGTAGTGCAGCGTGGAAATGTAGGTATAGAAACGGCAGCCCACATCCTGCAAGTCGAAGAGCACCACGTCAACGCCCTGCAGCTGCTCGGCCGTCGGCTTTTTGTTCTTGCCATAGAGGGAGACCACGGGCAGCCCGGTGAGCGGATCTTTTCCGGAGGCGATGGTCGCGCCCGCCTCCGCTTGCCCGCGAAAACCGTGTTCGGGACAGAAGAGCTTCACGATGTTGACCTTGCGCGACAGCAGCGTATCGACCAGATGGGTCGTCCCGACCACGGAGGTCTGGTTACCGCACACGGCCACGCGTTTGCCTTCCAACAACGGCAGATAGCGTTCCATGCACTCGGCACCGGTACGCAACGCCGTCTCGGAAGCGGCAGCCAGCGAGTTCCCCGACGGTTTGTTCTGCGCACAGGCAACCGTCAGAACCATCAGGCATATCGCGGTCAACAGAGGTTTTCGGCTCATATTCTCGGAAAAAGAAAGCTACCCCGAAGGGTAGCTTCTCTTGTTAAGAAGCGGTTACTTTTCAACAACCATCTTCTTGGTTAATATAACATCCTTATAATGAATCGTATAGTAGTAGATACCAGCAGCAAGGCTCGTGGTGTTCACCTCGATGTAGTTGGTGCCCAACTCCGCCTCCTCCGTGGTGGTGTAGAGAATCTGACCAGCGCTGTTGGAGATATCCAGCGTCACCTTACCAGGCTCCGGCACAGAATACGGGATGCGGGTGACCGTGACTGAGGGGTTCGGCTCGTTCTGACCGAGATAGACGCTCTCGGAAGTCTCGTAGTCGTCGATACCGACATCGGTGCAGGAGAGCGTACGCTTGGTATCATTAGAGTGGCGCTTGTCATCAGGAATCACGACGGTAGCCTTCACTTCCCAGTTCTGAGTGAGATTGGTCACGATGAACTCGTTGGTGCTGGTGTAAATCATCGTGTCGCCTGGATTGAGGTGGCGCACGACATGCTCCGTCTCCGTCACAACGTCGTTGCCGGTACCCACGTTGAATACCACATCAAACTCCTCGACTGCAGAATTACCGGCGTTCTGGAGCTCGATGATCGGCACCACAATGCTGTTCACGTGCAGACAGGCAGTAGAGACTGACTTATCCTCGGGATAGACAACGCGGTTGATAGCCATATCGGGCAGACCGGTCACGAGGTTGATGTCATCGATACTCGGGTCTATTCTGTAAACCTGATGCGTAACGGTGAAGCGCAGACGGGCCACCTCGTCAACGGAGTGCAGCACAGTGAGGTGGTTAAGCCACTGGGCCGCGCCGTCGGCCTTGGTAAGCGTGTCAACATGCTGGTAGTATTCGCCGGAACCGGTCTCCACATACATCTCGAAGTCGGCGTTTGCCGCACCGGTGAAGTACTTGTAGAAGTTCAGCTCGGCAGGATATATCTCGTTGTAGTGCATATTGATACATCCGCTGGTGAGGGATGTCCACTTGTTCTGGTTCGTGGTATTGTTCACACCATTCACGGTCGCATAGCCGCCGTACTGCTCCAAGCTGGTACCGGCGGAGGTGTGGTCGTGTGCAGGACCGCCGCTCGGGTTGGCGCCGTTGTTCTGCGACGCACCGGTCTTCTCAATCCAGACGTAGTTGTTCAGGTTGGAGGAGGTCACCGTCCAATCAACCGGCAGCTGGATATCCTCAATGCCTACCGGCACGAAGTTCTCCACATACGGAAGTTGATGGACGGTCAGGTCAGAGACCACTGCATCACCAGCACGCGTGTTGTTGGTCAGGTACTGGTCGCCATCGTACGTGACTTGCATGCTCACGTGGTAGTCGCCCAGCGCGCTGAGGTTGACGTTCGGAATCGTGACGGTCATCTCGCTGTTCGGGGCCAAGGTACCGTTCTCCACGACGGTGGTGTACACTCCGGGAACCGCGCCCGTAATCGTAGCGGTGACGGTCATCGAATTGGCCATGCTCAGGGTCTGCGTCTCGGTACCATAGTTGCGGACACGCACGCGCAGGTTGGCATCGTGGTCGGCGCAAACGTCACCCACCGGATGCAAGAGTCCGGGAATACCGAGGTCAACTTGCATCGGAGCGCTCAACAGGACGGCATAGTCCTCGGTCTCGCCCTCGGCGGTCGCCGAATTGTTATAGAAGGAGCAGGGGTCGTTGACGTTGACGGAAGAGCAGATGACTCTCATGCGGGTCATTCCGGTCTCGGCATTGCCCACGATCGGCACGTTGACCACCTGGACGGTGGCGGCGTTGTTGCTGTCGGCCGGGATAGCTCCGGAAGTCATGATAGCCTCGGAAGCCTCGAACTCGCCGTTGCGGTTGTAGTCGATGTAGGCGCGTTTATAGACCGTCTTGGTCTGCGCGGCCGTGAAGGCGTGCGCCACGGAGAGGGTGTACTCCTGACCGAGAATCAGCTCCACGGGGGCAACCGTAGAGGTGAAGTCGCTATACATGCCATTGCCCGGGGCGACGGGATGGTTGATGAACGGGGAAGCGGTGCCGTTGTTCAGCGCAGCGAAGGTCACATTGGTGATATGGGCGCCGGTGTTCAGAGCCAACGGACGTGACGGGCAGGGATCTTCCTTGCTCACGTAAATCGTGGTGGTGTCGTTGCCGTGGTAGGTGTCGGAGGTGAGGCCGGTGTAGGCACGGAACGGTGTACTGTAATAGACACTGGTGAGGTCGCAACCCGTGGTGAAGGTCATGTTCGCTTCAGCGCCGGCAGCCAAGGAACCGCTGTAGTTCTGTGTCACGGCGGTGTTGTTGGCCAACTGGTAGGACACCGGGAAACCGCTGGCGGCCTGGGAACCGAAGTTCTTGACCCGGACCGTCACCGTCTCGTTGTTGGTGAAGCTGTTGTTCTGCGCCACGGGAGCCGTGATGGCGATTACACCCACATCGTGCTGCGGCACCGTGGTGTTGATGGTGATGGTGCCCTTCGGCGACTCGCAGGTGTAGTTCATCTTGAACATCGTGTTGACGCGGAAGCCTGTCGGCGAACCGAAGCTGATGGCACCGGTCAGCGGTGTGTTCTGCGCCTTCGCATAGACTTTCTTGCCGTTGTTGGCCATCGGCGTGTTGGTGAACTTCGGCGTCGGGTTGATACCGTAGTTCGTCACACAGCTCGCGTCACCGCAGTTGTGCTCCGCATAGAGCAGCAGGCCTTCGCCGTTGAAGTCGTAGCCGCCTTCGACAGCGAATCCGACCCAACCGACTTCGTCGAGAGTGAGCTCACCGTCGAACACCAATCTGGCATTGGCGGTCTCCGCAGGCCAGTTGATGGTCTTGGAGCCGGTTCCGATGTTCGGGACATTCGTGGTGTCCTTCAACCAGAACTTCATCGGGATGGCAATGCCGTTGGTCTCAGCCGTGCAGACATGGAAGTAGATGCTGTCGATACGTCCCCTCGGGCCACCCATATCCTCCTTGTTGTAGAGGATCTTAGCATAGGAGTGACCGTTAGCGAACGTGAACGGTGCGTTGCTCGTCTGGGAGGTGTTGTTACCCGTACCGGCAATGACGTTTGCACTGAATCCGTTCGACTCGATACGGCCGCTATAGTAATAGGTTGTCGGACCGTAAATCGGGTCGGTAGTGAAGCTGTTGCCTTCCGCAATGGCCTCGTTGTCGGTGGCGTTCTCGTAGAAGTAGAAGTGGTTCAGCGTAGAAGCGCCCGGGGTCACTGTTTGCGTACCGCCGTAAGGCACCGTGAAGGTAAGAGCTTGCGGCGCGGTAGGCAAGGCCGGGACGTACATCGAGCCCGTAATGGTGTCGTTAGCTGTATAGACCGGTAATGTGGCATCAGCGGGCGTCGTATAAATCAAGTAGTTATAGACTCTGTTCTGCGTGGCGGAACCGAGGTTGATACCGTTGTTGTAGGTGATGGTATCCAGCTGCAACGAGGAAATCGGCGTGTTGATAAGGTTCGTACCGTTCACCGTGGCCGCTCCTGTGAAGTTGGCATTCAGGTTGAACGTACCTGCCGGAATCGATGTGCCGGACGTCGTGTCTTGGTTCATCACAGAGACCTGCAGCTGCGGGTTCAGAGAGGTGGCGCACTGGTAGGAGACCGGGTAGATCAGTTCTTCTGTGCTCAAATCGTATTGCGGACGGAAGACATTGATAATCACAGGAATGCGCTTCGTAATACAGTTACTCTGCTGCGTCTTGCCAGACACCCAGAACACCACCGTGTCATACAAAGGATCCGTGGTCATGAACGGAGCCGCAGTGGTGGTGGTATGAATCGGGTTGGCGGCGTCAAAGGCATCGTAGAAGTAGTACTGCGTGATGGATGTCGATCTGTCTGCCGGCTCGAGAATCGTGTACGGCAAGGTATATCCGCCGGTATAGACAATGCTGTCGGGCAGGTAGGCCGTGCGAGTGGACTGGAATTGGCCGGTGATGGTGTCGTTGCCACCATAGACCACCGTCTCGCCGTTCAACGTCGTGTATATCGTGTAGTTGAAGGTGATGTTCGCGGTCGGGGCGCTGAAGTCGAACGGAGTGGTGAACTCCACGACCTTGACCTCTTCGGGGGCGAACGCCTCGTCAACGACATGCGTTACTTCCGAGCCGTTGAAGATGGCGTGCACCACCACCTTGTTGGCCGGAATCGCGATGTTCAGCATGTTCTTGAGCTGCACTTGGATATGCTCGTTATAGAGGGCGCAGCTCGTTTGGGGATAGAGCAGTTCCTGAGTCTCCACGTCGTAGGACGGGATGTCGGGAACGTGGATATGGACGGGCACCTTCTGGCTTCCGCACTCCAGGTTCGCAACCGTGAAGCGGGCATTGATGCGCTTGCTCACATTGGTCCACGCACCGGTCATGGCGGAGGCGTTGTTGCCCGCTTTCTTCTGGCACAGTGTGGCAGAAGTGTTGGACACGAAGAACTTCGGATAGCTGTTCGCACCAGAGACGTACTGGCCGCAGTTGTTACATTGGCTGCCGGTACCGGTACAGTAGTCGGCGCAGTTGGTCTCCACGAAGACCTCCAGATTGCCGTTGCTATATTCGAACGGGGCAATCAGGTTGAACTCGTACCAACCAGCCTGGTTGAAATAGACGCGGTCATCGACCACCAGCGTGGCGCCGAGAATCTCATCGTCCCAGTTCACTGCGGTGGAGGTGAACACATTCTCATCCGTGCACTTCATATATATCTTCATGGGGATACCGGCGCTGGCGGCTGCGCTGACCGGGGTCTTCACCTGAAGCGCGAAGGAGGTGAGCGTACCGTGTGCTCCGATTTCCTGCTCCAGATAGAGCATACGGCCCTTCGAATAGCCGTTGGTGAAAGCGAACGGGTCGGTGCCGTCGCTGGTACCGGTACCCACGGTCACCACATCCAATGTGCCGGGGTTGGCCGTCACATAATAGGTGGTGTCAAAGTAGATCAACGGGGTCGTGTAGGTGGGGTTGTAGGTCAGCAGTTCCCAAGACTCGTAACCGGTGTTCTTGTACCAACCAAGCACACCCTCGGAAATGGCCGCGGGAAGCTGGGCGGAAAGCGTGGTGGAGGTATGGTAGTTCACGATGACCGTATCCTGGGCGGTCGGCATCACGGCCTTGCCCTTGGACACCACCGTGAGACCCAACGTGTCGTTGTAAGTCAGACGATCCTGCGGGAGTTTGGTGGACCACACGCGGATGGTGTAGTTGTCGTCCACGTTAATCTGGTTGTTGGTGAAGTCGTAGATGCTGTTGAAGGTGAACACCGTGGTCTCGTGGCTGTGGAGGGTGTCGGTGAGGGCCTCCGAGACGGTGGCGCCGCCGTTCACCGTGTAGTGCATCTGGACGGGCGGCACAATGTCGGTGGTGCCGTTGTTGGTGATGCGAACCTGCAGGTGCTCGTGGCCGAGGTCACAGTCGGTGACCGGGTTCACGAGTTCGAGGATGGCCATATCGTTCACGAACGGGGTATCGACCACCGCACCGATCATGAAGCGGCCGGTGAGCTGCGGCTCGTACACGCCGTTGTTCAGATAGAAGAAGGTGGAGTCGCGGAGCGGGGTCTCGACCTGTGAGCAGAGGTAGTTACCGTGGGAAAGCATCTCCAAGCCCACATAGAACTCGCCGGTAGTGTTCGTCAATGCGAAGTTGTAAATCGGGATTTCATTCCACGCGTGCTGTTGCAGGGTGCTGAAGTCGATCACCTGAGACGTTGCCAGGATTGTGCCGTTCGCATCGGCCACGAATGCTCTGAAGCCATTCTCCGGATCGGCGATGTAGGTTTGGTCGTAGTAGTATTTCACCGCACGCACGGCCAAATCCTCATTGGTCTTGTAACGCACACACGGACGAATGATGTTGTTATAGTCACCCAACAGTTGGATATCGGTGGTGGTGTCGGCGATGACGGCACTCTCCATCGTGGTCACCATACGCCAATGCTGGCTGTTGTTGTTGTTGTTCTGGTCGTTTGCGCAGCGCACCTCCACGTCCTTGACCTCCGCCACATTGTAGAGATGGTCGGGGAAGGTGACGACAGTCTCGGTGTTGGGGGCCAGCGAAGCGATCGTGATCGTGTCATGCCATTGCTCGGCAGCACCGACAACGTTGAGATAGACCTGGATGTTGGACTGGGTCTGCGAACCGTCGTTACGGACGAGGGCGCTCACCACATCGCGCATCGCGTATTGCGTGGGGGTTTCACCCGAGCCATAGATCTTCGAGACGGCGATATCATTCGGATAGAGGCTACGCACACGGATACGGTCGATGTTGATGTTGTTACCGCCCCTGGAGGTAGCGTCGAAGGCGATATAGACACATCCGTTGTTCACATAGTTGGAGAGATTGTAAACGAAGCGGGTCCACTTCGGGGTGGTCGCACTCTGCAAATAACGGTGCAGCGGAGCGGTGGTCTGGCCTTGCGGTATCAGATTCGTATAGGTGAGGCCGTTGTTGGTGGAGATCTTCACGGTCATCGTATCCTTCTTGCTGGACACGGCATTGTCCTGTGCGAACCAGATTTCCAAGATGGGGTTGGTGGCGTTGTCCAGAACCGTGACCGGCAGGATGGCGCGGGAAGTGGTGTTGGCGGCAAACGTCTTGGAGTTGAAGAACAGACGGCCGATACCGTACACCGGCATGATGGTCGGGTTCGTACCTTCGCCGTTCTGGAATGTCCAGTTACCGGCACCGGAAATCTGCTCAATCGTCCAAGTCTGCGAGGGGCCGTTGCTGAAATCCTCCTCGTAGTCGGGGATGATGTACTCCAGCGTGAAGTTCTGGCGCAACGTATCGTTGGCGTGCTGGGAATCGCCGGGATAGTTGATGATGATGGTGAAATCGACCGGCTGGTTGCTCGGGATCACCACACCGGAGGTCAGCACTTTGTCCATGCTGTTGAGAGTGGCGATGGTACCGGTGTTCACCGTGATCGTCTGGTTGAGATTCAGCGAGGTTGACTGGAGCAGAATGGTGGCGGGGGTGCTGGCGAAGTTGAGCGGGTAGCCACCCTTGTTGGTGATCTTCACCGTGATATCGTAGGAGCTCTGCGGACACTCACCGAGTGCGGGGCTCACGATGGAGGTCAGCTCCGCATCATAGTTCGGGATGACGTCGGCGTAGGCACCCATATAGGTCAGATCGGAACGGTTAATGCCACGGATATCCTTTGTAACGGAGGTGTGACGCCAGCACTCCAACCCTGACATCGGATCGGGGAGCAGGCTCTCCAGCTCATTGGCGATGGTGGGCATCACGGAAATGTTGTCCGTCAGCGTGGTGATGGCATTCTGTAACTCGGCGATGGAAGATCTGGCCACCGTCTTGTAGGCCACGACGCCCGAGCCGGAGTAGAAATCGTTGAAAGTACCCGTCGCGGTGGAGCCGGCATTGAAGTACAACGGATAGTCCGTGTTGTCGGAACAGACCGTCTTGTTCATCAATATGTTATTGTATATATATATACCGTTATTGCCCGTCGAGGAATAGAGCGCAGCCGTATTGCTATACGGGGCATCCGACTTCACCAAGACGCTGTTGTTGACAACGTAGATGTCCTTGCTGTTGTTCACCTGGATGGCATAGCTGTTATTGGCCGTCACCGGATAGAATATCACCTCGTTGTTGGCAATATAGCCATCCATATTGACCGGGTTGCTACCGGTTGTATGGGTTGCCTGGCTATTGTTGACATAGATCACGGAGGTACCGTTGCCCACGTGAATCTTGTTGTTGCGGATGAAGAAGTCCTGGAGGGTGGCGTTGGTCAGATAGACGGCATACTCCATCGTGATGACAGAGTCGATGGTGTTGTCGGTAATGTCGAGACCTGTCGGATAGCTGGCGTGGATGCCGGAGAAGTTCTGCGGGTTGCTGGAAGCGACCTGCTTGATGTGGTTGTTGGAGACAACGCCGTTGGTATAGTTCAAGCAGATACCTCTATAGCAAGCAGTAATATCGCAATTGTCCACCACGAGTTGATTTCGTTTGTTGTTGCCGCCGACATAGTAGATACCCACGTTGCCGCTGGGGATCGTACAATTGCGGAAGGTGATGGTATCCAGCACCGCGGTCGGGGAGGCCGTCGAGCGGACCACCGCGCAACTGTTGAAATCGTTCGTGTGGGTATTGCGGGCTTTGATGATACAGTTGTCGAACAGGATGTTACGGCTGCCCGCGCCGCGCACGACCACACCTCTCGAGACGGTTGTGTCGTTGCCCTGGATGGTCAGGTTCCGGAAGACGAAGTCCTTGACGTTCACGAGCGTCACGGCACCGAAGATGTTGGCACCGGCATCGACATTATTGTTCACGAGGATGACGCTGTTGGCATCATCACCCTGGAAGGTGACCGTGTTCACGGAAGACTGTCCGATGTAGTTCTCCGTGAAGTCGAAGCCGGAGTAGGTGCCCGGGCGCAGGTGGAACACGGCAGGACCGCCGAGTCCGCAATAGTCGAGCGCCACCTTGACAGCAGCCAGATCCGGGAAGTCGGGATTCGTGCCGCCCACGGTATAGTGGCCCTGCAGCAGGCTGTCGCAGGCGTACGGCGAAATCCTGATGGTGTCGTTCTGGTGGTAACCGTCCACCTGGCCGTTACGGGTGGTCACGTAAACCGTGACATAGTTGTACCCGTGGGTAGGCGTGAAGGTACCGAGTGCCTGAGACGACGGGATGTCGAAGCAGATGTCGCCGGTCCAGTTGTGGGAGCTCGTATGGGTGACTGTGCCGGCTTCGTTGCGCACCTCGAGGGTGAAGCTACCGGAAATCATCTCGTTATTGCTGGGCGAGTGCGCAGCATCGGCACGGTTGGTGAAGAAGACGCTGATGGGTTGCGGCTGGCCGGTAATCAGACAGTGCGGCATCGTGCTCAGGCTATCGAGACGCACGTCGTTCTGATGGATGTTGGTATAGTTGTGGTGAGCCACCAGGAAGGTGTCGAAACGAGTCTTACTGCCATGTACATCCTCCATGTAGATGTGGTAGTAGATGGTATCCGCATAGCAGACGGCGGGCAGTTCCCACTGGGCGTCGATGGAATGGATGGTGTCGTGTCCGCTGTATGAGTTGGCCGTGGTACGGATATTGCCGGAGAAAGCGTTGGTGTTAGGCACAATAACCGTCGGGCCGCTGTTAATCTCATAGCTGAACACAACAGAGTTGAGATTCACCGTGTCATTGTCGGTGAGCTTGCACTTGATGGTGAAGGGTCCAAGCTGGTTCACGAAAGAGTTGTTCGTGTTATAGTAGAACGGTGACTGCATCAGGATGCGCGGCGGGATAAGCTCGCAGTTGGAGAGCTTGAAGGCCATATTGTCGATGAACCAGCCCGCGCATGCTTCTGTACCTGAGGTGGGTGGGGAAGCCTTGTTCACACGGAACTGCAGACGGAAGTGGGTGGGGTTGGCGGCGCCCGACCCCACGAAGATGAAATAGGTGAGGTCCAGCATCTCATGGTGCCACCACGTGTTGTTCGGCTGCACGGTTATGCTGTTCGAGACCCAATTGGAGTAGGCATTGTGGCTGAACGCACCGCCGGTGATGGTCGTTGACCCCATGGCATCGCCATAATAGTACAACGGACCGCTGTTGTTACTGGTAAAGTTGACCTGCTTCCATTGTCCCCAGTTGTAGTTGCCGTCCGCATCAAATCCCTGGGCCACTTGATAATAGATGGTTGCCGGGTCCAGATTGTGGATCTTGCAGATATGGTCGAAATTGAAGTAAATCTTGTTGACGGGGAAACTGGTGGTCGTCAACGGGATGGGGGCCGTGGTGGCCTGAGAGTTACCGCTTGCCGCATACACCGGCGTGCGGTAAGAATTGGGCGACGATTTGTAAAGTTCGTACGTCGGCGTCCAGTCCGGATAGGTAATACCGGTACCCACCACACGCCAGTCACCTATCGGGGCGCCGTGTTGCGGGGTGCCGGGAGAGTTGAGCGTGACGGAGTCGCCATCGAAATTCTCAAAGTAGATGGTCAACGTGTCCATCGGCTGCGCCAACAGGAACAGAGGAGCCATCACTGTCATCAGAATGAATAACGCTTTCTTCATATTCTTAATTTTTTATCTTATCTTCTATACTATTATTAGTCAATTACTTGCAATACAAATCCATTCCAAACGGAATGCTTTCCTCTCATTTTCGAGATGGGCAAAGTGTGCTTTATAAACCTACTTTACACAAATCTACAAATAAGGGGGCAAAGATATAAAAAAAAATGGAATCTTCGGCGAAAAAAAAACTTTTTTCAACCGCGCAAAATTTCCTCGCATTCCGCGACAGTGGTGGCGGACATCAGCTTGATTTTGCGGGGCTTGAAGTTGAAGACGCCGCGGAAGTATCCGGAGTACATGGTGCGCATTTCCAATACAGCGACGCGTTCGCCCTTGTCGTGCACGTTCTCGCGCAGATGCCGCATCACCAGATCGACACGTTCTTCGTAGGTCGGTTCCGGACAGGGCGTACCATTCCGCAACGCCTTGATTTGCTGAAAAATCCAGGGATTTCCGATGGCAGCGCGCCCCACCATGACCGCGTCCACGCCGTAACGTTCGCGATAGGCCAGGGCTCTTTCCGCTGTGTCGATGTCGCCGTTGCCGATGACCGGGATCGTCATCCTCGGGTTGGCCTTCACTGCACCGATGAGGCTCCAGTCGGCCTCTCCGCCGTACTGTTGCGCCCTCGTGCGCCCATGTATGGCGATGGCTTGGATGCCAACATCCTGCAACCGTTCCGCGATCTCCACGATAGGTTTGTCGGCACTCTCCCACCCCAGGCGGGTTTTGACCGTCACGGGCAGGTCCACCGCCTTGACCACAGCCTCGGTGAGGCGCACCATCTTGGGGATGTCCTGCAGGATGGCCGCGCCCGCGCCCTTGCTCACGATTTTCTTCACCGGGCAGCCCCAGTTGATGTCGATAAAATCAGGGGTTTGCGCTGCCGCGAGCCGGGCAGCTGCCGTCAGGGCCTCCTCCGTGCCGCCGAAAATCTGCACCCCGAAGGGCCGCTCGGCATCCGTGAAGGCCATCTTCCGGAAACTCTTCTCCACCTCCCGCGAGAGGGCATCGGAGGAGATGAACTCGGAGACCACAATGTCCGCTCCGTACTCCTTGCAGATACGCCGGAAGGCCCCGTCCGTCACACCCTCCATCGGGGCGAGATAGACCGGAAAGTCAAAACGCGCCAAAAGTTCTTTTATCGTCATCATTTTTCGGACGGCAAAAATAAATTTTTTATCTTTGCGCCCTTGAATTTCGGACGAATAAATCAAACCTTAAAATTCAAACAATATGAAGAAATTTTTCGCTTTGTTAGTGTTAGTCAGCGCATTGTGTTCTATTTCTGCGCAGAGAGTAAACGAAACGGTCACCATGTTCGGCAAAGAACAAATCACCGGCTTCACCATCAATGTGGACAATGCTCCGGCAAACATCGTCGCCGACGCCCTTGCCGACAAGTTCCAAAACCAGTACTACATGAAAGGAACGGCCAAGAAAGGCTACCACGTGTATGAGAACCAGCCCTGCAGCGCTTTCGGCGAGTCCAGCTACGACATCTACTTCACCACCGTCACCGTCGGGAAGAAAAAAGACCAGACCACGCAACTGACCCTCGTGGTCTCCAACGGCAACATGAACTGCATCACTTTCGCCAACGACCCCCGCACCTCGCGCAACATCGTCACCTTCCTCGAAAACTTCCCCGCCGATGTGGAGGCCTACAAAGTCAAACTCCGCATCGCGGAACTCAAAAATGAAGTGGCCAAACTCAAAAAGGACCGCGCCGCCATGGAGAAAGACCGCGTGAAAGTCAACGACAAAATCGGCAGCACCAATGACGAACTCAAAAGAAACACGGACAGAATCGAAAAGCTGACCGCTGAGATCGAGAAGAATCAGGCAGAGTTCAACCAAACCCATAACCCCGCCCTCGGAGAAGCCATCTCCAAAAGCGTCAAAGAGAAACAGTCCTTGCAGAAGACCCAGGACAGCAAGCAGAAAACACTGCTCGGTCTGAACAACGACATCGTGAAACTGAACAAAAAGCTGGAAGAGAACGCCAAAACCATCGAGGCCAAGGAGGCTGAGCTGAAACAACTCGAACAACAGCAACAAAAATAAATCCCAATCATACCAGCGACATTATGGCACGCATCATAGACGGGAAGCAGATTTCCGAGGACATCAAAACGGAAATCGCGATAAAAGTCAAGGAATTGTTGGACAAAGGATTGCGGGCGCCGCACCTCGCCGTGGTCATTGCCGGTGACGACGGTGCTGCGCTCAGCTATGTCAGCAGCATCGAAAAGCAGTGCAAGGGCGTCGGGTTCATCTCGTCGGTTTACCACCTCTCGGCCAACACCACCGAGGAGGAATTCCTCGCCACTATCGATTTCATCAACCAAGACGACGAGATCGACGGATACATCATCCAGATGCCGCTACCCAAGCAGGTCTCCATCGACAAGGTGACCGCGCATGTGAGCCCCGCGAAGGACATGGACTGCTT
>Ga0247611_10007996_pt1 | contig 13141 bp, 13 predicted proteins | sample 177DNAGHGhighgp2_FD_192422 | JGI IMG/M metagenome (GOLD analysis project Ga0247611, IMG submission 192422) | Sheep rumen microbial communities from Palmerston North, Manawatu-Wanganui, New Zealand - 1770 DNA GHGhigh gp2 | ecosystem: Host-associated > Mammals > Digestive system > Stomach > Rumen... | reverse complement strand
CTTTTAAGGGTGTGTAGGTATTGAAGGCAGTTGGCCGACTAAAAAAGGCTCCATGTGGAGCCGGCCAGTAATATACCCTTTTAGGGTTTCTTAAAAACCACTAGTTGAACTAGTGGATTTTTATTTATCAGAAGAACTCTTTTATTAGACAAAAGAACACTTTTATTATATAATTATATTGATACTTTATAGGAGGAAATATGAGTATATTAAGAGAAAGAAGAAAACTAAATCGAATATTAAGAAGAGCAAATACTATTTTTTTGATGGCTCATAAAAATTTAGATTTAGATGCTTTAGGAAGTTCTATAGGAATGTATCAAATATTAAAAAAAAGAAGAAAAAAGTGTTATATAATAATTGATGATGAGAATAATGAACGTGGTGTAGAAAAAGTTTTAAGAGAATTAGATGGATGCATAAATATAATAAGATCTGAAGAAATAGAAGAAAAAAAGAATCATAAAAATAATAAAAATTTATTAATAGTATTAGATACAAATAAGTCTGACCTAGTTCAAAGTAAAGATGCATTAAAGAAAATTGAACAAAAATTAGTTATTGATCATCACGAATTAGGAAAAACAACTATAAAAGACGCTACTATTATTGATGATTGTAAAGTATCAAGCACCTGTGAAATGATTACAAGCTTAATTGAGTACTATGATGTAGAAATTGATTCATATTATGCAACAATAATATTATCTGGAATTGTATTAGATACAAATAACTATACACTAAATACTACTGCAGAAACCTATTATTCATCATATTATCTAGCTTCACTAGGAGCTAGTGCAAAAAAAGTTCAATATCTACTAAAACAAGATATTGAGGATTACACTGAAAGGCAAAAACTATTATCAGGAATAGAAACAATAAACAAGCAAATTGCTTTTACTAAAGCAAGTCAATATACCATATACCGGAGAGAAGACTTAGCCAAAGTTGCCGATACATTATTATTTTTTAATAACATAGAAGCATCATTTGTTATAGGAAAAATTGGAAAGGATACGATTGGATTAAGTGCAAGAAGTTTAGGAAACTATAATATTTTAAAAATAGTAGAAAAATTAGGCGGTGGAGGAGATGCTACTGGTGGAGCAGCAAAATTTGAAAAAACTACTATTAGTAAAGTAGAGCAAGAACTAAAAAAACTTTTAAAAGAAGGAGAATAACATGGAAGTAATTTTTATCAAGGATTTAAAAAATCAAGGTAAAAAGGGGCAAATAAAAGAAGTAAAAGATGGTTATGCAGAAAACTATTTAATTAAAAATGGATATGCAGTAAAAAAAAATAAAGAGAATGTTTTAAAACTAAATCATGAAATTGCTAAAAAAGAAAAAGAAACAGAAGAAAAAATAAAAGAGGCAGAATTAATAAAAGAAAAATTATCAAAAGAAACTTTAGAATTTAAGGTAAAAACAGGAAATGATGATAAAGTTTTTGGAAGTATTAGTATAAAGCAAATAAAGGAAGAGTTAATAAAAAAAGGATATAAAATTGAAAAAAGTATGATTAGCATTAATAATACTATCGATTCATTAGGATTTCATAACATTGATATTAATCTATATCCAAATATAACAGTAGTTGTTAAAGTACATGTTATAAAATAGAGGTGAAAAAATGGCAGGACGAGTATTACCAAATAACACAGAAGCTGAACAATCTGTATTAGGAGCATGTTTTTTATCAAAATATGCTCTACAAAAAGCGACTGAAAATTTGTCTCCAGATTCGTTTTATACGGAAAAAAATGGGAAAATATTTGCATCTATGATTAGTTTAATGGAAGAAAAAATTCCAATTGATATAACGACAATTACGAGTGACTTAAATAAAAAAAATGAACTAAACGAAGTAGGAGGATTAGAGTATCTAACAGAACTTATTAATTATGTACCTACTGCGAGCAATATTGACTATTATATAAAAAATGTAGAAGAATCCTATATATTAAGAAACTTAATACAAACAGCAGAAGATATAGCTCAGGAAGGTTACAGAACAGATGAAACCGTAAATGAAATATTAGATAATTCAGAAAAGAAAATATTAAATATTGTAAAAAACAGAAAATCCAGCGAATTTCGATCAATAAAAGATGTGTTAATCAAGACACAATCAGATTTAGAAAGACTATCAGAAAATAAAGGAGAAATAACTGGACTTGCCACAGGTTGGTATGATTTTGATCATTTAACAACTGGACTTCATCCTAATGAATTCATAATTATAGCAGCAAGACCGGCTATGGGTAAAACAGCATTTGCCCTAAATTTAGCAACACATGTTGCTATGGAACAAGATAAATCAGTAGCATTATTTAATCTAGAAATGAGTGCTGAACAATTAGCAATGCGAATATTATCATCACTTGGGCAATTAGAAGGATTTAAGCTAAGAACTGGTAATTTAATGAATCAAGATTGGAAAAGAATAAATGAAGCAGTATCTCAATTGTCAAATACCAATTTAGTTATTGATGATACTCCAGGGATAACTATAGGAGAAATAAGAGCCAAATGTAGAAGACTAGCAAGCAGTGAAAAAGGACTCGCGCTAGTAGTAATAGACTACTTACAACTAATATCAGGAGGAAGAAATTATGGCTCTAATAGACAACAAGAAGTTTCAGATATTTCCAGAAGCTTAAAAACTCTTGCAATGGAACTAGGTGTTCCTGTAATCGCATTATCTCAATTATCTCGTGGAGTAGAAGCAAGAGAAGATAAAAGACCTCTAATGAGTGATTTAAGAGAATCAGGTTCAATAGAACAAGATGCAGATATTGTAATGTTTCTATATAGAGATGATTATTATAATAAAGAAGCTAGAACAGAGGATAATACAAGCATTAGTGAATTAATAATAGGAAAACATCGTAATGGACCAACTAAAACTATAGAGCTATTATTCAAAAAAAATACATCAACATTTGTTAATTTAAGAAAAGAATATAATAAGGAGGAAAAAACTAATGCTTAAGAATAAAATAATACTAGTATTATTACTTTTTATTTCATTTTTTACTAATACAGGATTTACAAATGTTTCTCAAAAACCAAGAACAATATACAAAGTTTATTTAAAAGGAAAAGTACTAGGAAATATAAAATCAAAAGAATCATTTGAAAAATATATTGATACCAAGCAAAATGAAATCAAAAAGAAATATCAAGTTAATAAAGTATATGTTCCAGAAGATCTTGATATTGTAAAAGAAATTACATTTGAGAATAATATCAAAACAAATGAAGAAATTTATAAAAAAATAAAAGATACATCACCATTCACTATTAATGGTTATGCAATAAAAATAAAAGATAATGAAACAAAAGATGATAACGAAAAAAAAGTTAAGTATCAAACAATATATGTTTTAAAAAAAGATATTTTTACAGAATCTATAGAAAAAACAGTAAAATCATTTATTTCCCCAGAAGAATACGAAAATTATGCTAATGATACCCAAAAAGAAATTCAAGACACTGGAAAAATAATTGAAAATATTTATATTAAAAACAAAATTACTATTAAAAAAGATAAAATACCTATCAATAAAGTAATATATCAAAGTGTAGATGAATTAAGTAAATACTTATTGTTTGGTACAGTAGAACCTCAAGCAACATATACAATTCAAGATGGAGATACCATAAGTGATGTAGCTTTTAATAACAAAATATCTGTAGAAGAATTTTTAATAGCTAACCCTGATTTACAGGATGAAAACAGTTTATTATCACCTGGACAAGTAGTAACATTAGGAATTTTGAAGCCGCAGTTTAGTCTTATAGAAGAAGACCATGTAGTATTTAGGGAAGAAAAAAATTTTACTACTGAGACCAGATATGATAATGATAAGTTAGTAGGGTATGAAGAGGTAATACAAGCAGGAATAAAAGGAGAAAATAAAGTTACTCAAAAAATTCAAAAAGTAAATGGAGAAATAGTAAATACTGTATCAACTGCCACCGAAATTATTAAAGAACCTGTAACAGAAATAATAGTAAAAGGTGGAAAGCAAGAAAGCTATTCAAGATATTATGGAAATGGATACGGAACTGTAGTAGCAACAAAAGGTCAATGGGGTTGGCCAGCTTCTTGTTCCACGGTATCATCTGGATTTGGATGGAGATGGGGAGTATTACATGATGGAACAGATATTGCTGGATGTGGATATGGTTCAAATATTTTTGCAGCTCAATCAGGAACAGTAGCTGTATCTTCATCAAAAGCTGATAATGGACAATACATAGTTATAGATCATCATAATGGATACTATACAATGTATGCCCATTTATGTGTAGGCTGTAGATACGTAAAAGAGGGAGATTATGTTGAAAAAGGACAAGTAATAGGTGGAATGGGACAAACAGGAGCAGCAACAGGAGTACATTTACACTTTGCAATATGGAAAGGATATCCATATCGCGGAGGCGTTGCATTAAATGCAATGAATTTCTACTAATATGAAATTTAAAACAATTGCAAGTGGTTCAAAAGGAAATTGTACGATAGTATTATGCAATGAAACAAATATAATTATAGATATGGGAATTTCTTTTTTAACTTTAAAAAAAAGTATAGAAGATAATTCCCTTTCTTTTGAAAATTTTTCAGCAATTTTCATAACTCACTGTCATAAAGATCACATAAAAGGTTTATCCTCATTAATAAAAAAGACAAAATTAAATGTATATATTCCAAAAGAAATGTATGAAAGTATAAAAGAATACGTTCCTTATCAACGATGCATATTTATAGGTGATGAATTTATAATAAATGATGTAAAAGTAGAATTAATTCATACATCTCATGATGCTCCATCTTCAGTAGGATATATAATTGAACAAAATGAAAAAAGTTTAGTTTATATTACAGATACAGGTTATATTAATAGAAAATATTTAAACAAAATGATAGGAAAAGATGCTTATATAATAGAAAGTAATCATGACGAAATAATGTTAATGGATGGGCCATACCCAAGGTTTTTAAAAGAAAGAGTAATTAGTGATAAAGGACATTTATCAAACAATACAACTGCAAAATACTTAAAAAAAATAATTGGTTACAATACCAATCATATTGTATTAGCTCATCTCAGTGAGAAAAATAATACCGAGGAAAAAGCTATAGAAGCTATGAAAAATGAAGGATTAGATAAAATAAATATAACAATTGCTAAACAATATGAAGAAAGTGAATTAATAGAGGTTTGATATCAAAATGATTAAAATAATAACAGTTGGAACAATAAAAGAAAAATACTTAAAAGAAGCCATAGAAGAATATAAAAAAAGAATAAGAAAATATACTAATCTAGAAATAATAGAAGTAAAAGATGAAGGACTAGTAGAAACATCAAAAGCCAAAAAATTGGAAGCTGAAAAGATAAAAAACCATATAAATGAAAGAGATTACATAATAACATTAGAAATTGAAGGAAGAGAGTATAATTCAGTAGAATTAGCAGAAAAACTAAGAAATATCCAAAATGAAAATAGTAATATTACTTTTATTATAGGTGGAAGTTATGGGATAGATGATTCAATAAAAATAAAAGCAAGAATGCATCTTTCATTTTCAAAACTCACTTTTCCTCATCAATTATTTAGAGTATTGTTATTAGAACAAATATATCGTTCATTTAAAATTAATAATAATGAAAAATATCATAAATAGAGGAGATTAAAAAATGATAGGCAATAAATGGGATATAGTATTAAAAGATGAAATGCAAAAAGAGTATTTTTCTAAACTAATGGAATTTATAAAGAAAGAATATAAGTCAAAAACAATTTATCCAAAAGAAAATGAAGTGTTTAATGCGTTTAGATATACAGATTTTGAAAATGTAAAAGTAGTAATATTAGGACAAGATCCATATCATGGACCTAATCAAGCGGAAGGTTTATCATTTTCAGTTAGTGATAAGGTAATAAAACCCCCATCATTAAAAAACATTTTTAAGGAACTAGAAAGTGATATGTCAATACCATTTCCAGAACATAACTCTCTTAAACCATGGGCAAAACAAGGTGTACTTCTATTAAATTCGGTTCTTACAGTAGAAGAACACAAACCAACATCACATAAAGGAATGGGCTGGGAAACTTTTACAGATAGCATAATAAGAACAATTAATGAAAAAGAAAATCCTGTTGTTTTCATACTTTGGGGAGCATACGCTAGAGAGAAAAAGAATCTTATAACAAATCCAAAACATTTAATTATTGAGTCTGCGCACCCATCACCTTTCTCAGCAAGAAATGGTTTCTTTGGGAGTAAACCATTTTCAAAAACAAATGAATTTTTGAAAAAAAATAATATTCAAGAAATCGATTGGAGAATAGAATGATAAAAAATATTAATAAACTGAGAGATTACTATTTAATTTTTTGTTTTTATTCACTAATAGGATGGATTTATGAAGTATTATGGATGAGATTTATAGTTCCACCATATAGATGGATAAATAGGGGTGTTTTGATTGGACCATTTTTACCAATATATGGTATTGGTATGCTGATACTTTGGATTCTATTAAAAAAGATAAAAAGTAAAAAGCATTTAGCAAGTAATAAATTATATTTGTTTATATCTATTATTGTAATTACAACATTTCTATTTATTACTGTAGTAGAATACAGTACTCCTAAAATATTCCATGTTGATATATTTTTAAAAAAATATGGCTTATTATTAATTATTTGTAATCTTATAGTTTTAGGAATAGCATATCAAATTACTAAAAAAAATAAAAAAATAAGAACTACTGATGTAACCTGGATAATTATTTTTTTATTAATATGGATTATTACCACATTAATAGAATATGTATCTCATTATATGATAGAAACTTATAGTAATAAATTATTATGGGATTATACTAAAGATTTTTTAAATATCAATAGAAGAGTTAATTGGGATGCTTCACGAAATTTTGCAATAGGTGGAACCTTATTATTATATTTTATTCAACCTATTCTAGATAAGTATGTAATAAATAATAAAAATATAATTAAAAATATAATTACTATAATAATTGTTATACCTACGTTATTAGATTTTATTTTTCATGTTTTATTAAAAATAGTTTAATTCACAAAAACTGTGAATTAAACTATTATTTTTTTTTAATCCACAAATATTGTGGATAGATTATTAAAAGCTATGGCCTCCACCGCCACCAGAGCTTCCACCGCCTCCACCGCCAGAACTGCCTCCACCAGAACTATCAGAAACAGGACTATAAACTCTATGACTTCCTGTTTTATCAGCATGAACATTTCCAATATTGAATGAAATATCACTATTACGTGAAATGTCATTAACAGAAGCTTTACTGTTTTTTGATTTTGATAATATGTATAAAAAACTTATCAAGAAAGAAAGAGTTAATGCAATAAATATATTACTAGTATATCGCATAGGCTCAGCAATTTTTCTACCTTCCAAAAGACTTAACATTTGTTGAAAGGATAATTCTGCACATGAATAATAATCTTCTTTTGAGGCAAATTTATAACTATTATCAGTAATAGAATAGGCTTTCGAACTGGTAATTACATTATAATTGTCCCCATCAGAAAAAATATATATTTCTCGATTAGACATATCAATAACAAATATAGAACCGCTAGCAGTATTAAAATGACTATGATAATATTCTCTAGAAAAATAATCTGTACTAATTGAATTATTATTGGTAGAAACAAAAGCAACATTACCATATTTTGTTAAAGAAATCATAATATCAAGTAGTTTTTTTTCTTCATTTTCATTTAAAAGATCAGCTTCATCATCTATAAAAGCTTGATAATTAGTTGAATTATTATTATAAATTTTATTTTCAGTTATTTGAGTATTCTCATTTTCTTCGCTAGATGAAACACTCGGTTCAACATCTAAAGCCAAACAAGAAAAAGGAATAAGTAATAATATAAAAAGAAAAATAACTATTTTTTTATTCATTATCATCACCACCTCTTTTTTCTAACTGTGGAATTGGTCTAGAAACGGACAAATTGTAAGCTATTATCAAATCTTTAAAAGACCACAATATGAATATAATACCAATAATTGAACTACCATAATAATAGTAATCTTCAACAGGAGCAGTAAAAATAACAAACAAAGATAATAAAACAGGTATTAAAAATTTAATAATATAAGATACTTTTATAATATTTTTAGATTTATTTTTATTTGTTTTTTTATTAAAAACACCTTTATCATTAAAATGATTATCTTTTTTCTTTAATTTATCAAGTTCAAAAAAATAAATTATAAATGCAATAACAGACATAATAATAGTAAAAATATTTATATGAACAGGTAAAATCACAGGTAAAGAATTTAATATAAAGAAAATTGGTATTGCCAAAACAAAGGAAAAAATTATATATCTTATGAAATCAATAGGTATATCTGCAGCTACTTTTCCTGTTTGTCCATTTATTACTGCATAATGAATATGTTCCTTATCCTTATCCATTATAGAAACAAAGTAAACTGGAAATAATCCAACTTTTTTCTCTTTTATCTGAAAAGGAACAGTTGGATGACTACAAGAATATTTAGAAAAAATAGAATTCTTTTTTAGAAAACGACTTGAGTCATCCATAGCTATCTTTTTAGCATCATTTAAATATGTATCAATTTCAACATCTTTAGAATCTGCATAAAATCCAGGTAAATAATTTGTATTAAATTCTTCTGCTTCCTTATAATTAAATGGGATAGACATACTATAATCATCATAAAACTTAGATAATAAATCATAAGATATTCCATTATATGATGCATCAACATCTGCATGAATTGTGTAATCATCATAATATACATAATCACCACTTCTATGATTATACTTTTGTCCTTTATTAGTACAATCACCATGATGTTCAAAGAAATAAATCCCGTAAGGCATATAAATTCCTCGGAATTTATTAATAATAATATCTGATTTCATATAACTTGGACAAAAAAGAAATCTAGATATTTTTTTCTTATAATTGCTAATACATTGTTCCTTTGTTTTAGAAAAAGGAATTATAAAATCAGGAGCAGTTTGTTCCATCATTTTTTCTTCAATCATATTTTGTGAACCACAATAACTACAAAATGTAACTGAAGTCTCATCAAAAGTAAGTAAAGTAGCTCCACACTGAGTACAAGAAAAAGCCTTGCCTTCCAAAGTCTTTTCTTTTTTTGCTTTTTTTGTTTCTTCTTTTAACTCTTTAGGATCAAAATCAGATCCACAATAATCGCAATGTACACTTTTGCTTTTTGGATTAAATTGTATTTCAGCTCCGCAATGTGGACATTTACTCATAATTATTATCCTCCTTTAAATGTTGAGCTTGTAAAGCTGTAATAGCTACAACCCCAACAATATCATCTGCACTACATCCCCTACTTAAATCATTTACAGGAGAAGCAATCCCCTGAGTTATAGGACCATAAGCTTCTGCTTTAGCAAGTCTTTGTACAAGCTTATAGCCAATATTTCCCGCATCTAAATCTGGAAATATCAAAACATTAGCATGACCTGCAACCTCACTATTTGGAGCTTTTAGTTTAGCTACACTAGGCACAATAGCAGCATCAAGTTGCAATTCTCCATCAACAAGAACTTCAGGGAATCTATTTTTTACTAAATTTGTTGCTTCAACAACTTTATCAACATCAATATGTTTAGCACTTCCTAAAGTTGAATGAGATAACATAGCAACCTTTGCTTTGGCTTCAACTAATAATTCAAAACTATTTGCACTACTATATGCAATTGTAGAAAGTTTTAAAGGATCAGGATTTTGTTCTAAACCACTATCTGCAAATAGAAAAATACCATTTTCTCCATATTCACAATCTGGAACAATCATTAAAAAAAATGCAGAAACTAAATCAACATTTTCTGCGGTTTTAATAATTTGCAAAGCAGGTCTAAGAGTATTAGAAGTTGAATGACATGCTCCTGATACAATACCATCGGCCTTTCCCATTTTAACAAGCATACAGGCATAATACATATAATCAGAAAGAATAGTTTTCTTTGCTTCTTCATATGTCATACCTTTAGATTTTCTTAACTCCACAAATTCATTAATTAAAATTTCAGTATCATTTGAAGTAAATGGATTAATAATAGTTGCTCTCTTTATATCATATTTTTTAGAATAACGATTTATTTCTTCATCTTTTCCAATTAAAATAATATCAGCAATATCTTCTCTTAAAATCTTTTCAGTTGCAATAAATATTCTTTCATCCATAACTTCAGGTAGAATTATAGTCTTTTTATTACTTTTTGCTCTTTTTTTAATATTTTCTATAAAACTCATAAATATTAACCTCTATTCATTATTTAATATTTCAAATATTTCTCTTCTTTCATTATTATAAAATTCCAATTTTTTGTATCGCTTAACCAAAGCAATAAACGATGATGGAAAAGAAACAACTAATTGATTAAACTCAACAACAGTATCATTATAAAATTTAATTGAACCAACTATATTTTCCTCATTAGTATTAAGTTTTTCTAATAAATTTACTAAAGATTCACTTTTTAGTAATTTTTCATTTTCATCCATAATTTTAAATAATTCATTATAATTTCTTTTTAAAATATCATGTAACTCAAAATTATTAAATTCTTTATTAATTTCATCAAGATTAGATAAATAATTGTCTTTTTTTAATTCTTTTTTTAAAATAGGTTTTACCCTTTCTAATAATTCTTGTTTCCTTTGCAGATATAAAGAAATATCTTCTTCTGCTTTATCTATTTTGATAATAACTAATTGAAATTTATTATAGAATATAGTTAATACAAATAATATAAAAGATATAATAACAATAACAAGTATAATAATTTCTAACATAATCCTTCTCCATTCTAAACAAATTATAACAAAATAATAATTGAAATACAATAAATAGTAAAATAAAAAGAATCATATTTCTATGATTCATCACTTTCAAATATTTCATCAAATGTAGGATCAGTTGCTTGAGGTTCTGTCCCTTTTAAAAAATATACTAACTTTGTATTTTTACTACTATCTTGTAAAGGTTTTCCAGAAATAGGTTCCACAAGAACTCCAACGACATTTTTTGGTTTTTCATACCATCCATCATCATTAGGATTAATACTATCTTCAATTTTTTCAACAGTATTATACCAAATGTTCTGAGCATATTTATAATCTTTTGTAGTAAGAGAATCATTATTATCATAACCAACCCAAACCGAACATAGAATGTTATTATTGAAACCAATATTCCAATTGTCTGAATTTGTAGTTCCACTCTTTAAAGCGTATTTATGTTTTAATTTAGAAGATAAACTGATTGCTGTAGGATAATTATAATCAATATATAGAGGATCATATGTTGCTGTTAAAAGATTGTTTAAAATATAAACTAAACTGCTATTTAAGACTAATTCAGGTGTATATTCCTTTTCATATAAAATATTATTATTTCCATCCATAATTTTTGTAATAAAATGAGGGGTAACTTTATAACCTAAATTTGCAAAGGCCGAATAGCCAGCTGACATATTTAAAATATTTATTTCGTTTGTTCCAAGAGGTAAAGAAGGAATACTTTCTAAATTTTCAGGAATGCCAACTCTTTTAGCAATTTGTATCAAGGCATCATACCCTAAAAACATATGTGTTTTAATTGCATAAATATTTTCGCTATATGCAATAGCAGTTGCCATTGAAATAGGTTTATTACCATATTTATTATTATAATTATTAGGAGCATAAGTTTTATTATCATGAGTTGGAAATGTAGTTGGTTCACTTAAAAATGCTGAACTTGCAGTAAAACCATTCTCTAAAGCTGCATAATATAAATATGGTTTCATTGTTGAACCAACTTGTCTAGAAGATGAAATGGCACGATTGTAAGAAGACTGATTGTAATCCTTTCCACCAACAAGGGCATAAATTCCACCTGTTTTTGGGTTCATTACAACACTTGCAGTTTGCAAATCAGTATTAGTATTAAATGCTTCTTTTACATTTTCCTCTAATATTTTTTGCATAGAATAATCCAAAGTAGTATATATTTTTAATCCATTAATATCTGAGTAGTTTTTTGGAATCATGTCTAATTTATTTAATTCTTCCAATACAGCATCCTGAAAGTAATGGATACTACTTAAGTCTTCCGAAGTATCTTTTCCAATTAGATTAACTTCAGAATTAAATGCCTCTTCTTCTTCTTTTTCAGTAATAATATTATTATTTTTTAAATTTTCTAAAACCAAGAATTGTCTTTTTTTTGCAGCTTGAAAATCAATTAATGGTGAATACCTACTTGGAGCTTTTGGGATTGCCGCTAACAAAGATGCCTCAGCTAAGGATAAGTCTTTAGCATTTTTTCCAAAATAGTATTTACTAGCATTTTCAATTCCATATTTTCCATGTCCATAGTTAATAGTATTTAAATATCCTTCTAGTATTTCTTTTTTACTATAATTTGCCTCAATTCTAATAGTATATAATGCTTCATCCCATTTTCTTTTCAATGTTTTATCAAAGTCTAAAAATAAATTTTTTGCATATTGTTGAGTAATTGTGGATGCACCTTGTACCATCTTTTTTCTTTTAAAATTTGTAATAAAAGCCTTACCAATTCTAAGAAAATCAAATCCAAAGTGATTATAAAAATATTTATCTTCAGTATATATAGTAGATTGAATTAGGTAAGGACTAATTTCATCAAAAGAAACCCACTCCTTTTCTTCACTACCTTTAAAAAAAACATTATCATTTTTATCGTATAACATAATATTATTTGCACTATTTATTAAAATCTTTGGAGATAATTTTGCATATAAATAAAAAGCTAAACCAACTAATATAGAAAAGCCAAATATAATTATTATTAAACGAACAATAAATTTTAAATATTTCAAAAACCATCACCATTTTTAGTATGAATAATAACATAAAAAATATGTATAAAAATAATAATATGTTTATCTAAGTTTTGTCAAATACATAATTTTATGATATTATAATCACGACAAAAAGAACTGAGTTTCCTCAATTTTTTAAATTTTGGATTTAAGATCTATTTGTTTATGTATGTGCAATCTGA
>Ga0247611_10007995_pt1 | contig 13142 bp, 12 predicted proteins | sample 177DNAGHGhighgp2_FD_192422 | JGI IMG/M metagenome (GOLD analysis project Ga0247611, IMG submission 192422) | Sheep rumen microbial communities from Palmerston North, Manawatu-Wanganui, New Zealand - 1770 DNA GHGhigh gp2 | ecosystem: Host-associated > Mammals > Digestive system > Stomach > Rumen... | reverse complement strand
TGGAAAAGATGAGCCTATTCCAGATGGTTGGACACTAGGTGGTAAAAAGAGAGGATAACTTATGAAAATAAGTCTGTTTGAACAGAACTCTACTCAGTATACTGTTAAAGAGATTGCTACTATTATCAAGAATCAATTAGGATTTGGTAGTAAGATTTATCCCGGTGAGAAACATATAGTAATTTTAGAGATAGTCTTAGATGCTTTGCAGGATATTAGTGTTAAAATCTGGTTTAATGTTTTATCTGATGAAGACCAGGCTGTTGAAGATTTTGCAGATAAAGAGATTGTTTCTATAGAATCATTTCTTTTATTCTTAACAGGGAAAGTCGATGTAACAGATACTGATATAGGCCTTTTAGCAGTTTCATCAGCACTGGAAAGTGCTCAACAGATTCTTAAAATTTTACAGGACGCTGGTATTTCAAACGTATTAACATAACATGTTAGAGTTAAGAATATATAATGATGAGTTAAAACAAGTTAATGCAGCTTCGTTTTGCCTTAGACTTCTGAGAATTATCAGAGCAGAAATATTTTTGAAAGCTAATAGACAAAAGTACAAAGTACGGGAACCGATTATATTGTCTATAGATTTTATTAAGTGGAATTCTACTCCTCCTAAGACAATAGATTTATTTTATTATATAGCTGACTGTCTAGTATTAGAAAAAACAGACTATGGTTATATAATAAAAGTAAACGATAAACGAATAATTCCCGGAAGTACAACTCTAATAAAAGATTTAGTAAGATTACTAGAATATGGTTGTGCACTATTTCCCCCTTATCCTTTAATCAGAGATATTTTATCGTCAGTTAATTTATATATTAGATAATCAGAGGTTAAAATGATAGTTAAGTTAATAGAAGAGAATAATAATATGATAACCCTGAAACCTGCTGGAGACAGCGATAAGGCTTCTGGAGACAAATATAAGATTCTTAAAGATAATAAAAAGAGTATATACGGGGAAACTGTTTATCGTATCCAAGCTCTTAAAGATTTTACATGTCAAGGAAGAGAAGTCGCAAAAGATAGCATCGGAGGCTATGTTGCTTCTGAAGACAACTTGTCTCAGTCAGGTACATGCTGGATTTTTGATGAAGCAGCAGTCTTTGATGGTTCTGTAGTAAAAGACGATGCTAAAGTAGCAGGCTTTGCAACACTGATTTATGGTGATTCACGTATTGAAAATTCTGCAGTAATTGAAAGTGGTACGATATACCACTGTAACGTAAAAGATAAAGCAGCAGTTTTACGGAAATGTACTGAGAATGACCTTAGAAATGGTAATAATGACGATTCTTACATAACTGTTATTATGCATGAAGAGAACATATTACTAGGTTCAGGAAGGTCTACTCAACCCAATATTATAGATTCTATAATAGGAGGAAACAGTAAAGTCTGTGCTACAGCTTCTTTAGACAGATGTACTGTTGTCGACAGTGCAGTTATTTATGGCGGTCACATAACAGATAGTGAAGTACGTGGTAATGCTATTTTAATAACAGTCTTAGGTATGAACGACTGCACTGTGAATAATAATTGCATTATTGCAGCTGGTATACATAAGAATACAGTGTTCCCGGAAGGAACAGTAAATATTAAAGATAAAATAGTAAATATTAAAAATAAAGAGGTGTAATATGAATATTACAGAAAGTATCTTTTTCACAGAATCAGATTCTCCAAATAAAAAGTACAGATTAGATGATAAGCAGTTTAACGCAGATGGACGTGAACTTTATCAAATAGTCGCTATTAAGGACTTTGAATGCCAGGGAAGACAGATTAAGTCAGGAGACGCTGGTGGTCTTGTTAGTAACGATGAAAATCTCGCATGGGATGACAATAGCTGGATTTTCGACAATGCAGTTGTCTGTGACTCCGCAAGAGTCTATGGTGATGCTATGGTTGCTGGAGATGCAATAGTTTCTGGTGGAGCTATCGTAGCAGATAGTGCACGAGTTTATGATGAAGCTGACATTACAGGACTTGCAGAAATCTATGGAAATGCAAAAGTCTTTGGTAATGCAAGAGTAGATAGTGATTCATTTGTTCATGGAAATGCAGAAGTGTTTGAAGATGCAGTAATTACTGACGGAGCAGACATTGGTGGACTTTGTAAAATACATGGCAAAGCAGTAGTTGATTATGATGTTAGCGAAGGGGATATTACAGACTAATGAGCGTATATTTATACGAACAGTCTCTGGTAGAAGCTTTAAGAAAAATAACGGGTGATGACAGAATACATATTATCACTCCTGATAGGTCAATACAATACTTGGCAGAGTTTGATAAAGATAAAGTTCAATTCCCTGCTGTTGTATTGTCAAGAAATTCAGTAAGTCTTAGAGTAGGGAGAAACCATTATGGAACTCTCCGAGGTGAGACTTCAAGAATTGAAGAAGACTCTACTGTAGTAAAAGCAAAAATTATTCCGATTACGATACGCTGGTCTTTAGATGTTTTTACAGCAGATAGATTTACCTGTGATGAAATTATCAGAGAACTAGTGTTTTATTTCTTAACATATCCAAGATTCTCTATTACGGTCCCTTATGACTTAAATATAAAACAGAATTTTGATATATTTCTTGATAATGAAATAGCGGATAATTCTGACTTAGTGAGTTTTCCAAATGTTGGAGAAATCTTTAGAGAGACTCTTAGTATATATACAGAAAATGCCCATTTCTATTCATCTGGAAAACAGTATCCTACATTTATTATTTCTAATGTTAATGGCGAAGAAGTTCCACATAGAAGATGAGTGTGGTAAATAAATCAGCAGGAGCTAAATATGATTATAAAACTTAATGAATATAATGAAAAGGGTAGACAGATGAGAGATGTCTATGGTGATACTATCTTCACTAAAAAGAAAGGCGGAGATGGAGCAGCAAAGCCATATACAACACAGAATTTCCCTATGAGACTAAGTAAAGATATTAAGCCAGAGTCAGAGTATGGTAAAAAATACAATGTTCTGGATGAAAATCCTGTAAAAAAGAGTGGCAGGACATATTATCAGATTTCTGCTGTAACAGACACAGGGGGCGGAGAGTCAGGGAACTACAATGTGCCAGCTCAAGGGCGTGGTGGATATATTGAATGTAGAGAAGGACACCCTGAAGACTGTGAAAATGTATTGAGAAATACTACTGCAGACAAATCATGGATATATGATGGTGCATTTGTATCACAGAATGTAGTGGTTAAGAATAATTCGATGATTGCTCCTAAAAAAGGAGAGACATGTATCGTAAATTCACCATCCGGATTAGTTATAGATAATTCTTATTTATATAATCCTCGGGTATCATGTGACGGGACTATTGTTGGACTTAAAACGTCTTTCCAGGGAGATAAAGCATTTACATTAATAAACTGTAATGTTGAAATAGAAGGAGCCGGGCTTTCTAAGTGTAACAGCCTGATTGCAAAGAACTCTGATATTAAGATGAGTGGCGTAGGGTCTTATAACGGAGAGTTTGTGCTTGGCATTCAAGATTCAATTGTCTCATTAAGCAACTCTGCTTTTCGAGGTGGTTTCCAGTTTATAGGAGCAAATGCTGATATTAAAGACAGTAAGTTATCAATAGGGAATGTTAGTGGCTCTAAGTCTAAAAACGGTATGAAATGCAGTGATACTGTTAATATTGAAAATTCTGTTATTAATACATCTTATTTAGTTAAAGCAAGTTCATGTAGCATAAATCTTCATGGAAAAGAATTTGACACGAGTACTTTTGCTGATACAGATGGAATATTGGATTTTTCTAATGAATCTATAACCGAAAAGAATATTGATAAGTATTCACATACTCAGAAAAAGCAAAAATCACCAGAGGCAAACGAAACAGACACTGCAGATAAGTCTGCTGAAGCAAAACCTGATGAGGTAAAAGAAGAAGGCATTGGTTCTCAATTCGGAGATGTCTACTTTAATACGGATGATAGAGCAGACACACTTTCTCATGATATAGGAGTTGCACATAAAAGAGAATTAACCGGAACAGAACTTCCTAATAAAAAATTCCACCAAAAGTTTGATTTTGACGCACTTACAACAACTGCTCCTGTAGACACTTATTATCGAGATGTGGCAGATTCAAAGCCATCAAATAAAGGTAGAGATATTTCAACTTACACCCAGATAAGAGCAAATAAAAGTTTTGATGCAGGACATGGAAAACTTCATGTTTCTGAAGGTGAGTGGGGCGGATATCTGAGCTATGAAAGAAACCTTGACCAGTCAGGTAGCTGTTGGGTTGGTTTAGGTGCAATGGTTACTGGTGACAGAAAGCATTATGTCAGAGAAGATGCAGTGGTTATGGATGGTGCAAAGGTAATGTACAGTACTATCAAAGGTTCTGCATTAGTTACTGGAGAAGGCACTAGAGTTAGTGGCATAGAAACAGTGGTAGAAGATAATGCTGTTGTTGAAAAAGGTGCTGTTATAAAGAATGGATGCCACTTATTTGATAACTGTGTTATTTCCGGTAAGAATGTCGAGATATCAAAGTCTGAGATATCAGGAAATGTAAATGTAGCTGGTTCTTCATCTGGTGATAAGATTATTATTGATAGTTCTGTTTTAACAGGTTCATTTACTGTTTTACCTGGAATGAATATCATAAACCAGAAAATCATGAATGATAAAGATTTTGATAATTTTGTCAGCCAGTATAATAAACAAAAAGCAGAGCGACCTGGTTTCTGGGAGTGATATTATGATTATTAAGTTATCAGAAGCTTCTCGTCAAGACTTAATAGGAAAGTATAGGCGAGACGGTAAAAAGGGTAATGACAGATATCAGAAAAGAACGAACTATACGGTCTCTAATTTTAGAGGGTTGAATCTAGACGCTTTTTTCAATGAAGACAGGTTTGAGTATACAACTCCGATAAAAGATTATAAATGTGTTATCGAGTTTGACAAGCCTTTAACTGCTGTTAAAGATGTTATTAAAGGAACAGACGGTATAGATGATATAACAGTACAGATGATTACCGAAGCTTTCTTACATGCTTATAACAGAGACTCGAAAGTTAAAGTTAGCTGTTCATGTCCTGATTATTTATATAGACATAAGTTTTGGGCAACAAAGAACGGTTATAATGCAGGAGACCCTGAAAATCGTCCGTCAGATATTACTAATCCGAATGATAACCAGGGACCTGCTTGTAAGCATATAGCTACTCTATTAGATGGTGTTGACTGGATTGCTAAAGCAGCTGCAAATGTCTTACAGTTTATAAAGACTTACCCGGAAAAAGCTATTAACTATCTATATGATAAAGAAGATATAGAGAAATTTAAAGATAAAGATAGTGATGATGAGGATACTTCTGTAGAAGAAACTCCTATTGAGGATGAAACTACAGAAGAGCCTGAAGATATTATTGATATAGAAGGTGAAGAGAATGATAATAAAATTAGTTGAATCTCTTGAAGAAGCACGTGATTATGATTCATCGTATGATGAAGAAAATTCATACTATGATGATGAAGAAGAGGACACTGCCGAGGATTATTACAGTATTGATTCTCTTAACAAGTTCCAAAAGATTGCTTTTGATGATGTACTGTATAGGCTGATAAGTCCTGATAGAGGTAAGACTATAATTCAGGACCCTGATACAGGAGAAGAAAAGGAAGCTCAGGTTTGGTTAGCTGTAGACGAAGACGAGGATAAAGACACATATCTTGTTATTTTTGAAGAAGATAACGGAGAGTATGTAGTCCATTCTGCACATGGTTCTTCTACAGATGCTGATGCAGAGCTTGCAGCATTAAATCCATATTCTTACAATGAAACAGCAGAGACTGCTGAAGAAGAGACCGAAGAAGCAGATGGCGAAGTAGAATATACTACAGAACCTTCTGAAGATGATAAGTACTGGGATAAATTCTTTGATTCAGATTCTGAAGAAGAAGATGAAGAAGATTTCAAAGACGAAGATGAAGAGGACGAAGAAGACGACCTGCTTTAAAGAGGTGTACAATAAATGATTACTGAGGCTCAACTAGCTGCAATGGGAGTTTCTCTTTCTGAGTTTAATAATTTAACTGCAGAAGAGAAGCAAGCAGTCGAGTTAGTGTTAGATGATGTTATTTCTAATAAGACTCCTAAGTTATATGAAGAGTTATATTACCAAGACTATGAGGAAATCCCTGTTGATTTTGATACATTCTTAAAAGATGACTATTATCTTGGTAAAGCTACGAATCATGGAGAATTTCTTTATCCATTCTGGAGAGAAGAAGCAAAAAGAATTCTATCCAGAACAGATATAAGTGAAGTTGCTTTGTCAGGGTCTATCGGTGTTGGTAAAACAACTGCTGCATGTATTATGATGGCATATAGACTGTATCAGCTTATGTGTATGAAGGACCCTCAGACTTTCTTTCATCTTTCCCGTGGTACTCAGATAGTTGTTGCATTTTTAAATAATACACTCGCATCATCGTCGTCAGTAGGTTTTGAAACATTCCAGTCATTTGTTAAAGAGTCTCCGTGGTTTTTAAAGCATGGTACGATGTCAGGGGTAGTTAATCCTGTTTATTGTCCTAAGAATGGTTTTAAGTTAGTAATTGGTTCAAGACCACAGCATACATTAGGTATGGCAGTCTGTCTGGCATTACTTGATGAGGTATCGTTTTCAACAGGTCAAGACCCGGTTAACTATGAAAAATCAAAAGTTATGAGTCTTTATACTAATATACGTAGACGTACTGAGTCTCGTTTCTTAGTACAAGGACGATGCTATGGAATGACATTTCTGGTTTCTTCAAAAGCAACAGAATCTTCATTCCTTGAAGCATATATTGCAGACAGAGTTCGAAAAGGTGACCCAATCTATGTAGTAGACCAGCCTCTGTGGAAAGTTAAACCTTATGCTTATTCAGGTAAGACTTTTAAGGTAGCTGTTGGAAATAAGTTTTTACCATCAAGAATACTGTCAGGAACTCCTGAGTCTGTTGAAGAACAGGCTGAGGCTTATAGCAGACAGGGACTTAATGTAATAGATGTTCCAATTGAACATAAAACAGCTTTTGAACAGGATATAGAAAAAGCTTTACAAGACATAGCAGGTATTTCAACATCTGCTGTAACAAAAGCTTTCTCAGGACAAAAACTTCAGAAGTGTGTAAGCTCTTTCTTAAGAAATCCTTTCCAGTCAGAAGTTATTACTACAGGACTTAATGATAACTTACAAATAAGGGATTTCTTTACACGAGAGTTAGTACCGAATGAAGTTATCGGTCCTCCGGTATTTATTCATCTTGACGCATCATTAAGAGGAGACCGAACAGGGTTATCTGCTGTTGCTATTATTGGTACTAAGAACAGAGTAGTCTATTCAAATGAAGACGAGTCGAATACTCCAGTAAGTTTTGATGAGTTGTTAATACAACAGATATTTACAGTAGGTATTCAAGCCCCGTCTGATTCAGAAATATCTTTAGAGAAGACACGTCAGTTTATTTATTATCTTCATGATGAAGTCGGATTAAATATAAAAAAGGTAACTGCAGATGGATTCCAGAGTGCTGATTTTAGACAGATACTGTACACAAAAGGATATAATACAGGTTATACATCTCTTGATAGAACTCCTGACGGATATGACAGTTTAAGGTCAGCAGTTAGCGATAGGAGAATTATCTTTCTCCAAGGTTGTGATGGACTGTTTGATGAACTCACTGATTTGGAAAAAGATAATATGACAGGCAAGTATGACCACCCTGCACATGGTAGAAAAGATGAAGCAGACTCATTAGCAGGTGCTCATTATGATGCTTTACAGTATAAAGATGAATATCTGTTCTTTGGTCAGAATGAAATAGACTATGAAGGTATTAATGATTCAACATCAGATATACAAAAAGAGTTAGATAACATGCGTAAATCATGGATACAGTCTGTTAATCCTGATATTGAAAAACAGATAATTAACTTTAGTGATTTAAGTTACTTGAAAGATTCAAATATTCTATTCTATTAATAAAAGAGGGAATTATGGCTCGTCAGAGTTTATTTGGCAATTGGGTTAGGGCAAAATTACGAAGACCTCCATCAGAAAGAGCAGACCTACCGATTGTAGAAAAAGATGAAGAAATAGTAAATCGAATAGAAGGGTCAACTGATTTATATTCATTATCACAGTTTAACCAGTTCAGAACTATTGCAGAAGACAGAGATACTCAGTATGCAATCTATGATGAAATGACAACTGACCCTGTTATTGCAGCATCATTAGAGATATATGCTGATGATGCTACTGCATATGATGAACAGGGGAGAGTTATTTGGGTAGAATCTGAAAATGAAGAGATAGCAAGAGCAGGTAACCGTCTTCTTGATATTTTTGAAATACCTGAAAGAGCCTGGAAACATATTTATCTTGCATGTAAATATGGAGACTATTATCTTAAATTATTTAGAACTGACCCAGGTAAGCCAAATGACAATCAGAGGTCAGTAAGTACTCGAGTAGTAAATGATAAAGAAGACTATAAAGGGGTAAAACACATACCTCAATATTATGAGTATGTTGAAGATGTAGTAGACCCAGCGAGTATATTTGATTTACGCAGACAGGGTAAAACAGCAGGTTTTGTTGAGACATCTGGAATAGCTACATCTACAGAAAGTAGTGCTTTAACGTATAATCCTAATGTAACACAATCATTTATGATAGATGATGTTAAGCTGTATAGACCTGACAGATTCATTCATATAATGATTGGAGAAACTTTAGGACGTACAAAAGAAACTTTAGTACTAGACTTAGGTAATGAGACTACAGTAACGTATGATGTAGCACGTGGTAAATCAATCTTATATGATGTTTATCCTATACAAAGACAGCTCCAACTTCTTGAAGACAGCTTATTAGTTAATAGACTGACTCGTTCTTCTTTAATTAGAATGCTTGAAATTGAAGTAGGCGATATGCCTAAGAAAGAAGTTAATGACTATCTTAGAAGAATAAAGAACTTAATAGAGCAGCATATTTCACTTGATAAGACAACCGGAGCATATCAGTCATTTAATGCACCGGGTCCAATTGATAATGTAATATATATCCCGACTAAAAATGGTAGAGGAAAAATTACTATTAACAATCTTGGTGGAGATGTCAATATCAGAGATATTGCTGATATAGATTATTTTAATAATAAACGAGCAGGGGCACTTAAGATTCCTAAGCAATTCTTAGGTGATGGAGAAGGTGAGTCTTCTCTTGGAAATGGTGGTTCTCTTACACAGATGTCTATAAGATATGCTCGTACTATTAAGAGAATTCAGACAGCATATATAAGAGCAATAACACAGTTGCTTAATTTATTCTTTGTCGATAAGAAACTTGATTATGTTAATAAGTTTCAAGTCAGGATGACATCTCCTTCTACTCAAGAAGATGCTCAAAGAATTGAAAATACAAATAACAGTCTTAAGTTAGTAGAAAATGTAATGGATATTGCAAACTCTCTTGAGGGTGATACTCAGAAAAAAATCTTATCTTACTTACTAAGAAATGTTGTTAAGATGCCTGATATTGCTACTATGGTTGAGGAAGATGGAACACCTGAAGAAGAGGTTGATATTAACCCAAGCATAGACGCATCAGGAGGACCAAGTGACGTAAATATTAATTTTGATACAGGAATAGAAAGTTCTCCAGAGCCTCCACTAAGTAGTCCTGCTGAACCTGTGTCAAGTACTGAGCCTAGTGAAAGCTCTTCTGAATTTACATCCAGTGAGTTTGCTGGATTTGAAGATACATTATAACTTAAATTATTTTGAAAGGAATCTGCATCATGAGTGATTTTCTTGAATTAAGGCTTGATGAGAGCAGCTCTGTTGAGTCTTTAGATGAAGCAAAAAAGAAAAAAGGAAAAAGAAATGTTAAAGTAGTTTCTACTCCTACAAAAGGTAAACAGTGTATCGTAAGACTTGGAAATGGTAAATACCGTCTTGTTTCCAAGAATGGTAAAAACATGGGTACTTTTGATACAGCAGAAGAAGCAGATAAAGCAAGGGTCGCTCAATTTGCTTACCTGTCTGCAAGAGGAAAAGGCAAACATAATCCTGGTAAAAAATATGGTGATAAGAACTGGGATAAGAAGCATGGTGAATCACTTGAACTCAGACTTGATGATAATGAATTACTTGAAGAAATAGAACCTCAAGAAGAAGGTTTTCTCGAATTAGGACCTAAGTTTTCTAAGCATGGTATAGGTAAGAAACTCTGGGTAACCGTTAAAAAAGGTGATACTGTTCTTATTGATGATGTTGAATATTCAGTAGTTGACAGACAAAAAGTCAGTGATGCTAATGGTGCTGAAACAGGCGAAATTATCTATAAAGTCTCTAATGGCTCTAAAGACATGTATGTCTTACCTGATATTCAAAAAGATGTAGCTAAGGTTCGTGAAAAAATTCGTAAATAATATTATTAAAAGAAGTGAGTAGGTAAAATGTCAAGACAGTTACTTATTGAAACAAAAATGAATTCACTGTCTTTACAAGAAGGTGTTAAACCTAAGAATCCTCATTGTTTAGGAACAATAAAAGGTCCATGTGCTGATTATAGAGAAAAGACACGTAATGGAAACTTCTATTCTCGTAGACTCTGGGAGAATGTGTTTAAAGACCCTCTTGTTAAAGAATCTCTTGAAGATAATGTTCTTATTGGCGAGTTAGACCATCCAGGCGACAGACTTGAAACTAAAGCTGTTAATGCATGTATCGTTATGACTGCTTACGAGTTTAACGATAATGAAGGAGTAGTCATAGGAACATTTGATATTCTTGATACACCTAATGGAAAAATACTTAAATCTCTTCTTGATTATGGTTGTAAAATGGGAGTATCTTCAAGAGGCGAAGGAGATGTCACTGAAGTAGATGGACAAAATAATATAGATGAAGATACTTATTATTTTGTTGCATTCGATGCAGTTGTCCTTCCTGCAGTTAAATCAGCAAAGCCTGCATTAGCTGAATCTCTTCAGAAAAGACAATCGTTAAAAGAGTCCTTAGAAGAACAAATTAAATCAGCAACTACACTTGCAGAAGTTAATACAATAAAGAAAGTTGTAGAAGCAGTTGAGATGCCAGAGTTAGATTCTATGATAGAGTCTATCAATATAAAATCAAAAGAACTGGAAGGAAGTACTGATTCTTCCAATCTTATAGAAGACATATCAAACCTGGCTCATCAAATAGATGAGCTAAAACAGGAAAATACTAAATTGAAAGAATCTGTTGTTACTTACAAAGATAGACTGACAAAATCGGTAGAATCCTGTAAAAGAAAAGCTGTTCTAATTGATGAACACCTCGCTAAGTCTGAAGAACTTAAGCAATCTCTTAAAGACCAGGAGAAAGACACATTAGACTTATTAAAAGAGTCTTCAGAAGAAGCCTCACGAATAAAGATTTATTATGAGAACAGGCTTAATTCTCTTTCTGAAGATTTAAACAAGTCAAAAGCTATGATTACACATAAAGATTCTAGAATTTCTGATTTAGAGAATCAACTTAGTGTGTTAAAAGAAGAGTTAATTAATGTTGCTAAGTCTGCAGAAATGTTCCAGGAAGATTCGAAGAACAAAGATGTTAAAGTTTCAAATCTTAAAGACTTGAATAAAAAGTTAAGAGACACAGTCTCTGAATTAAGAGAACAACTTGAACAATCTAAAGTTTCAAACACTAATCTTTCTGAGAAATATGAATCTGAGATTCAGAACATTAAATCTCTGAATGAATCTAAGATTTCTTCACTCAGTAACGAATCTAATAAAAAATTATTAGAATTTAGTACTAAGTCAAAATCTCTTGAAGATGAGGTTTCTTCTGTTAATACTAAGCTGACAGAGTCTAATAAGAAGTTAAAAGAGTCTTATGAGAAGATAAAATCTTACAGCGAAAAATTAGAAGAATCTGATAAAAAGATAAAGTCTTGTAATGAGTCATATGCTTTATTATTAGATGAGTTTATTAATCTTAAGTCTCAAGTTTCTGGTGTAGATTCGCAATATATAAGGCAGTCTATAAAACCTGGTTCTTCTGCGGAAGATGTTAGTTCTTTAGTCGAAGCAATTATTGACAGACAAGATAGGTACAGAACACTTCAACCTTATTTGTCTGACCCTGTTTTCGAAGAAGAAAGTGCAGTTATTGTAAATAAGAAAACACCTGAAGAGCAAGCAGCACGTTCTTTTATCGAACAAACAATTAAATTACTTTAGATTATTGAAAGGTATATTATTATTATGGCAAATCTTAATGAATCTGTATACGGTCGTACAGAAGCTCAGAGACTTCTTAAAAAGTACGGCAATAGACTCCAGCTCGCTGAAAACGCTATCAGAGAAAAACGTGGTCTTGAAATGACCTATGAAAGAAAACTTTCAACAGCAATCTGCCTTGAAAACACTTCCAGAAGAATTAGAGCTATGGAAGCAAATTTAGCTTACGAAATGAACCCAGCATCTCCAACTCAGCCCGGGAACATCGGCCAGTACAAGCGTTATGCAATCGACATGGTTGGCACAATAATTCCTAACCTTATTGCACAAGACCTCGTATCCGTTCAGGCTATTAGCAATAGAGTTGGTATGATTAATGTTCTTCAGTATGGATATGGCTCTGATAAGGGCGATATCAAAGCTGGTGATATTTTTGCATCTCCTCTTGCATATAACGGAACAACCTCAGCTTATACTGCAGCATCTGTTGATGGTGAAGCAGTAACAATAGACCAAAAGGTTGGTTATCTTGCATATACTCCTGTAAGACCTGGAACAATAAGACTTCTTGATAATACTGGAAAAGTAGTAAACGGCGTAGTACTTGATGACCCGTACACTGGTCAGATTAGTGGTGTTGCTGATGGTGATTACACAGCTTATTACATTTATGATAATGAGTCTGTTCCTGTAAAAACTCCTCAGCTTAAAATGGATATCAAGTCTATTCCTGTTACAGCACAGTCCAGAAAATTGAGTGCAGTATGGGCATTCGACGCTGCATACGAACTTAATAAAGAATATGGCGAAGATATGCAGAAAATGCTTGCAGCTCAGGCAGCAGCTGAGATAAATGCCGAA
>Ga0247611_10007994_pt1 | contig 13143 bp, 10 predicted proteins | sample 177DNAGHGhighgp2_FD_192422 | JGI IMG/M metagenome (GOLD analysis project Ga0247611, IMG submission 192422) | Sheep rumen microbial communities from Palmerston North, Manawatu-Wanganui, New Zealand - 1770 DNA GHGhigh gp2 | ecosystem: Host-associated > Mammals > Digestive system > Stomach > Rumen... | reverse complement strand
CAACGTCCGTGTGGTCGCTGCCACCAACCTCAACATGCGGCAGGCTATCGACGAAGGACGTTTCCGCGAGGACCTCTATTACCGTCTCAACACCGTAGAGATACGCGTACCTGCACTGCGTGAGCGCAAAGAGGATATACCCCTGCTCTTCCGTAAGTTCGCCGTTGATTTCTGCAACCGCTATCAGATGCCGCCGCTCTCGCTGAGTGAAGAAGCGACTATGATGCTGCAGAACTCCTACTGGCGCGGAAACATTCGTCAACTCAAGAACCTCGCCGAGCAGATAGCCGTCATCGAGATGGATCATCAGATCAGCGCCGACACCTTACGCAGATACCTACCGCAGGAGGAGAACCGGCAGGAGATCGTGCTCCGCAATCCTTCGCAACAAAACGGCAAAGACTACTCACATGAGATCGGCATCCTCTATAATATGGTGATGCAGAACCGCAAAGAATTGGAGGATCTGAGGGCGTTGCTCGAAGACTCAAGTCATAAGAACGTCATCGCACGTAATAACGAGAAAGCGCCCGCTATAGAGAGCGCTCCCACGCGTGACGAAGAAGAGATTGTTCCGGACGAAGAAGCCTCACTCCGCATTGACGACGGGGAGAAAGAGCGTATCAGAAGAGCACTCGAACTGTCCGGCGGCAACCGCAAAGTAGCGGCAGAGAAAGTCGGGCTGTCCGAACGAACACTATATCGTAAAATAAAGGAGTATGGTTTATAATAGTCCAAAACACGGAAACGACACGGTAACGACACGGTATCGGAACGTGGTTAGATGCTGGGTAATGCCTACCTGTATGCTGGTTATCTGCATGCTTTTATATGGCTGTTCCATTAGCTATAAGTTCAACGGCGCCAACATCAACTATCAGACCACGCATTCGATCTCTATTGCCGACTTCCCGAACAACGCACCGATGGTCAACCCGACCCTCAGTAGCGGACTCACGGAGCATATACGTGATCTGTTCCAACGCCAGACTCGTCTGCAAATTCTCCGCAAAGGCGGCGATCTCGAACTCGAAGGAGAGATTGTCGGCTACGACCTCTCGCAGGGAGCTATCGGCGCCAACAGTTATGCTACGGAGAGCAAACTGACCCTCCGCGTCGCAGTACATTTCACCAATAATGTAAATCCCGAAGACTCGTTCGACAAGACCTATTCGGCCTACCGCACCTTCGATGCCAACCAGATGTTGACCGATGTGCAAGACGAGTTATGCGATCTGCTCGTAACGGAAATTGCGGAGAGTATATACAACGACACGGTGGCTAAATGGTAAGCCACCGTGCGTTTTTTACAATAGAACTATCTCCACGCGCCGATTCATCTGACGATGCTCCTCGCTGTCGTTCGGCACAATCGGATCGCGTTCCCCCCTACCCTCGATCTCTATTCGTCCCACGGCAATGCCGCGATCTTTCATCGCGCGCCGTACCTCTTGGCAGCGGCCTTCAGACAGCACTTGATTAGAGCGGTCTGATCCGATATTATCCGTGTGACCGACAATACGTATGTGCTGGTTCGGACGGGATACCAAGAACCGGTATAACTCATTCAGAGCCCGTTCGGACGAATCCAGAATACGCGTCTTACCCGTCGCAAAATAGATATTGTGCAGCACGAATGATTTGATCTCCCGCGGCGACATCACCACGCCGGCGAATTGCGTCGGATCGGTAATCGTGTCGCGGAACGGGAAGTAATTCGGTGCTGTAGCTTCCACCGTATAGAACGGGATGCGGTCGTCTAACAACACCGCCAAGACGGAATGCAAGCTGTCCGAGGTGGTCTGCATCACTTTGCGGTGCTCATGGTTGCGCACGATCACATTCGCTGCCACCGGACGGCCTGTCAGCGAATCCGTCACCGTGAACGTCAGACGCGTCTCCGGATACAAATACAGTTTAATGGTATCCTCGTCTTCTTTGTGTTTAAACCACACGGTGTCCGAAGCGAAATAACCGATCTTGGCACCCGTTGCCCAGTATTGCCCCGTTGGCAGACCGCGTTGTACCCGCGCACGTTTGTTATCCGACGGCTTGCTTACTTTCGGTTTCTTATTCGGCTTGGCGTTCACGTCTTGCACCGTGATATGTGTTGCCGGCAAGGGTTCGCCGCTATGCAGATCGTACGCATAGACATAGAGCAACGGTTTGCCCTCTTTGATACGCTCTTTTTTGGCTTTTTTTGCCTTCGCCGCTTTCTTCTTCTCCGCTTTGCGTTTCGCAGCCTGTCGTTTCTGCTCCATTTTGGCCTTCGCCTTCGCACGTTTCTGCGCAGACGTCATGGCATAGCAAGTGTTACTTGCCATGAAACACAAAAGCGCTAATATGATCCAAAAACGTTTCATCTTTTAAAAGTAACAGGAGAATAGTCGTGGGACTATCCTCCTGCTGTGGTCCCACTTGGGCTTGAACCAAGGACCCCCTGATTATGAGTCAGGTGCTACTAACCAACTGAGCTATGGGACCATCACCTCATTACTTCTGCTGACGGGCGTTGCTGAAGAGAACCAGACTCTGATCTTTCGTGATCTGCATCTCTTGCTGCGTCAATTCAGGGATAATCAACTTCGTTCCGGGAACAAGGGCATTCGGATTCGAGATCTTACCCTTATTGGCGATGTAGATATATACCCAGCAATAGGTGTTGTTATAGTACTGACGAGCCAACTTGGACAGCGTGGTAGACTTATCTACCGTCACCTCTTCGCTCGAGCGCTGTTGATACTCGTTCACCTTCTCCGGACGAGCACTCTCTGACAGAGGTACGGTATGTACTTTCGGTGTATCTTCGTCCATGATGCGGTTAGCGCGGGTGTCATCCAGATCCGATCTCATGCGATCGAACGTAGCCTTATCCACCAGGCGGATAGCGGCACGGCGGTTCGGACCATAAGCGGCCTGACTGCGACGGCCAATCACCTTACCCATACCCATCGCATACAGATGAGCCGTGTCAATAGCGTGCTCTTCGCGCAACTCACTGATCACATTGTCCGCACGTTTGTCACCCAATGCGAAGTTCAGCGATGCCGAACCTGTATTGTCGCAATAACCGGTGACCACAGCATACAAGGTCGAGTCTTCCTGTAACATCTCTGCTACCTGTTGGATAGTGATCAACGCCTTGTCGTCTAAGTTCGACTTATTGTTATCGAAGTAAACGTAATATACGCGTTTCTGCTCTTTCTCAATACGCTCACTATGGAACGTCTCGCGGATGATGATCGAATCATGCTTGATAATAACCGTGTCATGAACGCACTTACGATCATCTGCCTCTTTCTTCAACCAGAGATCCTCATTGGAGATATTACGAACGTGCGTCTTCGATACCGGCTCAAACTTAATACGCATGAACATCGTCACGTCCACAATACCATCGTTATTCTTCGAAGCCACAGCGTGCGAACCCGAGAAACCACGGCCGTCAATATAGTCATTGATGAAGTAGTTATACGTTCCGCGAACACCCAGCGACAAAGTACGGTTGAGGTTGAACTCCAGACTCAAACCACCTTGCAGGAACAACTCACCGTTGTATTTATCCATGCTCATCGGCGTCTGGTTAGCCGTCTGACCACGACCGTGCGCATCATCATCCGGATAATAGGTCTTGGTCTTATACCACGCATAACCTCCACCTAAAATAATATGAGCCGAGAAGATTTTCTTTTTCGCCTTCGGGAAGAAAAGGTTCATCAGATCCATCGAAGCGTACAGACCCATCTTATGCATATGACCGTTGAGCAAGGTATCGGCGTTATTAGCGCCCGGCTTACCGGTCACGGTGTACATGTCGTACATATAGTTCACGCCCAAGCCCCATACCGGAGTGAACGAATACTCGATATCCAAACCGGCATTCGGGATAGCAATCGCGTGCTTCATCTCACTGTTGAAGTCACCGTCGAAATAGTTAAAGCCGACATGCGGCGAAATCGACCAATGCGCAAAGGATTGCGCTACATCTGCATTCTCCTCCACCTTATAGGGGTGAGCACCTTTAACTTCTTCATTCTGCTCCTGCGCAAACAGCACAGCAGAGAAGCATAAAAGTGATACTATAAATATACTTTTCTTCATGATAGAAAAGAGGTTGTTGTTTCAAATTTTCACAAATCAGCGTGCAAAGGTACGACTTTTTTTTGACATATACAAATATTTTTATAAAAAAATATCTTTTTTGTTGTAACTATTGCATATATTGATTTTTTTTTGTATCTTTGCACCGTTATTTGGATAATTCAATAAAACATCAAAATAATATGGACATTTTAGAAAAAATGATTGCGCGCGCGAAGGCTAATCCGCAGCGCATTGTGTTGCCGGAAGGTGACGAACCGCGTACGTTAGAGGCTGCCAACATCTTGCTTAGAGACAAGATTGCGCAGCTTATTTTGATCGGTAATCCCGAGACAATTCGCTCTATGGCAGCGGAGAAGGGTTACGAGTTCATCAAGGACGCTAAGATCGTTGATCCGATCCACGACCCGAAGATGCCTGAGTATGCGAACCTGCTCTTTGAGCTTCGCAAAGCCAAAGGTATGACCGAGGAAGAGGCGAAGAAGAAAGCGCAAGACCCGCTGTACTTGGGTTGCCTCATGATCAAGGCCGGCGATGCTGACGGTGAGTTGGCAGGTGCACGCGGCACGACCGCAGACACGATCCGTCCTGCGTTCCAGATTCTCAAGACCAAACCCGGTTGCTCGATCGTCAGCGGTGCATTCCTGATGTTCACGCCGGCTAAGCATCTCGGAGAGAACGGCTTCCTGCTCTTTGCTGACTGCGCCGTTAACCCGAATCCGGATGCCAAACAGCTCGCAGAGATCGCTATCTCTACCGCCGAGACCGCACGTGCTATCGCCGGTATCGAGCCGCGCGTAGCGATGTTGTCCTTCTCGACCAAAGGCAGTGCAAAGCACGAACTCGTGGACAAAGTAGCAGAGGCTACTCGTCTGGCAAAAGAGATGGCGCCGGATCTGGCATTGGACGGCGAGTTGCAGGCTGACGCAGCGCTGATCGATAGCGTAGCCAAAACGAAGGCTCCGGGTAGCCCGGTTGCAGGCAAGGCCAACGTACTCGTCTTCCCGGATCTCCAAGCCGGTAACATCGGTTACAAACTCGTGGAGCGCTTCTCCGGCGCAGACGCCGTAGGTCCGATCCTCCAGGGTATCGCCGCTCCGGTTAACGACCTCAGCCGCGGATGCAAAGTGCAAGACATTGTGCAGATGGTTGTTATCACCGCCAACCAAGCAATTAAATAACCTTAAAAAAAGTAATACACATGAAGATTCTGGTTCTCAACTGCGGTAGTAGCAGTATTAAGTATAAACTCTTCGAGATGGAGAGCAAGAAAGTGATGGCACAAGGCGGTATCGAGAAGATCGGTCTGCCCGACTCGTTCCTCTTGGTCAAACTGCCGAACGGCGAGAAAGTGAAATTCGAGAAACCGATGCCGGAACATACCGTAGGTATCGAACTCATCCTCGAGAAACTCGTGGATCCGAAGATCGGTGTCATCAAAGACCTCAAGGAGATCAACGCCGTCGGTCACCGCGTTGTCCATGGTGGAGAGAAATTCAACAAGTCCGTGCTCATCACCCCGGAGGTGAAAGAGATGATCATCAAGTGTGTGGAACTCGCTCCGCTGCACAACCCCGCTAACCTCAAGGGTATCGATGCGATCGAGAAGATTCTGCCGAACGTTCCGCAGGTAGCTGTGTTCGACACCGCGTTCCATCAGACCATGCCGGACTACGCGTACATGTACGCGCTTCCTTATGAGTTATACGAGAAATATGCGATCCGTCGTTACGGTTTCCACGGAACCAGCCACCGCTATGTATCCGCTCGTGTTTGCGAGTTCCTCGGCGTCGATCCGAAGGGTAAAAAGATCGTTACCGCCCACATCGGTGGTGGCGGTAGCTGTACCGCGGTCATGGACGGCAAGAGTGTGGACACTTCGATGGGTCTGACTCCGGTAGAGGGTCTCATGATGGGTACCCGCGCCGGCGACCTCGACCTCGGAGCCGCTACCTTCATCATGGACAAGGAGCACTTGAGCACGGCTGAATTCAACAACCTCGTGAACAAGAAATCAGGTCTGCTCGGTGTATCGGGTGTATCCAGCGACTGTCGTGACATCGAGGCTGCCATCAACGAAGGCAACAAACGCGCTGACCTGGCACGTAAGATGTTCATCTACCGCGTGAAGAAATATATCGGTGCATACGCAGCCGCTATGAACGGTATCGACATCCTCGTCTTCACCGCCGGCATCGGAGAGAACGATCCGTATATCCGCGCAGAGATCATGAAGGGCCTCAGCTTCCTGGGTATCGAACTGGACGAGCAAGCCAACAACGTTCGCGGCGAAGAACGTATCATCTCCAAGAAGGGTTCGAAAGTAACCGTTTGCCTTATCCCGACGGACGAAGAACTGATGATTGCTTCCGACACTCAAGCACTGATTTAACAACATGACAAAACCGATAATCTATCAACTCTTCCCCCGTTATTTCGCCAACTACAACGAGACGCGCAAGCATAACGGCACGAAGGAAGAGAACGGATGCGGCCGGTTTATAGATATCAACGAGCGTGCACTCCAATCCATCGTCGATTTGGGTGCCACGCACGTTTGGTACACCGGTGTGATCCGCCATGCAACAGCACAATACAACAACCCTGCCATCATCAAAGGCCTTGCCGGCTCGCCCTATGCCATCACCGACTACTACGATGTCGATCCGGATTTGGCGAAGAACGAAGCCAAACGTATGCAGGAGTTCGAGGCACTCGTTAAACGCACGCATGATGCCGGACTCGGTGTTATCATCGACTTTGTGCCCAACCATGTAGCACGCCAGTATAAGAGTCTATGCAAGCCTGCGGGAGTCGAAGACTTGGGCGAGAACGATCACCCCGAGTGGGCCTTCTCACCGCTCAATAACTTCTACTATCTCCCGGGCGAGCGCTTCACGATGGACAAAGATCTGCAGGGTTACGAAGAGTTCCCCGCCAAGGTGACGGGTAACGATTGTTTCACTTCTCACCCAGGACTCAACGATTGGTACGAGACCGTCAAACTGAACTACGGTGTCTTCTATCAAGGCGGCCGCGAGAAGCAGTTCGATCCCATCCCGTCCACCTGGACGAAGATGCGCGATATCCTGCTCTTCTGGGCGTCCAAAGGCATCGACGGCTTCCGCGTAGATATGGCGGAGATGGTTCCCGTCGAGTTCTTTGCGTGGGCCATCAAGGCGGTAAAGAAGAAATACAAGAAGTTCCTCTTTATCGGCGAGTGCTATGACCCGAATCAGTACAACGCGTACCTCGCAGCAGGTTTCGATTACCTTTACGATAAAGTGGGTATGTACGACTACCTGCGTGGCGTAACGAGCAAAGGCTGGCCGGCCGAGGGCATCACCAACCAGTGGATGCAGCACGGCGACGAGCGGATCAAACATATGCTCTATTTCCTCGAGAACCACGACGAGCAACGTATCGCCAGCGGTTTCTGGTGCGGCTCCGGCCGTTGTGCCGAGCCCGCGATGATCGTTGCCGCGACGCTCAACCAGTGTCCGGTGATGATCTACTCCGGTCAGGAACTCGGTGAACGAGGCATGGACATGGAGGGCTTCTCCGGTATCGACGGACGCTCGACTATCTTCGATTACTGGGGACTCAAGAGCCTGCAGGCATGGGCGAACAAAGGTAAGTTCGACGGCGCGCACATGAACGATGTGCAACGCGAGATACGTTCGTTCTATCAGACCCTGCTCACCCTTGCGCGGGATGATAAAGCCATCCAGAAGGGTAAGATGTACGACATCACCTATGCACAGGGCGAAGGGTTTAACAAACAGCAACATTACGCTTTCCTCCGTCATGTCAAGGGCGAGACCTTGCTGGTGATTGTCAATTTCCACGATCGCGAAGAACCCATCAACGTGCGTATCCCGAACGATGCGTTCGTTTATCTGGGACTCGATGGTAAAGCGAAGGCAACGGCTACTGACCTGCTCCGCGGAGGTAAGTATCCGATCGACTTCACGCCCGATAACGTCTTCCGCATCGTCCTACCCGCTTGGAAAGGAGTGATACTTCGTATCAAATAATCTGAAAACTGAATACTGAATGCTGAATACATTCTCCGATATCATGCGTCTGGTGAGGTGGAGCAATCTGCTCTTCCTCGCCGCGCTGGTATGGCTCATGGAGAAATGGGTAGCGGTGCCTATCCTCGATCAACTCGCCTTTGGCGAGCAACTGCCGGGATCGATCCTGCTGCTCATCATGCTGGCCACCGTCTTCATCGCCGCCGGCGGGTACGTCATCAATGATTATTTCGATGTCAAGATCGATCGTATCAACCGTCCCGACGAACTGATTGTCACGCGCTCTATCTCCAAGCCCGCGGCGATGCATCTCAGCCTCAGCCTCAGCGGCATCGGTATCGTGTGCGGCATCGTAGCGGCTATCCTGCTACGCAGCCTCACCATCGGTATCCTGTTCATTCTCGTGCCGGGTTTGCTCTGGTTCTATTCGTCCAGTTACAAACGGCTCTTTATGATCGGCAACCTCATCATCGCCCTGCTGGCAGCGCTCACGCCTATGCTCGTAGCGCTGGCGAACGTAGCCGTTCTGCAACTGCGATACGCTACCATCCTGCCCTACACCACGCTGCAGCACGACCTCTACGCCTGGCTCGGCGGCTTTGCCCTCTTTGCGTTCCTGCTCACCTGGATACGCGAGATCGTCAAAGACATGCAGGATCAGATGGGCGACCGCGAACTCGAATGCCATTCGATGCCCGTCGTATGGGGAGACCTATGGACGAAGATCTTCGTCACTGCCCTCATCGTGCTCACGATCGCTATCATCGGACATCTATGGTACCACGTGTTGCCCTTCCCCATCCGTTGGACAAGCCTCAGCACGCGGTATATCGCCTTCGGCATCATCATTCCGCTGCTCGGATCCATAGGATTACTCTGGGCGGCGAAGATACCGTCCGATTACAAAACATGCCAGCAACTGATCAAATTCACGATGTTGCTGGGCATGCTCTATTCCATTTGTATTGTAAGAGGCCTTTAAGGCATGTAGATCGCCGGCGAAGGAATCAGCAATCCTTCCGAGCAACTGACGATCGAGTCATGACGGATACGGAACACCGTCGGTAAGGTCCAAGAGATGCGCATCATCTCTATCTCCGGTATCTCACGGATCTCAAAATCCACATCAAACAAGCGGTGGAAACGTTCGCGACCTTGCTCGTTCTCTATGGCTAAACCAATCACTTTATCGACCACACCGAGGGTCTGGTATTGGTTCACATTGAGTACCGAGTTTTGGCAGAACGGGCAGTAATACGAGAAAGCGAATACGTAATACGTGGAGTCCGGATCGCATTGGATATAATTAGCCAACACACTCTCCTCCACGCGCACCGGTTCAAAAGAACGGTTCGGCTGTACACATTGGGCGCCATGCAGCGACCAACCGCACATCAGCATCACTACGATCATCACCAGCGCCATCACAATAACGGGCACTACTTTCAATGGTCTGCCTTCTTGGGGCTTGATGAGCGAAGGAGCCAATAAGGCGATCAACACCGCATTGCGGGTGAAGGTCAGCCAAGGTTTGGAGTTTAACAGCGACAACGGGCCGAAGCAACCGCAGTTGGTAATGCCTAACCCGAGTACGCCGTATAAGAAAATAGACGAGACACCGACGATGAACGCCGCAGTTATAGCAGCTATCCATCGGGGCGCTATATTGAAGAGCAGCAGCAAACCCAACAACACTTCGATGCCGATGATTACAGGAGCACCATAACCGAACCAATCCTGTCCGTAACTGCTCATGATATCGGCAAAAGCAGAGGTGTCAATACATTTCAGGACACCCGAAAGGATAAACACCGCGCCTACGACGCACCGTAAGATATAGTTTACTCGCTGACTCATAGTATCTCGTTTAAACAATAGACAAAAAAAATAGTAGCCCGCCGAAGCAGGCTACTACGGTTTAAAGAGGTAAATTATTTACCCTTGCAGGAAATAGAAGCGTTCGTAGCGCCGTGCTCTTTAGCTGCTTTCTCATTCTCTGCAGCAAAAGCTTTGCAGGAGGTGACATTTGCTTCCTTCATTTCCTCAGCAGTGAATTCCTCAGTACCACTCATAGTTTGACCTTCATAAGTGTAAGAATAGTCACACTTACAACCGTTCTCAGCGCTGTCTTTGCAGCTCGTCATTGCGCCAACTGCGAAAAGCATGATAGCGCTTACAATGAACATTTTTTTCATAATTACGTAATTTTTAAAAAATGATTAAATAGATATTGTTTGTTTAACAATTTTTTTCAAATCCAGCGACAAAAGTACTACATTATTTGCATATACGCAAATTTTGTAGCAAAAAAATTAATTATTGTAGCGTTTTTTTAGTATTTCATATACTTTATGCACCGGAAAACCCATCACATTGAAGTAGGAACCCTTCATCTCGGTGCAAGCGATGTACCCGATCCATTCCTGTACGCCATACGCGCCGGCTTTGTCCATGGGTTTGTATTGGAACACATAATGTTCTATTTCCTCATCGGTCAAGTTACCAAATACAACATCGGTCTTATCGACCACGGTCTCTAACTCGTGCCCTTTCTCGGCAAATGTCACCGCCGTATAGACCTGATGGGTCTTGTTGCGCAAACTCTTGAGCATCACTATCGCCTCCGCCTCGTCATGCGGTTTGCCTAACATCTTGCCGTCCAACCAAACGATCGTGTCTGCTGTGATGAGCAACTGGTTATCCTTTAACTGTGCCTCGTACGCGCGTGCTTTCGCGCGCGAAATATAATAAGGTATATCACCCGCCTTCAAGTGGGCAGGATAATGCTCATCGGCATCGATGCTAATAGCCGTAAACGGCAGGTCTAAACCTGCCATTAACTCTCGCCGCCTCGGGCTCTGTGATCCTAAAATAATTTCCATTAGAATAGATCCAACTGCGTATCCGCGGGTTTTTCAAATGTCATCTTGACGCCTTCCACTTCGATGGCTTCGGGCTCGGAGGGCTGTTCGGGAGACGCCTCATCCCCTGTAGGCGCATCGTCGCCGTCCTGTAGCGGAGCGTCCTCTGTGCCTTCTTCCTCCTCCACTTCCGGCTCTGGCTCAGGCTCTGGCGTAATATCTTCGATGCTGGCTACGCCCAAGGTCGTCACGCGTTTACCTTTGGCCTTCGCGGATTTCTCGTCGATGAAGTCCGCCATCACAATCTCGAGCGGTGCTTTGCTGTCGTCGGTGAAGTTGACACGGAAAGTAGCTTCCTCGCGGTCGGACAGCACCATCATGCGGGACTCTTCATCCTCGCCCAGGAACGATTGTACTTTCGCTTGCGCGTCGTCTAACTTGAAGCGTTTGCCGTAGTAGTATTTCAGTTCACCGTTCCATTGGATGAGACTCCATACTTTCTCCGGATCCCATTTCTCGATGCGCAGGATATTGTCCTCGAAATGCGCGGTGAGGTCGAAGGTGGTCGTGTAATACGTTCCATCGGTGGTCAGCACCAAGATACGATCTTCGTCATAGAACTCACCCAGGTACATGCCGTGCTCGTCATAGTTGACACGCAGCACATCGGCATCGAACCACACCTTACGGCCGCCGAGGGTCGAGTGACCTTTCTGCTTGAGCGTGATGGACTTGACTTCGAACTTCGTGAGCACATTGCCTCGTGCCGTGCGGGACTTAACCGCCAGTTCGCTCAGGTCTTTGCACACCTCGAGTTTCTTAAGATGCAACTGCGGCTTGAGCGTCACGCGGATCACTTCTGCCTCGCCGTTCGGGTTGGCGGTGAAATAGACGATCTTCGATCCGGGCTTGCCTTGGGTCAGGTCGTATTCTTTATCCTTCGCCACACCCGTGACGTTGAAGCGCTTCATGAAATACGTGCCCTTCTTGCCGTCGCGATACACGACATTATAGACCGTGCGCTCATCGCCGCGCTGGAAGACAGCTATATGCAGGATATCCGTGCCGACGAACAATTTCTCCGCTACCTTCATCACCTTGTACTTACCGTCTTTATGGAAGACAATCAGGTCGTCGATGTCGGAGCAGTCGAACAAGTACTCGTCTTTCTTGAGTCCCGTTCCGATGAAGCCCTCTTCGCGGTTGATATACAGTTTCTCGTTGTTCTCCACCACGGCTTTGACGTTGATCGCGCCGAAGTTACGCACCTCGGTGCGACGCGGATAGGCCTCGCCGTATTTGGACTTGAGCATCTCGAACCACGCGATCGTGTAGTCCGTCAGGTGGTTGAGGTTCTTGATGCAGGCTTTGATCTTCTTCTCGAGGTCCTTCATCAGCTCGTCCGCTTTCTTGGAGTCGAACTTGGTGATACGCAGCATCTTGATCTCGAACAGACGCTCGATATCTTCGGTGCGCACCTCGCGGATCAGTTGTGCTTTGAAGGGCGTGAGGGCATTGTCCACGAACTCGATGAGTTTCTCTTTGTTCGGCGCATCCTCGTAGCCTTTCTCTTTATAGATACGGTTCTCGATGAAGATCTTCTCCAGCGAGGTATAGAAATATTTCTCCTCCAGTTCGGATTTCTCGATCTCGAGTTCCCACTTGAGCAGCGCTTTCGTGTTGTCGCAACTCAGTTTGAGCAGGTTGCTGACGGTGGTGAAAATCGGTTTCTTGTTCTCCACCACGCAGCAGTTCGGGCTGATGTTCACCTCGCAGTCCGTGAACGCATAGAGGGCGTCGATGGCTTTGTCCGAAGATGAACCCGGAGCCAGTTGCACAACGATACGTGCCTGATCGGCGGTAAAGTCATCGATCTTCTTGATCTTGATCTTGCCTTTCTGGTTGGCCTTGAGAATGGTCTCGATGATCTTGCTCGTCGTCGTGCCATACGGGATCTCGGTAATGATGAGCGTCTTGTTATCGTCCGCTTTCGTGATACGCGCACGGATCTTGACCATACCACCACGCTCGCCGTCGTTGTATTTGGTGACGTCTATCACGCCTCCCGTCGGGAAGTCCGGATAGAGCGCAAACTCTTCGCCACGCAGATACGCCAGCGAGGCATCACAGAGCTCGTTGAAGTT